>Ga0315281_10001628_pt1 | contig 33343 bp, 35 predicted proteins | sample YL17G07_0_MG_FD_204540 | JGI IMG/M metagenome (GOLD analysis project Ga0315281, IMG submission 204540) | Sediment microbial communities from Yellowstone Lake, YNP, Wyoming, USA - YL17G07_0 | ecosystem: Environmental > Aquatic > Freshwater > Lake > Sediment | place: USA: Wyoming | collected...
GCGGGGCCGCGAACAAAATGAAAAGCCGCAGAGCATCCGCGCCGTAATTCCGGAGCATCTTATCGGGATCGACGACGTTGCCCTTGGATTTCGACATGACCGAGCCGTCTTTGGTGACCATACCTTGGGCCAGATAATGCGGAAATGGTTCATCGAGCGAGGTCAGGCCTAAATCGCGCAATATTTTCGTAAAGAACCGGGCATAGATGAGATGGAGGATGGCATGCTCGACGCCGCCGATATAGAGATCGACCGGCAGCCAATAGTCCGCCGCTTTGCGGATGAACGGCAGCTTCTTCTCACCGGGCGATGTATAGCGGAAGAAATACCAGGACGAATCGACGAACGTGTCCATGGTGTCGGTCTCGCGCCGGGCTTTCCCGCCGCACTTCGGACAGGTTGTTGTGACGAACTCGGGGATTTTTTCGAGCGGCGAACCGGCCTCGCCCGTGAACTCCGCGTTATCGGGGATGCGGACCGGAAGATCTTTGTACCGAACGCCCTGGATGCCGCATTTATCGCAATAACTGATCGGGATGGGCGTTCCCCAATAGCGCTGCCGCGAGATGCCCCAGTCGCGGAGGCGGTAGGTCATGCTCTTCTCGCCGAAGCCTCTTTGGGCGGCAAAGGCAGCCATCTTATCCATGGCTTCTCTCGATTTAAGCCCCGTAAACGGGCCGGAATTCTTCAGGATGCCGTAGTCTTCAAACAGCCTGGCATCGGCGTTCTCTTCGGAGGACTTTCTTTCAGGCTCGATGACTTCGCGGATGATAAGTCCGTATTTCTCGGCGAATTCAAAGTCCCGCGCATCATGCGCCGGAACGCCCATGATCGCGCCTGTCCCATACTCCATAAGGACGTAATTGGCGATCCAGATCGGGATTTTCTCGCCGGTAAAAGGATTTATCGCTTTTTTGCCAGTGTCGATGCCTTCCTTTTCCAATTCACCCCCATCCCGCTTGAGGCGCGATTCGGCGACGGTTCCTGTCACCCAGTCCTGAAGCTTCGATTCGTCTTTCGTCTTGGCGATAAGCTCCTGGTTCTGCGGAAATTCCGGAGATAGAACGAGGAATGTCGCCCCGTAGATCGTGTCGATCCGCGTGGTGAAGACTTTAATCGATTGGCCGAGCTCGGGCACGAAAAAGTCCAGATAAGCGCCTTCGCTCTTCCCGATCCAGTTTTTCTGCATCAGGAGCACATGCTCCGGCCATCTTGCGAGCTGGCTGTGCCCGGAGAGAAGCTCCTCGGCGTAATCCGTGATCTTCAGGAACCAGTGTTCCATCTTCTTCTGCTCGACCTTAGCCGAGCAGCGCCAGCATTCACCGCCGGCCGCTTGCTCGTTGGCCAGGACCGTCCGGCATTGAGGACACCAGTTGACCCAACTTTTTTTCCGGTAGGCCAAGCCGCGCTCGAACAGTTTAAGAAAAATCCACTGGTTCCACTTGTAATATTCGGGAAGGCAAGTGTTGACCTCACGCGACCAGTCGTAGGCGATTCCCATCCGCTCGAGCTGGATTTTCATGTGGGCGATGTTGTCGAGCGTCCAAGTCTTGGGATGGATGCCGTGCTGGATGGCGGCGTTTTCGGCGGGCATGCCCAGCGCGTCCCAGCCTATGGGATGCAGGACATTGAAGCCTTTCATCGTTTTAAATCTGGCGATGACGTCGCCGATGGAGTAGTTGCGGACGTGGCCCATATGGATGCGGCCGGAGGGATAGGGGTACATCTCCAGAACGTAGAATTTCGGCCTGTCGGGGTCCTCGCCTACCTCAAACGCCTTGCGCTCGGCCCAGACCTTCTGCCATTTTTCCTCAACCTGCCGAAAATTGTATTCGTCGTGATCCCTGCTCATGGCTCGATCGTTCCTTTTTTCCCGTGACCTTATGGAGAGGCGAACGGACAGGCTTAAATCAGGCTAAATGATAGGGAGAAGTCGCTGAAAAGTCAACAGCCGTCAAGACGACTTCCTCGAACGATTGAATCGCACCTCGAATTCTCGTATAATAGTGCCTTAATTGTTGGGTATTTAACAGCTTAGAGTTCACCGCCCTCATTACCCCATCTCAGATTCTAAGCAACGATTTAGCATATGGAAAAGGTATCAGTTTCTATGAAGACAGAAATCGCGAAAATGCGGAATATCGGCATCAGCGCCCACATCGATTCCGGAAAGACGACGCTGACCGAGCGAATCCTTTTTTACTGCAAAAAAATCCATAAAATTCACGAAGTCAAGGGCAAAGACGGGGTGGGTGCGACCATGGACCACATGGACCTCGAGCGCGAGCGGGGCATCACCATCACCTCGGCGGCGACAAATGTCGGCTGGGCGGACCAATCGATCAACATCATCGATACGCCCGGCCACGTGGACTTCACGATCGAGGTCGAGCGGTCGCTCCGGGTGCTGGACGGCGCCGTGCTCGTTCTCTGCTCGGTCGGAGGGGTTCAATCGCAGACGATCACCGTGGACCGCCAGCTCCGCCGCTACAACGTCCCGCGCATCGCCTTCATCAATAAATGCGACCGCGTCGGCGCCAATCCTTATAAGGTGCGCGACCAGCTTGAAGAGAAGCTGCGCCACAACGCCGTTCTCATGCAGATCCCGATCGGCCTCGAGGATAAGCTTCAAGGCGTCATTGACCTAGTGACGATGAAAGCTCTCTATTTCGACGGCAACGACGGCGAAATCGTCCGCATCGAAAATATCCCCGCGGATTTGCTCGCCGAAGCCGAAGCTAAACGGGAGGAAATGCTCGACGCCGTATCGATGTTTTCCGACGAGCTTGTCGAAGCCATTCTGGAGAACAGAGTCACGGACAAATTGATTTATGAAGCCGCCCGCAAAGGTACAATCAGTCGCAAATTGACGCCGGTCTTCATCGGATCGGCCTATAAAAACAAGGGAGTGCAGCCGCTTCTCGACGGAATTGTCCGCTACCTTCCAAATCCGTCCGAAGTCGAGAGTGTGGCGATCGATTTGGACCATGAAGGAAAAGAGGTAAAGCTCAAAGCCGAGCCCAACGCGCCCTCGGTTCTTCTGGCCTTCAAGCTCGAGGACGGACCTTACGGCCAGCTGACGTACATCCGCATCTACCAGGGCAGCCTGAAAAAAGGCGACGAGATTTTCAACACGCGCTCGCAGCAAAAGGTCAAAATCGGCCGCCTCGTCCGGATGCATGCCGACAGCATGGAGGATATCCCGGCCGCGGCCGCCGGCGACATCGTCGCCCTCTTCGGCATCGACTGCGCCTCGGGCGACACGTTCGTCTCGCCCGGCCTCAACCTGGCCATGACGTCGATCTATGTCCCCGAACCGGTCATCTCGCTCGCCATTAAACCGTTGGACAAAAAGACCCCGGATAAAATAACGAAGGCCCTGAACCGGTTTACGAAGGAAGACCCGACGTTTCGGACGCATGTCGATCCCGAATCCCACGAGATCATCATCCAGGGCATGGGTGAGCTGCATCTCGATGTCTATATCGAGCGGATGAAACGCGAATATGATTCCGAAGTCGAAACCGGAAAGCCTCAGGTCGCCTACCGCGAAGCGATTTCGAGCCGCGTCGAGTTCGATTACACGCACAGAAAACAGACGGGCGGCGCCGGCCAATTCGGCCGCGTCATCGGTGCTATCGAGCCGTTTTCCGAAGGCAATTACGAATTCGTGAACGAGGTCAAAGGCGGCCGCATCCCGAGGGAATTTATTCTTTCCTGCGACAAGGGATTCCGGGCGGCCATGAAAAAGGGCGAGTTGATCGGCTTCCCTGTGATCGGTGTTCGCGTAACGCTCGCCGACGGCGCCTTTCACGAAGTGGATTCTTCGGACCACGCCTTCCAGGCGGCGGCCAGCGGCGCCTTCCGGCAGGTATACAGAAAAGCCAAGCCGCAAATCCTCGAGCCGATCATGAAGGTCTCGGTCGAAGGGCCGTCCGAATTCGCCGGCAACATTTTCGGCAGCATCAACCAGCGCCGGGGCATCATCGTCAGCTCCGTCGAAGACGGAAGTTTCTCTCGAGTGGACGCCGAGGTGCCGCTCGGCGAAATGTTCGGGTATTCAACAATGTTGCGTTCGCTGACACAGGGCAAGGCCGAGTTCACTATGGAATTTTTAAAATACGGCCGGGTGCCGGCCCACATCGCCCAAGAGCTTGTCGCCAGGCACCAAGAAAATAAAAACCAACGCGCCAAATAAAACAAGGAGAGTCGTCCGATGGTCAAACCCGAGCTTATTACACGAAGCCCGCTGCGGATTCTTGAACAATCCATCCACGGCGGCCTGGGAAGCGGGAATGTCGGGGTGCTCGCCTCCCCGAAGGGCGTCGGAAAAACGGCCTGCCTGGTCCACATCGCCACGGACAAGCTGTTCCAAGGTAAGTCCGTTATCCACGTCTCGTATTCGAGCCGAGTGGACCACATCATCACCTGGTATGAAGACATCTTCAAGGAGATCGCCAAGAACCTGCGGCTGAAGTCGGCCGTCAACGTCCACGACGAGATCATCAAAAACCGGGTCATCATGAACTTCAAACAGGAGGGTGCTCGCACCGAGCAGGTTCTGAAAAGCGTGGAGGCGATGATCACGTTCGGCAAGGTCGCGGCGGACGCGATCATCGTCGACGGCTATGATTTTACGCAATCGACCTCTGAAGACATCGGGAAATTCAAGGATTTTGCCAGGAAGCTCGGCCTCGAGGTCTGGTTCAGCGCTTCGCTCAAAGAGACGAGCGGCCCGCTCTATGATGACAGCGGCATTCCGCTGGTCTTGAAACCGCTGTGCTCCGCGATCGACGTCCTCATCACCCTCCAGGCCAAGGGCGGCAACGTCGAGCTCCGCGTCGTCAAGGACCACGAGCATCCGCCGCCCGGCCTGCTGCCGCTTGCGCTCGACCCAAAGACATTGCTCATCATATAATTCCTTGGCAATGCGTTCCAACCATATAGATAGTCCCTTTTTTCGGAAAATCATTGTTTTATCGCTGATCCTGGCGTTTATTCCCACCCTTGTCTCGGCCCAAAATAAGAGCATCCAGGATGACGTCGGAAACGTTTTCAATTTAACCGCCGCGCCTCAACGCTTGATCTCCCTAGCCCCGAATATCACCGAAATTCTTTTCTGCCTCGGTCTTGGGGAAAAAATCATCGGCGTCACCCGCTACTGCGACTACCCCATCGCCGCCCTCCAGAAAGAAAAAATCGGCGGCCTACTCGACCCGGACATCGAGAAAATCAAAGCCTTGAATCCCGACCTCATCATCGCCTTCCGGGGAAATCCCTTGAACACTCTCAAGAAACTCCAGGTCCTTCATCTACCCGTTTTTATCCTGGACATTGGAAATGACCTCGAATCTGTATTAAAAATCATTGAAAAAATCGGACGGATCACGCACAGCGATCGGGAAGCGGCCGCTCTTCTCAAGACGCTTTCGGATAAATATCAGAAGGTCGAGGAAGCCTTGGCGGGGGTGATCGATAAACCCCGGGTTTTCCTCAATCTCCACAGCCTGGGCCTCTGGACCTGCGGAAAGGAGAGCTATCTCAACGACCTTTTCCTCAAAGCCAAAAGCCTGAACATCGCGGGGCGCATCGCCAAAAAATGGCTGGAATACAAAAAAGAGCAGCTCATCAAGGACAATCCCGACGTGATCATCATTCTGGCGAAAACCGAGGATGACTTCGTCGCCGCGCAAAACCTCTTTAGGCGTCAATCGGGCCTCCGGGAGATCCGGGCCGTCAAGACCGGTCGGATCTATTTTCTGGATGAAAACATCACCAGCCGGTTCGGACCCCGGCTCTATGACGCCCTGGCTGAATTGGCCCGTCTTCTGCATCCGGAGCGGTTTTAAAACGAAAGGCGTCGTCTTTTCGTATAAAAATATAGTAAAATCTTTCGAATCATGGTCACATTCTTTTTCGTTAAGGATTATCAGCACAAATACCGGTTTTTTTCCACCGAGCCTGCCAAGCTTGCTTCGGTGAAACGTTCCAAGGCCAAAGAAGCCTGGGAATTGGCGAAAAAAAAGCTGATGCTTCTCCCGCAGAGAATCCTCCGCCAGGAGCAGGCTTTCGGCCGGGCGCTGAAGCTTGGGGACCCGGCCCTGCGGATTATCTATTCCGGAATCAGGGACGAAAAAAAAATCAACCATAAGTTCCAATTTTTTCTTTACCGGCAACGAACCAAGCGGATATTCATTCTTATCGGAGAGGCTCTACTCGTTCCCATCACGGGGCTTCTCACGCCCATCCCCGGCCCGAATATAGCCTTTTACGCTTTGGCCCTTCTCATCATCACCCATTGGCTGTCCTTCAGGGGAATCCGCCGCATCCTCAAAAAGGGCCATGAATTCGTCGAATCGCCGCTTTTAGCCGAATGGGAACAGGCCGTTTCCTCCAAAAAAGAAGATCTATTCCCGGACATTTTGGCTCGCATCGAAAACGAATACCATCTGGAAAACATCCAAAAAGTCCTGTGGAAATAGGGCCGAGGGCCGTCCTAATCCAGAGGATATTCAGAGCCTATCTCATCCGGTTGACTCGATCTAAAAAAATATCTATAATTAGTCAATCGTCGAAATGATGTGTCATGATTAAGGAAAAAACAAAATTCTTCAAAGCTCTCTCGGATCCAAATAGACTGAGGATTTTGAAGATGCTGCAAACACGGCCCTTATGTGTTTGCGAGATTACGGACGTCCTCCAATTGGCCGCTTCGACCGTGTCCAAGCATCTAAGCATTTTAAGGGAACGTGGTTTTATTATTGAAGATAAAGAGGGAAAATGGGTCATTTATTCCATCAATCCCAGACCTGGGGACCCTCGGGTATCGTCCATTTTGTCTGTTCTCGACTTTTGGATAGCCGACGAAAAAAGGATCATTGAAGACAAAAAAAGGGTCTTGAGCGTCGACAGAAATCTCATCGGCATGAAATAATGGCTAGATAAATATTTCGTTAAAAGGCGTCATGAACAAAGCGGCAGCAGCCACGAAAGCCCGGAAAAGAGAAACCCAAAAAATCTTATGGCTTCCGATGATTTTGGCCTTATGGCTGCTGGCTTTTATGAACTTAAGGGCCGCAACGGACGGTCTGGTTTTTAAACTCTTGAAATGGCCCGCCGGATCTCATCTCGTCGAGACCATCAGGTTCTTCTTATACGAAGTTCCCAAGGTGCTCCTGCTTCTCATCCTAATCGTGTTCATTGTCGGCATTATCAGGACCTTTTTTTCGCCGGAAAGAACAAGAAAAATCCTCGAGGGAAAATCCCTTTTTGCCGGAAATGTCATGGCCGGCTTATTGGGAATCGTGACGCCTTTTTGTTCGTGTTCCGCCATTCCCCTATTCCTCGGTTTCGTCGAGACGGGGATTCCCCTTGGCGTGACGTTCTCCTTCCTGATCGCGGCGCCGATGATCAACGAAGTCGCGGTCGTGCTGTTATTCGGGTTATTCGGCTTGAAGACGGCTTTTCTCTATATTTCGACCGGCCTTCTGATCGCTATCCTTTCAGGTTGGACTATCGGCAAGCTAAAACTTGAGAAATATGTCGAAGACTGGGTTTATCGGATTAGGGCGGAAGGAGAGATCCCAACACGAGAAGACATGTCATTCCGGACGAGAATCGAAGCGGGAATATCGGCAGTCAAAGAAATCGTCGGGAAAGTCTGGAAATATATCATCATCGGAATAGGCGTCGGCGCCGGTGTCCATGGCTACATCCCTGAAAATTTCATGGCTTCGATCATGGGCAAATCGGCATGGTGGTCCGTGCCCTTATCCGTATTAATCGGAGTGCCTTTATACTCCAATGCCGCTGGAATCATTCCTGTCGTCCAAGCTTTATTGGAAAAGGGTGCTTCCCTCGGAACGGCGCTGGCTTTTATGATGTCTGTGATCGGCCTATCCTTGCCGGAAACCATAATTTTAAAAAAGGTTTTAAAGCTCCCCCTGATCTTCATCTTTATCGGAATCGTGGCCGCGGGGATCATGATCGTGGGATTCTTATTTAACCTTGTCTTTTGACGATGAAAACTTCCCCTGGGGAGCGATATGATCTCGACTAAGGAGGTACAAATGGAAGTAAGAATTCTCGGGCCAGGCTGCCCTCGCTGCCAGGAGGTGGAAAAGCGGACGGTGAACGCCCTCGCCGAGCTCGGCATCGCAGCCGACGTCCAAAAAATTTCGGACATCAAGAAAATCATGGAATTCAAGATTCTCGCCACGCCGGGCCTGGCGATCAACGGCAAGGTCAAATGCTCCGGCCGCATCCCTTCTCTCGAGGAAATCAAGCGATGGATCCAGGAAGAGAATCGGGGTTGATTCAAACTCGATGATTCTTTTTGAAATTCGATTCCTCGGGGCTGAGTTCGCCTTCTTGAGGCTCGCTTTGACGATCCCCGGCATTATCGCGATCAGCTGGATTATGGACTCGATTTTGAAGAGGAGTCAAAAAAATGAGGCCGTATAGGGTTCGTCCTTATTTAATTCTGTGTCTTCTGGTTTTCATATACTTTGCTTGTCGTCAGGACACTGACGATCCGTCGAGCGAAAACCCGACGCAGAGCGACGCTTCCGTTCGCGGCGCCGTTCTCGTCACGGACGCGATCAAGCTTGACTTTTCCAAACACAAAGTCACTTTTATCGAGCTTGGCGCCGATAAATGCATTCCTTGCCGGCGGATGCAGCCGATTATGCGGGAGATCGCCGCGGAATATCCCGACCAGGTTCTTGTTGTTTTCTACGACGTCTGGAAAAATTCGGCTCCGGCCGAATACTACAAAATCCAGCTCATCCCGACGCAGGTGTTCATCGACGAGCGGGGGAACGAGCTTTTCCGTCACGTCGGCTTTTTCCCCAAGGAAGAAATTGTTAAATTCCTGAAGGGACACGGGGTGAAATAAGGAAGGCGAGCCGTGGAGCGCCTCTTCGGAGATCTTCAGCAGCTCATCCAGCACAATCCCTGGCTGGCCGTCGTCGCCGCATTCGTCGGCGGCGTCACGACCGCATCCAACCCCTGCGTCCTGGCCATGGTTCCGCTCTTGATGAGTGTCGTCGCGGGCTCCGGAGCGTCGAGCATCAAGAAATCGCTCGGGTTCTCCCTGCTTTTCGTCCTCGGGCTGGCGGTCACATTCACGACTCTGGGCCTCATGTCCGCGCTTCTCGGCAGGATGTTCGGCGACGTCGGCCGGTTCTGGAAATATCTTGTGGCCGGGGTCTGCTTGATTATGGGACTTCATCTCCTGGGCATTTTCAAACTCAACATCAACCTTCCTCGATCCCTGAACATCAACAAGGGCGGATCGCTCGGCGCGTTCTTTTTGGGCCTCCTCTTCGGGATCGTGTCCGCGCCCTGTGCGGTCCCCATCCTGGCCGTCCTTATCGCTTACGTGGCAAGCCGGGGGAATGTCTTTTACGGTGGACTCCTTCTTTTTATCTACGCCTTAGGACATTCCGCGCTCATTCTCATCGCCGGCACATCCATGGGCGCTGCGAAAAAACTGATCGAGTCCAGGGGACTGAGAAAGGCCAACCTGGCTCTCCAAAAAATCGCCGGGGTCATCATCATCCTGGTGGGCGCTTATTTTTTATTCCGGCTCTAGGAGGTTATGGAAGCTTGAATGAGCCTTCATAAAATAGAGCCGCTCAAACCTTTAAGAGGGGAGGCGGAAATGACGAATCAGACACATAAAGAGAAAATGCAGGAGGCTAAAAAGATATATTTTATGGAGGATTTCCGGGCCTTCATGCGGAAGATGCAGGGACTGACGGATGAGGATTTCCAGGCGCCCGTTCCCCGCATCAAGGAAAAAATCCTGAGCGCGACCGAAAAAGACCCCTTGGAGATGTTCGAACGAATCATGAGGGACGTCGAATCCGAATGGGACAGGCCGTCTCCTCTGCCGGTGAACTCCGACTGGCATCATTTCATCGTCCCTGGGGTCATCGTGAGCTCGCTGCGGAATAACGGCTATCCAATCACCGCTAGAGAGGTTGATGAAGCCGTCAAGAGAGGCCAGAAATTCGCCGGAGGGTCGTGCGGCTTCACGGGTGTCTGCGGAGGGGCGAACAGCTTCGGCATTGTTGCGAGCTTGGTCAAGAAAACTAACCCGCTGCATGACCAGGAAAGATCGGAAAACCTCCGTTTAGTGGGCGAAATATTAAGGGAGATTTCCCGGTACCCAAGGCGGTGCTGCAAGAGAAGCAGCTATATCGCCATTGAAAAGGCCGTTGCCTATCTCCGGGAAAACGGCTATGAAAGGGTCCCTGTCTCCAGGATCGTCTGCCAATGGTCGACCAAAAACAAGATGTGTTTGGGCGCTAAATGCCTTTATTTTCCTAAGAAAGGAGAACACGGGCATGGCTAAAGATTTAAGTCAACAGAAGTGGCACGGCATTCCGCGTACCGAAATCCCCTGGTATCCGACAATAATCGCCGACAAGTGCATCGGCTGTGAACTTTGCTATGTGACGTGCGGCCGGGAAGTCTTCGAATTCAATGAAGAAAAACGAAAGGCCGTGGTTGAGAGACCGTACAACTGTATGGTCGGCTGTTCCACCTGCGGCACGATTTGTCCGACAGAAGCCATCAAATTTCCAGGAAGAGAGATGATCTGGAAAATCGAGCGAGAAAATAAAATCTTCCGGCAAGTCCGCAGCGAGGCAATAACGAAGAGGGAAAAAGACCAGATCACACAAACGCGGGCGGAGGTTGTGCAAAAATTGGCCCGGACGACTTCGCAGATGAGAATGCAGATCGCCGGGGAGTTCGGAGAGAAACAATTTCTCGTCCAGTTATGGAATTTTTTGGAAGGCCGACCGTACGACGTCGTTAATCTGACGCTCGAAGTCCCCACAGTCATGGGAGCCAAAGAGAAAGCGCCCTCTTTTATGCAGTTCGATGTCATCTCAACCGAAAATGAAGATGTTCTGGAATTCCTCAAAGAGCTGAGAGCCATGATACAAAAAAACGGTCTCATTATTGTAACAGAAGATAAGCTGTAACAAAAGAAAGGAGAAAAAAATGGCTGAGAAAGTCGCCTCCAGGCTTTCGCTTCTTGATAGGTATCTTACTCTCTGGATATTCCTCACCATGGCCGTCGGCGTGCTCTTGGGATACTTTTTCCCGGCCGTCGTCGGATTCATTAATAAATTCCAATCAGGGACGACGAACATCCCGATCGCCATCGGGCTCATCCTGATGATGTATCCGCCCCTGGCCAAAGTCAAATACGAGGAGCTCGGAGACGTCTTCCGCAACGTCAAGGTGCTGACTTTGTCTCTCATCCAGAACTGGGTCATCGGTCCCATCCTGATGTTCGCTCTGGCCGTCATTTTTCTCCGCGGCTACCCCCACTACATGTACGGCCTGATCATGATCGGTCTTGCCCGCTGCATCGCCATGGTCATCGTCTGGAACGAGCTGGCCAAAGGCGACACCGAATACGCGGCCGGACTCGTGGCTTTCAACTCCATCTTCCAGGTCCTGTTCTTCTCGGTCTACGCTTACCTCTTCATCACGGTTTTCCCGACTTGGCTCGGACTCAAAGGCACGGCCGTGGCCGTCACCATCGGCCAGATCGCCAAAAGCGTGTTTATCTACCTCGGGATCCCGTTCATCGCCGGCATGATCACACGCTTCTCCATGCTTAAGTTCAAGGGAAAGGACTGGTACGAGCGGAAATTCATTCCGCGCATCAGCCCCATCACCCTTGTCGCCCTCCTTTTCACGATCATCGTCATGTTCTCCCTCAAGGGCGAATATATCGTTAAAATCCCGCTCGACGTTCTCCGCATCGCCGTCCCGCTCATCTTCTATTTCGTCATCATGTTCCTCGTGTCGTTCTATATGGGCCGGAAGGCGGGAGCGGATTATTCCAAGACGGCGACGCTGTCCTTCACGGCGGCAAGCAACAATTTCGAGTTGGCCATAGCCGTGGCCGTGGCCGTGTTCGGGATCAATTCCGGCGAGGCCTTCGCCGCGGTCATCGGCCCGCTCATCGAGGTGCCGGTCATGATTGGCCTGGTCAACGTGGCGCTGAAATTCAGGCAGAACTTTCCCGCTGTTCTCGCCACAAACCATAAATGATCCAAAAAACGAAGACGCGTCTTTTCGCAATGCTGGCTATTGCCTGTTCAACGGCTCTTCTCTATGGCCAGGTGTCTGGCGACACGCAAAATGATCAACCCAAAAAAGCCAAACTCTTTAGCGTCGGAGGCACATACCGCCTCAGGGAAGAGTCGCAGGACAGCTTTAATATCAGGGCATTTGGAACTGGGACACAGGAAGATTACCTCCTTTCGAGATTGCGATTGGAAATGGATCTGAGATTGACTCCCAATTTCCAAATTTATGCCCAGATCCAGGATGCAGAAGCCCTCGGCCTTTCTTTTTCCGATGAGGATTTCGCCAAAGGGAACAATCCCTATCACGATCCCTTCGATATCAACCAGCTTTATTTCGAGTACCGGCCCGTTAAAACGGTGAGCCTGAAAATCGGCCGGCAGTCGATCTCGTTTGGCGATCGCAGGATCTTCGGCCCCGGAGACTGGGGCAACACCGGCCGCTATGCCTGGGATGCCGCTATGATTAAAATAGACAATGATCATTTTGTCAGCAACTGGCTTGTCGGCCGGTTTATCCTTCACGACCCTGACCGATGGCCGAACAAGCGCGCCTCCGGACCAACTGCCTATGCGACCTATAGCACGATTAAAAACCTGCCGTTTCTTCTCGACGTCTTTTACGTTTATAAATATGATGGCAGCGGCTCGATAAAAGCTGAAAAAGGCGCGGGAAACCTTTCATCGCACAGCGCCGGTTTCAGGATAGAAGGCAAGCGCGGAGGCTGGGATTACAGCGCCACTTTCGCGGGCCAATTTGGAAAGTGGGGTCCGGACGATCTTAAAGCTTATGGGCTTGCTTTATCTTTGGACCGTACCTTCAACACGGGCTGGAAGCCCCATCTGATACTTCAATATGTCCTCGGCTCCGGAGATAAAGATCCGGGCGACAGCATTCATGGCACATTCGACGGTGTTTTCGGCGGCGCAGACACCATTTTGTACGGCTGGATGAACCTTTTCTTCTGGCAGAATCTGCGTGAATTTCGCATCGATCTGATTCTCACGCCCCTGGAGGCACTCACATTTCGCGGAGAGTATCATTGTTTCAGGCTCGACGAGGCAAAAGATGGCTGGTACTATCCTGGCAAAGCCATCCGAAGAGACACGACGGGTTCTTCTGGCCGTGAGATGGGCCATGAAGTTGACCTCACCGTCAGAAAAAAAATCTCCGGCTGGCTCGAAATATTGGGCGGTGTCTGCTTTTTTCTGCCGGGTGAATTTGTGAAGAACACGGGAGGAAGTCCGATCGCCCGGTGGTATTTTCTGGAGACGACTTTTTATTTTTAGACTTCGCTGCAAGGTTAGGATAGTAAATTGCAGAATATCTCAGAGGTGAACATGAAACGACAGGTTTTTTTCGTAACAGGCGTAATGATCATCCTTGGGGCCTTGACGCTTTTAGCCGCCAATCAAAAGGAAACGGGAAAGAAATCTCCTGTCACAGGCGTCTGCCCTCCCTTCTATCTCAAAGACGAAGCCGGGAACGTGATCGATCCCGTGCATAATCTCAACGCCGACAAGCCGTATTCGCCGAAGCAGACCTGCGGTGCCGCCGGGTGCCATGATTACAGCCGGATCACCGAAGGCTTTCATTTTACCCAGGGGCAGCGGGAGCAGCCGACTCCGGCACAGAGGGAACGCTATCAATGGGTATCCACCCCTGGAAATTACGGCGGCAATTGGTGCTCGCCCGCGCCGCTCTATAGATATCTATCTCCTAAACACAATACATCCCCTCGAACCATGGACATGACGTCATTCAGTTTTATCACCGCCGGCTGCGGCGAATGCCACCCTGGAGGCGGACCCGTGGAATACGATCGAGCCGGGAATCGATACGATGAATTCATGCGCGATGAACGGAATGGGCTGACCTCCGGCGGCGATAACAATTTTGACGGCGATTATTACCAGGCCCGCTGGAGCGAAACGGGCGTCCTGGAAGCCGACTGCATGATCTGTCACCAGCCCGAATACAACAATGCGGAGCGAATAAAGCAATTGAAAGCTCTCAATTTTCGCTGGGCGCCGACGGTTGCGGCAGGATGGGGAACCGTGACCGGATCGATTAAGGGAAACCCGTCCGTAAAAGTGGTTTATAATAAATCGCTGTTCGACCCAGACGGCAAAATCTCGCCGCATATCGTCAGGGAACCTCGAAACGATGCCTGCCTCTTCTGCCATGCCCAACCCGGCTGGAAAAAGCGGGGCACCGATTTCGCCATCCGCACCGATGTCCACATTCGAGCCGGATTGAGGTGCGTCGATTGCCATCCCGCGGGGTCGAAGGCCGTCGATGGACGAATCAGGGGAAAGGAAATCCATCAATTCGGCAAAGGCGACGATCCCGGGGGACATGTGCGGGACGACCTGGACGATACCGGCCTGAGCTGTGATTATTGCCATACTAACGGCAATATGGGCGCTCCCATCGCCAAACACAAACAGCTGCCGCCGCTCCATCTGGACAGAATCGCCTGTCAGACCTGCCATATTCCCGAGCGGGCGGTAAAGCCTGCCCAGTTTCAAGCCAGCGATGTCTTCAACCCGGGAACCAAGATACCCAGCAAAGGCAAATACTTGTGGGTGTTTTATGGCCCGGATATGCAATACTACAATCACTACGGCAACATGGAGATGATGGGGTTTGACGACAAACCCACCGACCCCTTCAAGCCGGTGTTGGCAAAATACAAAGGCAAAATTTATCCCGTCAACAGAGTCCACAGCGCCTGGCCCGGCATCGAAGTCGATGGCAAGCCGGGACTGATGCAGCCCTTGATGAGCGATATCTACGGCATGTGGACGGCCCATTTTAAGGATCCGGCGAGATATCCGGAACTGGCGAAAATCAAAGACGATAACGGTGACGGGGTGATCGAAGTAAACCAACCCGATGAGATTGATGCGCTCCTCGCAGCGGTGACGCATATGCTTACGGCCACAGGCTATCCCATGGTCGGGAAACGCGTGATCTGGGCGATGGACGATCGGGTGTACACTTCTGGAACGGAATTCAGGACGATTCCCAAAGAGGAATGGGAAGCTTCGCCCTACGCCAACGTTCATAAATACAATCATGATGTTTATCCGGCGAAAGCCGCGCTGGGATCGAAAGGGTGCAGCGATTGCCACGGCCGCAAATCCAATTTATTCTTCGCCACCGTCGTCCGCTATCCGTTTGATGGAGAAGCGAAACCGATCACCGACCCGCAGTTTAAATTACTGGGTTACAATGGAAAGCCTCAGATTTACAGCAGCGCAGCGAAATCGATCGCAGCCTTTTTCCGGTGGTTAACCATTGTTATCATGGCCGGTTTATTCATTCATATTATCCTTGACTTTATTGCTCGTTTGCGCCTTCGCCGAGCTGGGAAATTAGAAGAACCAGACCTGAACGCTGATGATACAGCTTATCAACGCTTTAATATTCACTATCTGACTCAACATCTTTTATTAATTATCGGTGTTGTCCTGCTGGTTGTTTCATCAATTTTTTTATGGGGACTTCGCTATTCCGGCGCCTCTTGGGCGGCTTCTTTGACGGGCGCTCTTGGCGGCATAGATTTCTGGCGTATCGTACATCGCGGCGGTGCCATGGTCTTAATTTTTGCCAGTTTCTACCACATTATTTACAGCCTGGTTCACCCGGAGGGGCGACGTGATTTTGTGCTGATGATGCCGACGGGTCAAGATCTCCGGGATTGCACTCAGAATGTGTTATGGTTTATTGGGATGCGCAAGGAACGTCCCCGGTTCGGTCGCTTTAGCTATTTCGAAAAATTCGATTATTGGGCGGTTTTTTGGGGCTGTGCCATCATGATCGTCTCAGGTCTGGCGATGTGGTTCCCCGAAATTGTTCGCCAATTGCTTCCTTCAGCTTCGCCGGGCTTGATGGAGGCATTAAAGGAAGCCCATTCGCATGAAGCAGTGCTTGCGGTTTTAGCGATTTTCGTCTGGCACATTTACAACGTTCATTTTCGTCCGGATCGGTTTCCCGGAACTCTTTTTTGGATGCATGGAAAATTGAGCCGGAAAGAGATGGCCAGCGAACATCCGCTGGAGCTCGAAGGCAAATAGATTATGATCTTGTTATTCGATCAATTCTTAAAAGCTTGTGCATTGCGGGGAGGGGGCCGATTTTGATTCGGAATATTCCATGAAAGAAGCTGCTGAAATCAAGAGCCCGACGCGTCTCAAGCTTTCCGGGACAATCCCGCGCCGGCGGGTCAAGGTCGGGAATAACGGTTGTCTCAAACTGCCGCCGGATCTTCTCAAGACATTAGGCGCCGTGCCGGGAACGCTCCTCGACCTCGCTCTCGAAAACGGCCGTCTGGAGATCTATCCCAACATCCACTGCCTGGCCCGGGTCTATATCGAGCCGACATCCCGGTGCAATCTGACTTGCCAAACTTGCGTCAGGAACACGTGGAACGAACCTCTCGGCGATATGGAGATCGAGACTTTCGACAAGCTGGCCGTTCAACTGGCGCATTTCGAGCATCTGCAGTCTATAATGTTCGCCGGGTTTGGCGAACCGACAGCGCACAAAGATATCCTGGCCATGATCAAAAAAAGCAAGGGCTTGGGCCTCCGCACCGAGATGACGACAAACGGCACCCTTCTCGATAAAGCCATGATCACGGGTCTGTTCGAAAGCGGGCTGAACATCCTTTGGGTCTCTTTCGACGGGACCACGGAAACGAGCTTCGAAAACATCCGGGAGGGAGCCGGCTTCTACCGCATCATCGACAGCCTAAAAACACTGGAGAAGATGAATCGGAAAAGCCGGCATAAGATAATGGTCGGTATCACCTTTGTGATGATTAGAAGGAACCTTGCAGACCTTCGCAAAATGGATGAGCTGGCCAGGTCGGTCGGCGCCGAAAAAGTCCTGGTCAGCAATGTCCTTCCTTACAGCGAAGCGATGGAAAAAGAAATGCTCTGCCTCTTGACACTCACCTTGGATACGTTAACCTTTGCGCCTCAAAAAACGGAGATGAGCCTGCCGCGGCTCGACGTCAACAACACCACGAAAGACACGCTTTTCCGACTGCTCCAAGGCTACGAAAATCTGTCCATGATGGGCAATAGAATCGGCGCCGAGTCCCGGCAGTGCCGGTTCATCCGGGACCGGGCGACGTTTGTCCGCTGGGACGGGAAGGTCAGCCCCTGCATGGGCCTGCTGCATGCTTACAAAACGTATCTCTACGGGAATGAACGGTCCGTCAAAAGCTATTCGCTCGGAAACGTCAACGACCGCCCCCTCTGGGACATCTGGAATTCCGAGGAATATAAAGAGTTCCGGAAAAAGGTCCATGCCTTCGATTTCTCGCCCTGCCACGTCTGCGGCGGGTGCAGCCTTCTCGAAACGAACGACGAAGACTGCTATGGGAACGCCTTCCCGGCGTGCGGCGGCTGCCTCTGGGCCCAGGGCGTCATCCAATGTCCGTAAGGCTCGAGTTTTAAAAATTCGCTTAGTTTTACCTGAGGAAAACGCAGGGCTAGCCTGATTATAGCTGTGCATTCTGAGCCCTGAAAAAACGCCGGCCGCGGAATCCATCCTTTTTCTCGTGTCTCGATAGGTGGCGATCGGGTCGTTCATTCCGATGGATAAAAGCCCTGTCCGCGGCCGTAGAGACGTTAAAAACGGAGGTCAGGCGATCCACCTGCGCTTGATGTTCCACAGGCTTGCCGCGAATAGGCTTGCGCAGAAGAGGCCTAGAACAGATAAATCAAGCACGTACGGCATCCGATTGCCGGAATGAACGGCCCCGTGGAGAAGGTCCGCGCCGTAGGTGAGAGGCATCAGGTAGGACAGGGGCCGAAGGAACACGGGCAGTTTCTCTATGGGCAAGAACAGCCCGCACAGGAAAATCATGGGAAAGCGGAAAAAATTCGAAAAAGTCTGGGCCTCGAACACCTCGCTGACCGCAACGGCGATGAAAAGGCCCAGAAAGGTGGATGCCGCCGCAATCATCACGACCGCGGCTGCAAAAACGCCCCACCTCACCCCCGACAGGTCGGTGATGAACGCGGCCATGAAGACAGGGACGAAAGCATTGGTGATCCCGAACACAACCGCCCCCAAGGTCTTGGCCAGCATCAAGTGCTCCAGAGCGATTGGGGCGAGCAGCAGGCGGTCAAACGAACGGCCTTTCTTTTCGAAAGTCACGGTCACGGCCAGCAACGACGTGGTGCCGAAGAGTATGGAAACGCCCACAACGCCGGGAAGCAATGCCGGGATGCTCTCCACGCCGCTCCCCGACTTGATGAAAAACATCCCTGTCCAGGCCAGCGGAAAGATCAAACCCCAGCTGATATTCGGCGGCTTCAGATAATAAGTCCGCATATCTTTGATCAGGATGTTCCAGAAGGCGATCCACCGTTTCATCGGCCGCCCCCCGATTTTTCTTTTTCTTTCCTCATCGCGTCCGTCTCGATCCCCGTGATACGCACGAAGACGTCCTCCAGGGACGTACGCATCCGCCGGGCCTCGGTGACCTCTAGGCCTTGATCCTCAAAGAAACGCACCAGCGGACCGACACGAATGGGCCCGCCGGCCTTGACCCGGATCAATCCTTGGCCGGCGGCTTCGAATTCAAGGCCGGGAAACATCGCCGTGCTTTTTTGAAGCATATCCGGAACGGCGTTCGCAACGGCGATTTCCATGATGTGTTTTTCCTGTTCCGGTTGAACGAGGCCTTCGACCGTGTCGATCCGCACGATCCGTCCCGCAACGATGAAGGCGATGCGGTCGCAAAGCCGCTCGGCTTCCTCGATATAGTGCGTGGTCAGAAAAATCGTCGTCCCGGTTTTGTGCAGGTCGGCGATAAGCTGACGGATCTGCCTGGCGCTGGCCACGTCAATACCCGTGGTCGGCTCGTCCAAGAACAGGATTTCCGGGTCGTGGATGACCCCGGCGGCGATGGTGAGCTTGCGCTTCATGCCCCTGGAATAGCCGGCGAATTTACGATTCGCCGCTTCCACTAGCCCGAACGAATCCAGGAGTTGCCTTGCCCGTTTCCGGCGATCCGCCTTGCCCAGGCCGTAGAGGGCCGCGCAGAAACACAGATTGTCGAAGCCCGTCAACTCCGGATAGAGGTTGCTTTCGTCCGGGACAACGCCGATCAAGTGCTGGGCCGCCTTGGGATTTTTCGTGCAATCGACTCCGCCGATCCGGATCGACCCCGAATCCGGTCGGGCGAGTCCCGTAAGCATATTGATCGTTGTGGTTTTGCCTGCGCCGTTGGGGCCGAGAAAGCCGAAGAGTTCGCCCCGACGGACAGCGAAATCAACTCCCGCGACGGCACGGACGCCATCGAAGCTCTTGGCCAGGCCCTCGACGGCGATGGCGCTGCCGCCGGCATCCATCATCTTCAACCTTCCTCCGTCGTTCCGGCTCTTGCCTTCGCGATCTGGATTCCTAAAAGCCGGGCGCCTGTATCCGTCTTCATCGACACGGTGGCCGGCTCGGTAACCAGGCCCTGTCCCGTGGAAAGCGATATTTTCTCTTCCCCGACACTCACTTCCGCCTCGCCTTCAAGACAAATAAACACGACATGAGACGCCATCTCGCATTTCGGCATGCTCTCACCGGGTGCGAGGCCTATGACCCGCATCTTGAATTCGCGGGTTTGATAGAAAACGTTCTTCTCCCTTTGATCGTAACCGGATGTTTCCATCCCGACAATATCGAACTTTTTCATTGATTCCCTCTTTCGCTCAGGCGCTGCCGTTTCTTAGTGAATCTCTTTGCCTGACACAGTCTATTCATTAAGAACCGAGCACCCACGTGCATCAATGTGCAACCGCTTCGGATTTCTGATCCCAAAAGGGTGCGCAGTTTTCGATTCTATGCAACATGCTCAACCTTCTCATGAACAACGCCATAAGCATGACAAGTAAAGATGAACTTGCTCTTATCTTTCAATAAAATGGCGAGCATTCTTTGCAAAACTTCGGTCCGTCGTTCTTTCGGAACCCTGCTCAGCAATCGACCCATTCTGGCTTTTAGCACCCGCTTATAGGATTCGGAACTTTTGTAAGAAAATACTTGCTTACGTTCGCTGATCTCCGGGTTCAAGATCCGACAAAACCGAAGAAGCCCAGTGGTTCTTTCGAGGTCAGGTTTCAACGGCTTCCCCCCCTTTGAAGACATGGGCAAGCGCAGTTCCTTGCAGACCCTTACGAAGGAATCTATCATTTCTCTCGCATGATCAGAAGCTGGCACAGACCAGCCCACTTTACCTCCGGGCCTTGTAACACGTATCATCTCCTTCAGGGCGGCTCGCTCATCGTCAAACAGATGAAGGCTGAAGTTGCAGATAACGGCATCAAATAAATCATCCGCGAGGCGAGTTTTTTCAGCAGGACGGACAGTGAACTGCACGTTCGGCCAACATGCCGTTAAAGCTTTTTCTCGGGCAACCTCTACCATGCGTTTGGAAATATCGATTCCAATCACTTGACCTCGTCTTCCCACATATCGAGCGGCAACGAACGAACTGATGCCAGTGCCGCACCCGACGTCCAACACCACCATTCCCTTACGAAGCAGGCAAAGATTTGCCAACCATTCGGCAAACGGCTCATAGGTGGCTGCGGCTTGATCGTAATTTTCCGCGGCAAGGCCCCAAATCTTTTCCGATTCCTCGTTGTTCAAATCTTGTTCCTTCTCTTCCCTTTTCTATTCGTCACGCAGGGATGGTCTATTTGTGCCCGGTGGCATTTTTTGATCTGATCGGGGGAACAGTCCCGCGGTTTGCCTTTCATTTGCTCCGGCTTTTGACAGCAATTGCCTTTTTCACACATGTCCGACCTCCCAGTGATCAAGCGACCGCGGGGACACTTGTCCGCACACAAAAAGAGTCCCTGTCTTTTACGTGTTCACCTTCAACAAGCCTTCCGCCGCTCCCTTCCACTTCGCCAGTGTTGTCTCGTTGACTTTATAGTGGACGAAATAGCCTCGCTTCTCGGCCGTAACGATATCCGCGTTGCGCAGAACCCTAAGGTGTTGCGAGACCGCCGCCGGGCTGATCTCCAGAGCGCGGGCCAAGGCGTTCACGCAAAGGGATCGGCGCTTGAGCAGATCGATCATGCGCACCCGCGTTTCCACCGAAAGCACCTTGAAGATGCGGGCGAGTTTCTCCGGATTCGACATGGGCGCCTTTTTAATTAAGTATCAACGCATATACTTTACATTTAAGATGCCGCGATGTCAAGTGGAAGGCGTTTGAAGGATCGGGAATACGATATCGGATTGCGCCTTTTGCTCCTGCCGCCATCGCCGCGCCGGCTCCCACGAGGAAGCCGCCGGGATTTTTCGCCGAGAAGCGTTCCTTCCGAGTCAAAAATTTCCAGCTTATAGACATCGGTCTTGCGGAGGTCGGTGTTTCCCTGCACTTTATAACCGATGGTCCTGCCGCCGTCGGTTGTCATGCTTATGGTGATTCCCGTATAGGCTTGCTCGTCCTTCTTGAGCTGACGAGCGAGTGTCGCCACCCATACTCTGCCCTAGAGAATCTTGGTCCTACTCGCTTCTCAAGGCCACAATCGGGTCGAGGAGGGAGGCTTTTCTGGCCGGATAGACGCCGAAGAAAAGCCCGACGGCAAGGGAAAACCCGAAGGCTAGTATCACGGCCGACACCTCAATGCTCATCGCCCATGCCGTCAGTAGGCTGATGAGAAAGGCCCCGCCGATCCCGACGATAATCCCTATTGCTCCACCCCCCACACCCAAGACAGCAGCTTCGACCAAAAATTGAATCAAGATGTCTTTGCGGCTGGCGCCGACGGCCATCCGCAGGCCGATCTCGTTAGTCCGCTCCCGGATGGCCATCAGCATGACGGCCAGGATCCCGATCCCTCCCACCAGAAGCGAGATGGCGGCAATGCTGGCGATGAGGAGGGTAAATGTCTCTGTCGTTTCGCGCTCGGCGTCCAGAAGGTCCGTCTGACTCTGGATGGTGAAGTCGTCGGGCTTACTCTGTTTGATCAGACGATGCCCTTCTCTCAGTACCTCGCCCACCTCGGCCGCTGCCTTTGCCATTTTTTCTTTTTCTGCCGCTTCGATATAGATTGTGTTGATGTAGGTTAGGTTGAAAACTCTCCTCAACGCCGTCCGCACCGGGACAAATATCTGGTCGTCCTGGTCAACGCCGTTCATATCCACGCCCTTGGCCTCCATGACTCCGATCACCTCGAAGGGAACTTTTCCGATGCGGATTGTCTCGCCGAGAGGGTCATGGCCTTCGAAAATGTTTTTCACCACAGACGGCCCGAGGACAGCCGCGCGCCGGGAAGCTGCGTTTTCTTCTTCGCTGAAAAATGCCCCCTGAGCGACCTTGAGATTCCTGATTTTCAGGATATCAGGCGTAGTTCCGACCACGGTCGTATTTGTGCTGAGGTTGCCGTATTTAACCTGGATTTTTTTGCTCTGGGCTGGAGCGGCATTCTTCACCGTCGCGCAGTCGCGGAGGATGGCCTCGACGTCCTGGAGAGTCAGGGTGGTGGCCGTGCCCCGGATCTGCTGTCGCCCGGCTGTCTTCTGCACCTGCCCGGCGTTGACGATGAGGAGGTTCGTGCCCATGTCTTCGATCTTTTTCAGGACTTCATTCTGTGCTCCTTTGCCCGAAGCGACCATGACGATAACGGCCGAAACGCCGATGATGATTCCTGCGAGGGCAAGGACCGTTCTCGTCTTATGGGAGACGAGCTGCCTCCTTGAGATTTTGACGTTGCGGGCAATCTTCATCCGTGGATGTGATGATCAGGATCTCAGGGCTTCGACGGGCTGGAGAGAAGCCGCCCTTCTGGCCGGCTGGAGGCCGGCAACGAGACCGACCGCGCTGGAAAAAACAACACCGAGGACGATGCTTTCCCAGGATAGGGCGGTCGGCATCTTCGTCAAAGCTGCCAGAATCTTCGAGCCGACGACTCCGAGGGCGATCCCGATGACTCCTCCAGTTAGAGTGATGGCCGTGGCCTCAAGGAGAAACTGGAGCATGATATTTTTTCGCTGCGCACCGACGGCCTTTCGCAACCCGATTTCTTTTTTCCTCTCGTTAACCGAAATCAGCATGATGTTGGCCACCACAACGCCGCCGGCGATGAGCGAGACTCCGGCGATGAGAACAAGCAGGATGTTGAAAGTTCCCGCGACCTTCTCGGCCATTTGCTTCACCTCATCGGGAGTCCGGATGGTGAAATCGTCGGGCAAGCCGGCCGCAATCTTATGGCGCTCGCGCAAAATATACTGAATTTCTTCAACAGCTCGGTCCATGTCCTTATAGGATTTGAGCCGAATCTTGATATTAGTGATGTAGTCGACGTTGGCCACGCGCCTCATGAACGTTGTCAACGGCACATAGATGCGGTTGTCCATGTCCCCGCCAGCCGGGCTTGTGCCCTTCTCCTGCATGATTCCTTTGACCTCAAAGAGAAGATTGCCAATACGGATTTTCTCAGCGATAGGGTTGGAAGGCCCAAAAAGCTCCTTTCTTGCAGTCTCACCAATGACACAGACCATAGCCCGGTTGTCGAGGTCTTCATCGATGATGAAATCCCCAACCTTGGCGTCCCAGTCCCAGACCGGCGCCCAGGAAGGAGTGACGCCAAAGACGGCCGTTGTTGTCGTCTTATCCTGATATTTGACTTCTGTCTGGGCCCTGCGATTGAAGGGAGCGGTATCGACGATGACCTTGATTTCCCGTTTCAAGGCCTCAGCATCCTCGATTTTCAGCGTGGTAACCTGCTGGCCGCTGCTAGGTCGTCCCATCTCTTGGCCTGCACCAGCAGATACCATCAGGCTGTCGAGACCGAATTTTTCTACCCGCTCCATAACCCGCTTCTGAGCTCCAAGGCCTGCCGAGACGACGATGGTCAGGGCTGTTATTCCGATGACAATGCCGATCATCATCAGGAAGGTCCGGAGCTTGTTCCTGCCAAATCCTCTGAAGGCGGATTTTATGATTCTTCCTGTCTTCATCACGCTCCTCCTTTTTCTGCAAGTTTCGCCAGCTCAGGCTCGGCCATTCTCATGTTCTCGTTCCTGAAATCGGCGGCAATCTTTCCATCAGAAATCTTGATAATCCTCTGGGTATGCTCGGCGATATCCTGTTCATGGGTGACCAGGACGACGGTTTTCCCCTGCTCGTTGAGTTTTTGGAAAAGGGAGATAATCTCATAACTGGAGCACGTGTCCAGGTTTCCCGTGGGTTCGTCGGCGAAGATGATCTCGGGCGAGTTGACCAGGGCCCGGGCGATAGCCACCCGTTGCTGCTCCCCTCCTGAAAGTTCGCTCGGAAAGTGATGCAATCTTTCCCCAAGCCCGACGGCTTCCAGGGCTTCGCGCGCAAGTTTCGTGATATTCGAACGGTCGGAGTAGATGAGCGGCAGCTCCGTGTTTTCCAGAGCCGTCGTCCTGGGAAGCAGGTTGAACATCTGGAAAACGAATCCGAGCTTGCGGCCCCTAATTCTGGCCAGCTCCTCGTCGTCGAGTCTGCTCACCTCGACTCCGTCGAGAACAAGAGTGCCTGACGTGGGCTTGTCGAGACAGCCGAGAATATTCATTAGCGTGGACTTTCCGGAGCCTGAGGCCCCCATGATGCAGACGAATTCTCCCTTCTTAATCTCCAGAGACACATCCCTCACGGCCTGGACTTCGTTATTCTGGCCCGGGTTGTAAATCTTGGCGATTTTTTTTGCCAGGATGATCGGCGAATCTGTCATTTTTCCTCCTTATTCCTGCGGAATGATGACTTTTTCCCCCTCGCTCAGCCCGCTGATGATCTCGGTAAAGCCCTCATCCCCCCAGCCGATTCTGACCTTCCGCTCGGCCTTTGTTTTCCCTTCGAGGACAGTGACATAACGTTCTCCCCTGATGCGGGTGATGGCGGCTGTGGGCACGGCCAGAACGTTCTTCCTCGTCTCGAGGAAAATGGTTACGTTGGCCGTCATCTCGGGCCGAAGAACTTTGCCCTGAAAATCGGTGATTTCAACCGTCACGATGTAATTGACCACATTGTCCTGGATGATAGCCTTGGGGTAAATGGCCGTCACCTTCCCTCTGAAATCCGTGTCAGCATAGGTATCGACCGTAAAAGCCGCTTCCTGGCCGACCTTGATCTTGCTGATGTCCGTTTCATCCACATAGGTCTGGACCTCCAGGCGGCGCAGGTCGATAATATTAACGAAGGTAGGAGCGGCGAGGCTGGCTGCTACCGTCTCTCCTTCCTGGGTGGAAATGGAGGCGATAACGCCAGAGACGGGGGCATGGATCTTGCTGTAAGACAGCTGGACGCGGGCAAAATCAACGTTGGCTTCGGCCTGCTCGACCTGGGCTTGAGCGATCTTGAAAGCATTCTCGGCCAGGTCAACCTGCTGCTGGGAGATGTATTTCTTCTTGAGGAGTGAACGCTGGCGTTCCTGGTTGAGCCCGGCATACTCAAGATCCGCTCTGGCCTTCTCCAGGGCAGCGATGTTCTGATGGAGCTTGGCCTGGAGTTCGGCGTCATCCAGTTCAGCGATGATCCGGCCGGCTTCGATGAAATCGCCGATCTGAGCGCGGAGACGCTTGACGACTCCGGAGCTGCGCGAGCCGACTTTAACTTCTGCCCCGACCTGCGGCTTGATGATTCCTGTGGCCAGGACGGAAGAGCCGATGTCCCGCCTCGTCACGACCGCGGTCTCAAAAGAGGAATTTTTTGCCCGGCTCTTTTTTTGCCATAGAGTTCCGACAAACGCCAAAGCGCCAATGATCACCACAAGTCCAATGAGTAATAAAGCCTTCTTCTTCATTTTGATCGTCCTTAAAAAAACCTTCGGCCCAGAGCTTTCTCCAAGGCGACAACGGCAATCTTAAAATCGGCCAGGGCTTCAATATGGCTCCCCTCAGCCGCCACCAGCGCGGTCTGGGCATCCACAACTTCGATCATTGCGCCCACGCCCTCACGATACTCCCCCTCGGCAATGTTGAGGTTTTCCTGAGCATTCTCGAGGTACTTTTTCGTGTTTTCTATCCGCTCCTCGGCCTCCTTCAAAGATAGGAAGGCGTTCCAGACATCCAGGCTTATCTGCTGCTGGAGAGCCTGGCGCTGCCTTTTCAAGGCTTCGAGAGCGATTTCTTCCTGGGCGATGCGGGAAGAAGTGGCAAACCCGGTAAACAGGGGAAAACTCATAGTCAGGCCAAAGGACCATCTTGAGCTCAATGAAGAAAGGCTCGTCCCGGCGAAATTATAGTTTGCCGCAGCGGAAAACCAGGGGGATCGGAAGCTCCGGGCGAGAGAGATGTTGGATTTCTGAATCTCAAGCTGGGAATCCATTCTTCTCAATTCAGGCCGGAGTTCGTAGGCCAGGCTGAGCAGCGAATCGAAACCGGCCAGCTTTTCCGGAAGGAAATCTCCGAGGTTATCAACTATCTGAATCGGCTGATTTGCTTCCTGCCCCAGGAAGACATTCAGGGTTCCGGCCAGGAAGAGACGGCTGTTTCTGGCCCGGATCAGAGAAAGATTGGCGTTGGAGAGATCCACTTCGGCGCGGAGGATATCAGAGCGAGACGCCAGGCCGGCTTCGAAGCGCGCTCTGGCAAACTCAAGGTGGAGCTCCGCCCTTTCGACGGACCGCTCGATGGCTTTGAGCAGGTGTTCCGCCTGAAGGAGGCGGTAATAGGATTGTGTCACTCGAAGCGTCAGGTCCTGGAGATCGGTCTCGTACTGAAATGTCGCCGCCTCGTAGCCAAAACGGGTGGCATCTACCGAGGCTGTTTTCTTTCCTCCCTGAAAGAGATAATAGCTGGAAGAAATGCCGGTCGTGTAACTGCTTGTCTGGGAGCTATCGGCGTAGCCTTGTCCGCTCGAGCCCGAAGACCTGTCGGCGGCAGCGCCGAGCTGGAGCGTCGGATAAAAAACAGAGCGGGCTTCCCGGATTCGCTCTTCGCTTTCTTGAAGATCATAACGATAAGAAATCAACTGGGGATTGTTGTGCACGGCCAGGGCAATGCATTCTTCCAGGGTGAAGGGTTTGGCTTTGGAGTCCTGCTGCCCGGCTTCGAGCGCCAAGGGAATCAGGAGAAGGGCGAGACCGACCGTCCAGCAGAGAAGCCGGCTAGGAAAAAATCTGACTTCAAAAAATTCGGTCTTGTTCAGTATCATGGGCTTCTATGTCCCCCTCAAATAACGTCCTGGTCCACCCTGATCGGGCCCGAGGCAAAGCCTCTCCAGGACAATCTTGAAAAATTTCTTCTGCTGCTCCCGGGTGAGCACGGATTTGACGGCCAGAAGATGGGCGGCGACTTCCTTCTGGGCTTCGAGCTGGAGGCGATTGATGTCTTCGACAACGCCTTCAAGTCTTGCCGAGGAGGGCTCCTCCTGCTCCAGCAATTCAACAAGCCGCTTACGCTCGTCCAGAATTTTGGCCGAGAGAACGTCAAACTCGGAATGAAGGGCTGATTGAAAGCTCCGCATCTTTGAGACCTGCTCCGCGGAGAGGGACAGCTCCTTTTTGAGCTGCTCCAGGCCTCTTTCCCTCGCCCCAGGGGAACACTTCGGGCCGCTCCAGCGGTGAAAAAGCATTGTCCCTAGGGCCACCAGGTTGATGACCAATAATACCGGGAGAAGATAAAGAAAAATCTTTTGCTTCATTTTAAGTCCTCACACTTTACTCCCTTTGGTTCAAAGGGACGAACTCAGCCGGCAGAGAATTGGGCGGGAGAAGGTCGAACTGACTGAGCCCTAATTCTGTGGCCAGATCAAGAGGCTGGCTCAGGGCCTGCTCCGGGGAAGGTCGCAGCGACGGTGAAGGAGTGCCAACGTAAATACCTATAGCAAACGCCAAAGAGAGCCCTATAAAACCAAGAGCCGGTCTCCACAGGCGCTGCCCATGGGACATTATCAAGGGGGGAAGCGATTTTTTGCCCTCGTCCTCCCCGAGCCTCCTCTCCAGCCTGGCCCACAGGAACGGCGAAGGCTCAAACCTTTCAGCCTTTCCCGGCTTCCAGGCTGAGGAAAGCCTGGCTAGGTGGGTGCTGCAATCAGGGCAGCCGGAGAGGTGAATGTCGACCTCTTGCTTCTCTTTTTCCGGAAGATCGCCGTCGAGATAAAAGAGAAATTTTTTCTGGATTCGACGATGCTTCTGTCTTTCCATCTTGATAAGGTTGGACACAGCTGGCGGGAAAAACTTGCGGTTTAGATTTTTCCAAGAAAAGGCTTTATCTTATCGTAGAGATTCCGTTTGGCCCGGTGCAACCGGGATTCAACGGAAGAGACGGAGCTGTTTGTGACCCTGGCAATTTCAGCGTAAGATAATCCTTCATAATAATAGAGGAGGAGGCCAACCCGCTGCCGTCTGGGCAGAGAGTTGATCGCCTTCTGGATGTGGAGCTCGGCCTCCTTCTTCTCCAGATCAGCCTGCGGATCCTCAGTGGAAGCGGAGATGCTTTCCTTAACGGCCTTCATCTTTTCCTTCTCCAAAATGAAATCCCACGAAAACAGCCGGGCATATTTTTTCTTCCGCTGATGATTCAGGCTAAGATTAACGGCAATCCGGTAGAGCCAGGTGGAGATTTTCGATTCTGCCTTGAAGCGCTTGAGCGACCGGTAGGCCCGCAAAAAAACCTCCTGGGTTAAATCCTCGGCTTCCTGCCTGTCTCCTATCATTCGGAAACAGACGCTAAAAACCATGGACTTGTGGGTTTCAAAAAACTCCTGAAAGGCGCGGCGGCTCAAAGTTTTATCTTTTTCAGTCATCACTGCCAAATCCAGGCCTTCTCTCTTCTTTTCGTTCGCATTTTTCCTCGAACCCGGGAAGAAAGCCTCCAAGATTTAGGCCATTATATAATAATCAGACAACGAATGAATGAAACCGTAGATTGCCGTTAGGAAAAAGTTTTGCAAGGTAAATCCTCTCGGTATAAGGTTTTAGATGAGGACTGACGTGGGGACGCATTCCCGGCGTGCGGAGGATGCCTCTGGGCCCTGGGCGTGATTCAGTGCCCGTAAATTTTTCCTGGTCGAGGGCAATTACGAGAGCAGATATTTTATAATCCTGTCTTTATTGATTTCCAAGCCGGAAAATTGTTTTTCGCAGACGTCGCTGAACCTGGCCAGGACCTTGCGGCCTATCGCTTCCTGGTCTTCAAAAACGGCGACGGGACGAAAGCGAAGGCCCACCTTTCGAATTGTAGCAGAGCGAATGTGTTACCTCTTCAACAAAGGAAGCGTTAAAGGAGGGATATTCATCCTGGATGTAATATTGAAAACAAATTCTCTAAAAAAAGGCCATGTATTTAAGGGCAGATTGATGTCTTTAAAGACTTCAAAAAAGTCGGCCGAAAATTCTTCTCCGAAAGAATAATTTAGACAAAATGCGCATTCGATATTAAGGACTTTCTTCTTGAGTTTTTTATTTGTTGCTTCAAGCCTATATTTATGCGTGATTTCGACGATCTTGTCTTCTTTTTTTTCAAAAGAAGCTTCGTCGCGAAAAGATATTCGCAATCCCGATGCGATGCTCTTTTTATCGACGGAGCTCTTGCTGGTTAAAAGATAAATACTTTCCATATTCAGGCCTTTAAGAATCTCCCTATACTTATCGGGAGAAATGTTCTCTTTTTTAGTTTCTTGATTCTCCATTTTATTACCTTTGCATAAATTAGCTAGCCATGGGCAGGCTGATTATTTCCCCTCTCTCTCCTTGGTGGGTCCCAGCCTGATAAGTCCAAGAAAAATCGGACTTTTTATTCGATAGTTCGTAATGAACCGCCGATTGCCATAAGTTGCACATTTGATCCACGATTATTTTCATTTCTTTGACCGGAGAACTCATCGCCAAAAGAGCGTTGATATGCTGATTCAAGCTGATCCCATAATTATTAGCTTGCTCGGATAAAACCATATGAAGATAAGGAGGAATCCTCAACAGCAATTTACCGCTATAGTCTTCTTCATCGGGAGCAGGTTCGGGAATGCTCAATCCTTCCTTGAAAAATTTTTTTATATATTCCTTCTTCGTTTTTTCAAGATTCTTTAAAGCTTCTTCGATCGTCTCGCCGTCGCCGACAATCGTGTATCTTCCTAATTGTGGAATCGAAGCCTCATATCCCCCGCCCTTTTCTTTCGAGATCGGACGAACATGAATCGGATACTCCAAGCCAAGGTAATAGGACAGATCTTTCTTCACTTTTGCCAAACTCCTTTTTCTTCGCCCACTTTGATAATTTCAATCATCTTAAGCATATTTTCCACATAAACTCTTTTGACTTCTCTTCAGCTAACATGCGGAATCGAGAAACAGCCGTTCAGACATATTATCGAATAATCCGGATTCGCATTAAAAAATTTCTTCAATCTCGAATCGAATACCTTCATATGGCTGCCTCGTCGTGGATTTTCGACTTTTTCAAAAATATTTCCGGCCACTGTAGGAACATCTCTTAACGGGACTCTCGGAGGGATGAAGCGCGACCACGATTCTAATATTTTTTCATAAGTCATTAATAACGCCAAATTATGATACTATATTTAGTATCAATGTCAAGCAAAAAAGGATAAATGCTCATGAAAATCAGAATTTGCCGAATTCTCCATATCTATTCTGTGGGAAAAATTTATATGATCAAGAAATTCCGCTATATCGAATATGCCCTGAATATTGTAGGCTTTCATTCATTCCTTTTAATAGAAACGTCGGGAAGTCCGGTTTTATCTCAATGACTGTTGAAAAACATTTCGTTTTGCGTCATTCTTATCCTTAGCCGGCGTCAAAGAGGGCACGACCGATGGCCAAAAATGAGAAAAAGACTGATTCCTGGGGACCCGAGAATCCGCACCCGTTGTCGAGGATAAAGACCGAGCTCGTCTGGGAAGGGAAATACGACGAATACGGCAACCGGCGGCCGGTGAAACTGCCGGTTTCGCCGCTACCGCTCCAACGAATCGAGACGATCGACGAGCCCAAAGATCGATGCTATGCCCAAAAGCTTCTTTACGATTCGGATAAAGCGCATCAAGACGATTTTCGCAATATGCTCATCTGGGGCGATAACAAACTCATCATGGCTTCGCTCCTCGAGCAATTTCGGGGCAAGATCGATTTGATTTACATCCACCCGCCTTTCGACGTCGGCGCGGATTTTACGATGCAGGTCCAACTCGGAGAAGAAGGCGATGCCCTTCAAAAAGAGCAATCCATCCTCGAAGCCGTGGCCTGCCGCGACACTTGGGGAAAAGGGACGGATTCCTATCTTCACATGATGTACGAGCGGCTGACGCTGATGCGGGATCTGCTGAGCGAGCGGGGAAGCATCTACGTGCATTGTGATTGGAGGGTTACAGGTTTATTGCGTATGCTTATTGACGACATATTCGGCGAAGACGCTCATAGAAATGTATCATGAAACTTAAGGTCCTTTTCCTCTGCACGGGGAACTCGGCCCGCTCGCAAATGGCCGAGGCCATCGTCAACCATCGCCTCGGAGACCGTTGGGAGGCAGTCTCGGCCGGCACCAGGCCGGCCGGATCCGTCCATCCCCTGGCCGTCCGCGTCCTGGAAGAGATCGGCATCATCCACCACGGCCGGTCCAAATCCATGGACGAATTTATGAACCAGTCCTTCGATCTCGTCGTCACGGTCTGCGATTCCGCCGCCGAGGAATGTCCGCTCTGGCTTGGAAAGGGCCGCCGGGTTCACCTGAGCTTTCCCGATCCGGCAGCGGCCGAGGGAAGCGAGGTCGAACGCCTGGCCGCTTTCCGTTCGGTTCGCGATGCAATCGCCATCGAGGTCCCGGCCCTGCTCGAAGCCTGGCCGAATTGACAAACGCTTGATTTTCCATTATCTTAGCATTACTATGCCGCTGACACTTAACCAAGCTCTTTTTCTCATTGTCGCTTTTGCCTTTGTCATTGCTGTCGTTTTCTTCGTCCGGTTGTTCGTTCAGCTTCGTCGCACGGCGGCCGAGGGAGAAAAAACCCTGGCCGAATTCAGGGAGCTGGCGAAAAACCTCAATGAACTGGACCTCCTCATCAAAGCGAGAGTGGAAGACCTGGGCCAAACCCTTGACGCCTCCAAAAAGGCGGCCGTCAACCTGTCCGAGGCTGCGCTTCTGATTACATCGAAGATCCTCCGGCCGTCGTCCAAGTTCTTTCCGGTTCTCCTGCCCATCGTCCGTTTTGTGTGGCGGCAACTGAAAAAACGAAAGGAGAAACTAGATGGGAAATGAAAGAGGCTGCGGCCTGGAAATCGCCGTCACGTTCTTGCTCGGAGCGGCCACCGGTTTCGTCCTGGGCATTCTCTACGCGCCCGCCAGCGGAAAGGAAACCCGGAAGAAACTCCAAGAAGAGATCGGCAAAACCGGAGAAAAAGCTAAAGAAGGTTTTGAAAAAATCGCCAAGGAAGCGGAAAAAGGCATCCGCGTCGTCAAAGAAAAAACGCAGGAAAGCATCGACGCCATAAAGGAATTCATCGATAAAAAGAAGGAAGAATTTACAAAGCGGGCGCCCGAAGGCTTTCCCGAGGAAGAACGCTCAAAAGGACAATAAGATCGTCAAGGAACTCTACACCGAAGAAGATTTGAAAGAGTTCCGGCCGGCTGAAAAGCTGGGCCCTCCCGGTGAATTTCCCTTCACGCGGGGCATTTATCCCACAATGTACCGGGGAAAACTCTGGACGATGCGGCAGTATGCCGGATTCGGAACGGCCCGCGAATCCAATAAACGCTACCGCTATCTTCTGTCCCAGGGCCAGACGGGTCTGAGCGTGGCTTTCGATTTGCCCACCCAGCTTGGGCTCGATTCCGACGATCCCTTGGCCGCCGGCGAGGTGGGAAAAGTCGGCGTGGCCATCGATTCTCTGGCCGACATGGCCGCTCTTTTTGACCGCATCCCGCTCGACCAGGTCAGCGTGTCTATGACCATCAATGCCACGGCCGCCGTGCTCCTGGCCATGTATTTAGCCCTGGCTCAAAAACGCGGCGTCCCCTGGGACGCGCTCAACGGCACGATCCAGAACGATGTCCTGAAGGAATATATCGCCCGGGGAACATATATTTTCCCGCCCCCGGCGTCGCTCCGGATCATCACCGATATCGTTTCCTTCTGTCAGCTGCATGTCCCCAAGTGGAATACGATGAGCATCAGCGGCTACCATATCCGCGAAGCCGGAGCCACGGCCGTCCAGGAGCTTGCTTTTACTTTCGCCAACGCCGTTGCCTATCTCGAGGCCTTGACCGC
>Ga0315281_10001629_pt1 | contig 33334 bp, 35 predicted proteins | sample YL17G07_0_MG_FD_204540 | JGI IMG/M metagenome (GOLD analysis project Ga0315281, IMG submission 204540) | Sediment microbial communities from Yellowstone Lake, YNP, Wyoming, USA - YL17G07_0 | ecosystem: Environmental > Aquatic > Freshwater > Lake > Sediment | place: USA: Wyoming | collected...
GCGTTGATATGGCGCAAAAAGGACAAGGCGTGTGACGCGATCGGGATGTTCGGTCGCAAGTTGGAGGGCCGTCGATAACGCGAGTAAGCCCAGCCGACAGAACACGGCAAAGCGGTCGATGTTCGCCGCGCCGATGACGGCTTCAGCATCCATTCGCAGCGTCTCGGCGGACACGTGCGTAACGTCGCGTTCGGACATGCCGGTGCCGCGCGCATCGAACCAGATCAGACGACAGGAGCGCGCCAGCACGCTATACAAGCGGCTCCAGATCGCAGCGTACTCTTGCACATGCGTGAGCGGCGCTGGGCAGCACATGAGCAGCGGCGGCCCCTGGCCCATCTCGGCCCAGGCGATGCTGACGCCGTCGCTCGTCGTGCAGTAGCGGATCTGCGGTTCCATGCGGGGAGTATGCGGGATCAGGCGATGCTGGGGCTACGGGGCCCGCTGGCCTGTCGCACGAGGCAAAACCGAGCGGAGATAGGCACGATAACTTTGCCGTTTACGCTCGATGTCCCGCACCTGATAGCACAGCGCATGGGCTCCGCGGCTTAGGAAACCACGTGTGCATTTTGGGTCACGCGCAAAGAGCAGATAACTTCGCGATATTGGCTTCGGATCGCAGATACGCGGGCTCAGCGTTAGCGCCGGGGTAGCCTCCAGTCAGACGACCAACATCCAACATCTAACATCTAACATCTAACATCCAGTACCATCGACCCGTGGCCGGATACATCACGCTCCCCGAGCAGCGCGTGCCCGTCATCGCCGAGTGCGATGTGCTGGTCGTCGGCGGCGGCGCGGCCGGCATGTCCGCGGCCATCGCCGCAGCGCGCCAGGGCGCCGACGTGATCCTTGTCGAGCGCTACGGCTACCTGGGCGGCCTCGCGTCCGGCGGGCTGATCGTGCTGCTGCTCACCCTCGACGACGGCGACGGCCACCAGGTGATCGCCGGCCAGTGCCAGGAGTTGGTCGAGCGCCTCGAATCGCGCGGCGCCTGCTTCTACCCGCCCGCCGGCGAGTGGGGCAGCCCGGACGAGGCGCTGGTCGAGCGCTACCGACGCTGGGGGCTCGTCTGGGGCTCCGGCCCGCACCGCGTGCGCTACTCCGTCGCCTACGATCCGGAGGAGTTCAAGTTCGTCGCCAACACCTGGACCGCCGAGGCGAAGGTGCGCCTGATGTACCACCGCTGGGCGACCGACATCGTCCTCGACGGCGACGGCGGTGACCCACCGCGACGACCGGCGACCGACGACCAGCGGACCATCACCCACGTCGTCTTCACATCGAAGGCGGGGCGCCAGGCGATCCGCGCGTCGCAGGTGATCGACGCCACCGGCGACGGCGACATCTTCACCATGGCCGGCGAGACGTACGAGAAGGAGCAGATCCACCCGTGGCTGTGGTTCCGCATGTCCGGCGTCCGCGACGTCGATGCCGCGCAGGCCGCGCCCGGCGGCTTCTTCCTCAAGACCATCCGTCCCGGCCAGGTGCTGATGCCGTGGGGCGCGGCAGAGCGCATCGGGCGCCGCATCGACGCCACCGACCCCGACGACCTGACGTTCGCCGAGGTCGAGTGCCGCCGCATGGTGATGGACGAGGTCGCCCGCCTGCGCGCGCAGGTCCCCGGCTTCGAGGACGCCTACCTCACCGACGTCGCGCTCACGCTCGGCGTCACGGAGTCGCGCCGCCTCGATGGTGCCTACACGCTGCGGCGCGAGGACGCCGGCACGATCTTCGACGACACGATCGCGACGACGGGCCACTGGACGAAGTACGGCGCCGTCTACCACATTCCGTACCGCAGCCTGCTGCCGAAGCGCGCGACGAACCTGCTCGTCGCCGGCCGCTGCATCAGCGTCGACCACCGCGCCCACCACGCGACGAAGGAGATCCCGCCGGCCTTCGCCACGGGCGAGGCCGCCGGCATCGCCGCCGTGCACGCCCTCCGCGCATCGGCGGCAGTGCAGCAGGTCGATGTGCCATCATTGCAGCGCTCGCTCCGCGCCGCCGGCGCCTGGCTGCCGGACGGGATCGGCGGCGACGTGTGACAACCTTGCCGGCTGGCGTTGCACGTGCGTTGCGCCTATCCGTCCTCGTTATGAAGCTCCCCTTCCCTCCCAGGGAAGGGGCCGGGGGTTAGGTTCGCCGGGGCGGCGGGCTGCGTTTGATCGCGGAGCGTAGAGAGCATTAGTCGCGGCCACACCCGTGGCACCACACCGGAGGATGCCTTGACCAACGACGCCTTCACCGAACGCCAGCGCGCGATGTGGGACCGCACCGCGCAGACCTACGTCGACGAGATCGACCGCCGCTTCGCGCCCGTGATCGAGCACGTCATCGAGCTGGCGCGGCTGCGGCCCGGCGACCACCTGCTCGACCTCGGCACCGGCACCGGCTCCGTTGCGATGCGCGCGGCCGCGCTCGTCGCGCCCGGCGGCAGCGTCACCGGCATCGACCTGAGCCCCGGCATGCTGCGCCAGGCCGAGGCGCGCGCCGCGGCTGCGGGCGTGGCCGGCATCGAGTTCCGCGAGGGCAGCGCCACCGCCATCCCCGCCGCCGACGCCTTCGCCGACGTGCTGACCGCCTCGCTCTGCATGATGTTCGTGCCGGACCGCGCCGCCGCCGCGCGGGAGTGCGCGCGGGTGCTGCGGCCCGGCGGCCGCTTCGTCGCTGCGGTATGGGGCGGCCCCGACGTCTGCGACCTCATCCGCCTGCAGCAGACCGCCGCGCGATTCTCGTCATCGCCGCTGCCGCCCGGCGTCGGGTTCTCGGCTCTTGCCGACCCGGCGCCGTTCATGGAGCAGCTCGCCATCGCCGGCATCGACACCCGCGTCGACGTCTGCCAGTCGGACTTCGAGCTGCAGGACCTCGAGACGGCGTGCCGCATCTTCGTGAGAGGCGTCCCCGCCGACCGCATTGATGAAGCGAAAGCCGCCGTAAGCGCCGAGATGTGGCCGGATCCCGCCGCCCCCCGCCTGTTCCGGAACCTCGCCCTCTTCCCCGTAGGCACCCGCCGCGCGTAAGGAGGCCGCGCGCACCGCGGTAGGGGCACGCGGCCGCGTGCCCGCCCCCACTCCGCGAGCGGCCACGCCGTCACCCCAGAATCGCCACCGTCTCCAGTACGCGCGCGGCCAGCGCCGCGTCGCCCTCCAGCAATGCGCGATCGCGCGCGGCGGCCGGCGCCATGCCCTTCGTGAAGAGCCGCCACGCCACGTCCTGGTCCATCCTCACCGACGCCGCGGGCGCAGCCTCGACGCCGGTCCAGAGGCCCCATGACGGGCCGTCGCGCACCAGCGACCACGTGCCGCCCGCTTCGCCGTCGATGACCAACCGGACGTGCGTGCCATCGGGCGCATTCGTGCCGCGAAACGTGTACGGCAGCGCCCGCGCGTACGTCTCCAGCACCGGCGCGAAGAAGCGCCGGTCGCGCAGCCCCCTCGCCGATCCGTCGCCGCGCGGCGTTTCGACGGCGTCACGGACCTGCTGCTGGTGCGTCCACCCCTCCGTGTACTCGCGCGCGATGTCGAGCCACACCGGCGCCGGGTCCGGCCCCGCCCAGTTCACCGGCCCGCCGGTCGCGTGCGGGTCGAGCGTGCAGAAGTGTTCGAACAGCTGCTCGCCCGACACCCAGAGCAGCTCGCAGATCACGCGCGGGCTGAAGCGCCGCATCGCCCGCACCCACTCATCGTTCTGGCGGTTGATCGACGCCACCAGCGACTCGTATGACGATGCATCGAACCAGTCGGCGTCGCTGTGCCGGTCACGCCCGCCGGACACCACGGCCAGGTCGTCGGCCACCATGTGCGCGGCGATGTCCTTCACCGACCAGCCGTCGCAGGCCGTCGGCGCCGCCCACTCGGCCGGCGTCAGCGTCGATAGCAGGTGCAGCAGTTGCGCCTGCATCTCCGGAAATAAATCCAGCGTGTAGATCGGTCCCAGCGGCTGCATTGCGCCAGTGTATCGCCATGCGATCCGCGGAGCGCGTGATGTTCGATCAGCTCGCCGCAGAGTTACCGCGCCGACGAGAATGAACCTGCCGCCTGCCGCGCTCGCCATGCCCGCGCTCCCCTTCCCTCCCAGGGAAGGGGCCGAGGGATAGGTCCCGACTCCGCGGTGAATCAAGAACTCTCTGTGCCCCTCTGTGTCCTCTGTGGATAGCCTGGCTAACCTGCGTCGCCGTACGCGCCGCGCCGCTCCGGCGGCAGCAGCGCCGCGATCCGCCGCATGATCACGTCGATGCCCGTGCGCGCCGCCCGCGCGCCGCGCTCGTCGCCGCCGTCGAGCGTGAACGGCTCGCCGAAGTGGACGCTGATCCGCGGGCCGATGAACGGGCGTGCGAACACCCACGGCCACGCCACCGGCCCCGTGCCGGAGATCGCCACCGGCACGATCGGCACGCCGGCCTTCAGCGCCAGCAGCGCCGCGCCCGCCTGCCCCTCGACCAGCGCGCCCGTGCGGCTGCGCTCTCCCTCGGGAAATACGACCAGCGCCCGCCCGCGCGAGAGCGCCTGCGTCGCGCCCCGTAGCGCATCGACGTCGATGCGCTCGTTCCGGACGGGCACGGCGCCCACCAGTGTCATCAGCAGCGCCGAGGGCGCCACGTCAAAGAGGCCGCTGTGCGCCAGGAACACGCCCCGGCGCGGCAGGATCGCGAATAGCAGGCACGGATCGAGGTTGTTCAGGTGGTTCGGGGCCACGATCACCGCCCCGTGCCGCGGCAGGTGCTCCAGCCCGCTGACCGCCAGCCGCGGGAAGTAGAGGCGCACCGCCACGCGCGCGAAGGCCGCAGCCAGCCGGTAGGTCACCGGCACGACGTAGCGGGCGACGAAGCCTTGCCTGCTGACGGCGTTCTTCATGATCGATCCGTGATGCGGCCCGGGAAGCGCCGTAGCGCGGTCGCTTCGCTCCCGCCGCGCCCGCGCGCCGCGATGTATGCGGATCCTACATGACCGGCCGCTATGCTGGCATCAGTGGCGGCCGCTGCCCGGCGGCCCCGCTCTGCGCCGGAGCGACACATGCCCTGGACCAACGCCCGCGCGTCCGCCGTGCTCCGCAGTCGCTGGACGTTCGAGGTCACGCTCGCGGCCGCGCTCCTCGCCCTCGCCATCGCGCGCACCGATCTGAGCGACGTCGGCGCTGCGTTTACGCGCGCGCGGTACGGCTGGGCGATGCTCGCCGTGCTGATCTACACGCTGTCGCGGCTCCTCCACACAATCCACTGGCAGTTCTACCTGCGGAAGGTCGGCCGCGTGCCGCTGCCCGGCCTGCTGGGCGCGTTCGTCATCGGCAACTTCGTCGATAACGTGCTCCCCGCGCGCATCGGCGAGATCGCGCGCATCCAGATCGTCGCGAACCGCTACGGCTTGTCGCGCGCCGGCATGGTCGCCGGGCGTGCGGCCGAAGCGCTGCTCGACGGCGTCACTACGATCTCCCTGCTGGTCATCGCCGTTGTGCTCTTCCGGTTCGCCTTCGCGCCGGCCGCACTGTTCTGGGTCGCTGCCACGTTCGTCGTTGTCACGTTCGCGGCGCTCGCGCTTGCGAGCCGGCTGCTGCCGCGCGAGCTGCCGGGCTGGCGGCCGCTCCGGTTGCTACCGGAGCGCGCCGGGCAGGCGCTGTCCGACGCCTGGCCGCGCATCCGCGACGGACTGGAGGCGCTGCGCAACGCGCGCCTGCTCGCGATCGTGCTGGCCTTGACGGTGGCCGGCTACGCGATGGAGACGGTGATGTTCTGGACGTTCGGGCTGGCGTTCCGGCTGGGCCTGCCGCTCTCCGCCTACGTCAGCGTCGTCGTCGCGGCCGGCGTCGTGCGCGTGTTCCCAATTACCTTCCAGAACATCGGCACGTACGAGGTCGTCCTGCTCGAAGTGCTGGCCCGTCAGGGCGCGCCGAGGGACGCCGCCTTCGCCTACGCGCTGGCGACGCGCGTCTTCGCCAGCATCGCCATCACCACCATGGGTCTGCTTGCCATGTGGCTCATGCGCGTCCACCCGCGCGACCTCTTCACCATGCGCCGCCGCGACCCAGCAGGGTCAGCCGGTTAGCCCGTCGGCAGGTCAGCACGAGTGAGGTGCGGCAACCGCCGTTGCGCCCCCAACGCAGAGCGCTGCCCGCCGGGCCGCGCCTTCTGTGCCCTCTGTGGACAGCTCGTCGGCTGGACGCGCGTTAGGTCCGCTGCTCGATCGGCACGTAGCGCAGGTGGCGCGGCCCCGTGTACTCCAGCAGCGGCCGGATCAGCACGTTGTCCTCGTACTGCTCCAACACGTGCGCGACCCAGCCCGGCATGCGCCCCACCGCGAACATCGGGATGAACTGCTCCTCCGGGATGCCCAGCAGCGAGTACACCGCGCCCGCGTAAAAGTCGACGTTCGGGTAGATCCCCTTCGTGCGATACGGCTCCATCGCCCGCTCGATCTCCTGCAGGATCTGGAACCAGCGGTCGTTGCCCAGCTTGTGCCCCAGGTCGCGGGCCACGTCGCGCAGCTCGGCGCCGCGCGGGTCCTCCGTCTTGTACACGCGGTGCCCGAAGCCCATTACCTTCTCGCCCGCCTCGATCTTGTCCTTGATGTACTCGATGGCGCGCTCCGGGTCGCCGATCTCCTCGACGGTCTTCTGTACCGCCTCGGCGGCGCCGCCGTGCAGCGGCCCCTTCAGCGTCGCGATCGCCGCCACGATCGCCGAGCCCAGGTCCGCGGCGGTGCCGGCCGCCACCCGTGCCGCGAACGTCGATGCGTTCGAGCTGTGCTCGGCGTGCAGCACCAGGTCCAGGTCGATGATCTTCGCGTCCGCGGCCGAGGGTTCCTTGCCAAACATCATGTAGAGGAAGTTCGCCGCGTGCGAGAGGTCCTCGCGCGGCGGCACCGGCTCCAGCCCGTTGCGGATGCGGTGCATCGTCGCCACCACGGTCGCCACCTGCGAGATCAGCCGCAGCCCGACCGGCAGCCCGACCTCCACCGTAGCCTCGTGGCTGTTCTCATCGAGCGCCACCGCAGCGGAGACCGCCGTGCGCAGGATGTCCATCGGGTGCGCCGCCTTGACCCGCTCGATGATCTCGACCACGGACTGGGGGATGGCGCGACCCGCCTTCAGCTGCCGGACGAACCCCGCCAGCTGGGCGCGCGTGGGCAGCGCGCCGTACAGCAGCAGGTACGACACCTCCTCAAAGGTGGCGTGCTGCGCCAGGTCGTGGATGTTGTAGCCGCGATAGACGAGCTTGCCCTGCTCGCCGTCGACCAGCGCAATCCGCGTGTCGTCGAGTACCACGCCCTTGAGTCCGGTGCCGGCGTTGCTCATCTGCAAGTCTCCTTTGCGGCGGAGGCCCGGGCGGGGGCCAGCCGGATTATTGATGTATTCAGAGGACGAATCGAAGCGATAGGCGTCACTTATACTACCATGCTCGCCCGCGACGCTCCGCCGCCGCAGATGAACAGCGTGTTAACGGTCGCCACCGCGGCCAAACCCGAATCTGGATGGCCCGGGTAGCGGGCTTCGGGCGCGCCCGCCCTCGGGCCTCTCGGGCGGTGCGGCTGGCGTGGGCGATCCGGGGCATTGCAAACCGTGCCCCTCGCTGCTACCATGCTGCCTGCGTGTCCGATGGGACCGCGCTTATCGAGTTGGGCTACAGCGCTCTACTGGAGAGATGACCCGGGGCCTGGCTGGCAAGATCCGCAATGGGAGCGGTTCTGCCGGGGGCCTTTTGCGTTGTCAACGGAGTTATGGACGCCAATAAACGCAGCGGCTTCACCTAGCGTCCCCGGGGTTCGTCCCGGGCATTCCGACCCCGCCGGGCAGCGGGGGAGAAAGGACACGAGAATGCACGTAACGATCGATGGGTTCGGCGGAAACCCCGCGCAGCTCTCCAGTGTGGAGATCGTCCGCAACCTTCTCGACCGCTATCCGGACGAAATCGGAATGACGAAGATCTCGGAGCCGCACGTCTTCGAGTACCGCGGTGACAAGCCGGAAGACTGGGGCGTCTCAGGCTTCGTCCTCATCGCCGAAAGCCACATCGCCATCCACACCTTCCCCGAGCACAACCAGGTCTGGGTTGACATCTTCTCCTGCAAGGGGTTCGACGAGATCCCGGCGATCGACCGCATCGTCGAGGTCTTCGAGCTGGACGCCACGCGCGTCAACAAGCTGGAGCGCGGCCTCGAGTACCCGCACGATGTCGCCGCCAGCGTCCCCCTGAACCGCACCGAGCGGCGCGAAGTCACCCCGGTGTAGGTTGTAGGGGGTAGGTTGTAGGTTGTAGAGGCGCCCGCTTACGCGGGCGTCGCCGTTTCCCCCTTGAATTCGCACCAGGTCAACCGGCTGATCCCCTCTCCACGCCGTGGAGAGGGGTGGCCGAAGGCCGGGGTGAGGTGCTCGGCCCGCCGCGGTTCGCCCCCCGTCTCGCTTCCCTTCCGCGCCGGGCATACAATGTGAGCAGTTCCCAGCCCCTTCGTGGACGGGAGGTGCGCGATGCCAGTGATCACAGTGACGGGGCGGCTCAGCAGCGGCGCCAGGGAGATCGCGCAGGCCGTCGCGGGCGAGCTGAAACTCGACTACGTGGACCGCGAGATCCTGGCCGAAGCGGCGCGCCAGATGGGCGTCAGCGAATCCGACGTCGTGCAGCGCGACGAGCGCGCGAGCACCGTCGGCGAGCGCCTGGCGTCGGTGATGCGCACGCTGATGGAGCGGTCGGCTGCCGCCGGCGCCGCTGATCCGATCAGCGGCGGCGGGCTCGATGCGCTGCTGGCCCGGACGTACGGCGAGGCTGCCGGTCTGCCCGCAGACGGCGCGGCGGGCCAGCTCGACGATGAGCGCTACCTGCGAACGCTGACGTCCGTGATCCGGGGCATCGCCGCGCGCGGCAACGTCGTCATCCTCGGCCGTGGCAGCCAGGCGATCCTGCAGGACCAGCCGGAGACGCTGCACGTCTACATCACGCTGCCGCGCGCCGCCCGCGTCGAGGCACTCGCCCAGCGCGAGGGCCTGCCGCCGCTGGACGCGGAGCGCCGCATCAAGCAGAGCGACCACAACCGGCTGGAGTTCCATCGCCGCTACTTCAAGGTGGAGATGGAGAACCCGTGCCTCTACGACCTGATGGTCCACGCCGGGCGGATCGCGCCGGGCCTCGCGGTGCGGCTCATCGCGGAGGCTGCGCGAGACCGCACGCCGCGGCCGGGATAGCTCACCGAGGGAGACACGCCATGTACCTCAGCCCGGAAGGCCAGCGCCTGCTCGAAGACGTCCGCAGAGCGCACGAACAGCTGATCGCTCATTTCGGCGCCGACGATTCGCACCGCCGCGCGCTGCGGGCCGTGTACGAGGCTCTGGAGTCGGCGCTCGGCGACGTCGATGACCAGCGGCTGATCGCGTCGATCGATGGCGGCTGGTCGCCGGCCGAGGTGCTGGTGCATGTCGCCGAGCACGATCAGCAGATCGAAGAGGCCACGCGGCGCGGCGTCGAGCACATGATCGAGCACGGGCTGGAGCACGCGCGCGGCCTCTGGCTCGCTCGCACTGGGGCGCACGGGGCGGCGGAGCAGGCACGCCGCTGACCGCGCTCAGCGTCGCCGCATCGGTCGCCGCCTCCTATCTCATCGGCTCGGTCCCCGTCGCCTACATCGCTGGGCGCGTGCGGCGCGGCGTCGACATCCGCGACTACGGCAGCGGCAACGTGGGCGCGTCGAACGTCTGGCAAAGCGTGTCGAAGACGCTGGTCGTGCCCGTGGGCGTCGCCCAGATCGCGCAGGGGCTTGCGGGCGTGATGGTCGCACGCGCGCTCGATCACGGCGCCGGCGTGCAGGTGGCGGCGGGGCTGGCCGCTGTCGTCGCGCACAACTGGAACCCCTGGCTCGGCTTCAAGGGCGGGCGCGGCGTCGGCCTCGCGCTCGGCATCATGCTCGTGTTCTCGCTGCCGGTGCTCGCCGCGTTCACGCTGATCGCCGTCGCCGGCGTGCCCCTCCGCCGCATCCCCGAGATGATGCTCGCGGCGATCGTGGCGATGTCCATGACGGCGCTGGCGGCGGGCGAGCGGGCCGAGCTGGTCGCCGGCTTCGCCGCGCTCGCCGCACTGCTGATCGCGAAGCGGGTCGCCGCGAACGGGGTGCCGGAGGCGCAGTACGAGCGCCCGGGTGTCTGGCTGACGCGCCTGGTCTACGACCGCGACATCCGCGATCGCCAGGCGTGGGTGCACCGGAACCTGCCGCCGCGCGACGATCCGGCCAGCCACACGAGCGCGTAGTTCCGTTACACTGACGCGTCACACGGCGCGCCAGATTGTTCATGAACCAACCGACACCCGCAGCTCTCCGACCGCGCCACCTCGTGGCACACGCCGCCGCGCTGCTCGCGGCGCTGCTGATCTGCGTCACGCTGACGGCGTGCGGCGTCGCGACGGTGCGCCCGACGCCGACGCCGCCACCGAGCGCGACGGCGATCGTCGCCACACCGACGCTCGCGGGCCCCACGGCGACGCCCACGCCGGACCTGTCGGTGCTGCTGAAAGATGGCGGCGTCGCCGTTATCGAGGCCGCCTACAACCGCATGCTCGACGAATACATCGAACCGCTCGACTCTCAGTCGCTGCTGGCGCAGGCGTGGAGCGGCGTGCAGCAGGAGGCGGCGACGGAGGGGCTGACCGTGCCCGAGGCGCCGGCGTACGGGGGCGACCGCGTCGGTGACTTCGCGGCGTTCCGCGCGGCGTACGCGGAGACGGCGTCAGCGGCGGCGGAGCCGTCGAAGCTGCGCTACGCCGCGATCCGCGCGATGACCACCAGCCTGCACGACTGCCACACCTTCTTCCTGAGCCCCGTCGCCAGCGACACGCTGAACGGCACGCGCGAGGGCAAGGGGACGGTCGGCATCGGCGTCGAGCTGGCGGGCGTGCCGCCGCTCGTGTCGGAAGTGATCGGCGGCGGTCCGGCGGCGCGCTCGGGCGTGCTCGTCGGCGACCGCATCATCTCCATCGACGGGAACGATGCCACCGGCATCGGCCCGCAGGCGGCGTTCGACCTGATCAACGGCGTCGAGAACACCAGCGTCGGGCTGAAGTTGCGGCGCCCCGGCCAGGCCGACGCGGTCGAGCTTTCGATCCGGCGCGAGCGCGTCGTGCCGCAGAACTTCGACACGCGCGTCATCGGCGGCACGGGCATCGGCTACGTGCGCGTCAGGAACTTCGTCGACTCCGGCGTCGCCATCCCGCTGCGCGATGCGCTGCTCGCGTTCGATGCGCAGGGCGTCACGCGCTGGATTATCGACCTGCGCGGCAACCCCGGCGGCCGCCTGGACGTCGATGCGATGGGGCTCTTCATCCCGAAGGACAGCATCGTCCTCCGCGACTCCGGCCGCGACGGGGCGACCGAGGACCAGAAGGCCGCCGGCAACACGCTGCCCGTCATCCGCCCGCTGGTGCTGCTCACCAACAACCGCACCGGATCCATCGCCGAGGCGTTCGCGGCGGCGCTGCAGGAGTACGGCGTGGCCTACGTCGTCGGCGAGAAGAGCAACGGCTGCGTCGGCTTCACCGACATCCAGCCGCTGGGCGACGGCTCATCGATCGCAGTGACCACGCACGTGAACCTGGGCCCGGTGACGAACAAGACGCTGAACGGCGTCGGCGTCATCCCCGACGAACCGGTGGCGCGCACCCAGGCCGACATCGCCAACGCCCGCGACCCCCAGCTCGATGCGGCGGTCGCGCACCTGCGGGCCGTGGCGCCGTAAGGTTGCTTCGGTCCGAAGCGCGACCGCCTGCGGGCGGCCCTCACCCCGGCCTTCGGCCACCCCCCTCCCACAAGGGGAGAGGGGCACGCGCGGAGCGTGGTCCGCGATCGGGGCGCATGCTATTGCGAAGGGGTGGTCGTTATCGCGCTCCCCTTCGCTCCCGGGGAGGGGTCGGGGGCGGGCAGGGCAAGCCCGGCCCTTACGCCGGCGGCGCGCGCAAACCTCTGGTAGGGGCGTCCCTTGGGTCGCCCGCCCATGCGCGCCGCGCGCCGAGACCTCCGCGATGCCGCTCCCCTTCCCTCCTAGGGAAGGGGCCGGGGGTTAGGTTCGTCGCGCCGTAGCAACTCCCTACCAGCGCGCCTTGTGCTCTTCGATCCAGCCGAACGCGCGGTCCAGCTCGATGCGCTCGCCGGCGTCGTCCACCACCGTGCCGGTGTAGTGGCCGAACATCTGGTGCACCTCCGACGCCAGGACGCCGGTCTTCGCCGCCGCCACGCGCTCGTGGAACGGCACGAAGCGCAGGTCGACGCGCTTCGACTTCGTCCGGATCCGCCACGGCTTCATGAAGTCCGACTCGTCGTACGAGAACGCCGCGTCTTCGCTCAGCTTGCTGATGCGGCCGTCGAGGAAGATCGCGTTCTCGGTCATGCCCGTGCCGTCGGTCCACTTGCCGCCGAGGTTGATGCCCGCTGCGCGCCCGTCCGGCAGCGTCGTCGAGCACGAGCCCCAGTTCCACGCCGTGCGGTACTTCCACACGCCGCGCCCGAAGTCCAGGCAGGCGAAGCCGTCGCCGCGCTTCAGCCGAATGCGCTCGCCGCCCAGCGCGATCGTGCCGCTGACCGGCAGGCAGTTCTGCTTCGAGGTGAATTGGAAGCGCTCGCGGCTCCAGGGGATGACGACGTTCATCGTCTCGTGCCCCGGCGCGCGTTCGACGAGCAGGTCGACCGACAGCGGCGTGTCGCCGAAGTTGGGCCACTCGACGGCGATCCGCGTGCCGCGCCGCTCCTCCGTCAGCGCCACGCGCACGCCGCCCTGCTCGAACACGACGGGCGCGCGCACGACGTCGGGCAGCGCCAGCGCTCCCGGCGGCATGATGGCGGTCTTCTCGATGAAGCGGCCGCTGGCGAACTCGAAGAAGTACACGAATGCCAGCACGTAGTGGTCCACGTCGGCGATCGTCGCCGAGAAGAGGATCTGGTCCGTGTTGAGGCACCAGTAGTTCCAGCGCTTCTTGCGCGGCGCGTGGCCGCTGACGTTGCACGTGTGCAGCGGCTGCCGCGACCAACCGACCGCCTCCGGCAGCAGCCGCCCGCGCGCATCACAGAGAGCGACGGGCGCCGTGATCTCCGGCTCCGCATGTGCCCGCCGGCGGCTGGTGGGTGATGGTGGTGCGTGAGTTGCCATACGCCTCCTCCGACGCGAAGCGTGAGCGATCGTGTGTGCAGCTCCCCGCCGGGCGCCGCCGCGTCATCCTAACTCGCCACGCCGCTATGCCCGAGCCTTGGGCGTCCCCCCCGCCCCCCATATACTCGATCCACCATGTTCGACCCGGCGTATGCCACCATCTTCCCCCGCACCGCCGCCGTCCGCGACGGCCGCCTCAGCATCGCCGGCTGCGACGCGCAGGAGCTGACGCGCGAGTTCGGCTCGCCGCTCTATGTGTTCGACGAGACGGAGCTGCGCGAGACCTGCCGCGAGTACGTGCGCGCCTTCACGTCGCGCCACACCGACACCGAGGTGACCTACGCCTCGAAGGCCTACCTTAGCCGCTTCATGGCCGCCGTCGCGCGCGACGAAGGCATCGGCCTCGACATCGTCTCCGGCGGCGAGCTGGCGGTGGCGCTGGCGGCCGGCTACCCCGCCGCGCGCTGCCACTTCCACGGCAACAACAAGGGCGAGCAGGAGCTGCGCGAGGCGATCGATGCCGGCGTCGGCCGGATCATCGTCGACAACTTCTACGAGCTCGAGTTGGTCGACCGCCTGGCGCGCGCGGCCGGTGCGAAGCAGCGCATCATCTTCCGCCTGTCGCCGGGTGTCGATGCGCACACGCTGGCGAAGACGACGACCGGCACGCTCGACTCGAAGTTCGGCCTGCCGATCAGCACCGGCGCGGCCGAGCAGGCCGTGGCCGATGCGCAGCGCATGGCAGCCATCGACCTGGTGGGCCTGCACTGCCACCTCGGCTCGCCGCTGTTCAGTGTCGCGCCGTACGACGAGGCGAACGCCGTCATGCTCGCCTTCGCGGCCGAGATGGTGCGCAAGCACGGCCTCGACTTCCGCGAGTACAGCCCCGGCGGCGGCTTCGCAGCGCAGTACGTGCGCGAGAAGCCGGCCCCGCCCGTCGACGAGTACGCGGAGGCGATTGTCTCGTCATTCAAGCGCCGCTGCGCGGAACAGAAGCTGCCGCTGCCGCATCTCTTCGTGGAGCCGGGCCGCTCGCTCGTCGCCCGCGCGGGGGTGGCGCTGTACACCGTCGGCGCGCGCAAGCACGTCGAGGGGCTGCGCACGTGGGTGTCGGTCGACGGCGGCATGGCCGACAACATCCGTCCCGCCATCTACGACGCGAAGTACGAGGCCGTGGTCGTCAACCGCGCCGACGATGAGCCGTCCGAGACCGTCACGATCGCCGGCAAGTACTGCGAGTCGGGCGATATCCTGGTGAAGGACGCCCACTTGCCGCCGACGCAGCCCGGCGACGTCATCGCGCTGCCCACGTCGGGCGCGTACTGCCTGACGATGGCGAGCAACTACAACATGGCGCTGAAGCCCGCGGTCATCGCCGTGCGCGATGGCCGCGCGAAGCTGATCCGCCGGCGCGAGACCTACGCCGACCTGCTGGCGACCGACGTGTTCGAGGAGTAGCTGCAACATGACCGACCGTGTGCGCATCCTCATCACCTTCGCGCTCGAAGACGAGCTGGTCGAGCGGATCCGCGCCGTCGACCCGCAGCGCATCGAGGTCGATCTGCTGGGATCCGAACAGCGCAAGATGCTGCGCGGCATGTATCCCAGCGAGAGTGAGCGCGCCAACGTCGCGCAGGGCCTGCACGACGCGTTCGATCGCACCGAGGTCGTCTTCGGCTTCTGGGGCACAGAGCTGCACACCGCGCTCAGCTACGCGGCGGCGAAGGAGCAGCCCGCCGGAAAGCTCAAACTCGCCGACGTCGCGCCGAATCTTAGGTGGATCCAGCTCACGAGCGCCGGCGCGGATCGCCTGCTGAACAGCGGCTTCATCGAGGGCGGCGTCACGGTCACGACCGTCAGCGGCCTGCACGCGACGCCGATCGGCGAATTCATCCTGTCCGCCATCCTTATGTTCGCGAAGGGCGCGCCGCAGACCATGCGCGCGCAGCTCAAGCACGAGTGGACCCGCTTCGCGCCGCGCGAGCTGGCGGGCAAGACCGTCGGCATCGTCGGCCTCGGCCACATCGGCGCCGAGGCGGCGCGCCTGGCGAAGGCGTTCGGCTGCCGCGTCATCGCGACGAAGCGCTCCACCACGGAGCGGCACCGCGCGCTCTACGCGGACGAGATCATGCCGGCGGCTGAGCTGCACCGGCTGCTCGGCCAGAGCGACTACGTCGTGCTCAGCATGCCGCTGACGCCCGAGACGCGCGGGATGATCGGCGAGGCCGAGCTGCGCGCGATGAAGCCGAGCGCCGTCATTGTCAACATCGCCCGCGGGCCGGTGATCGTCGAGGCAGACCTGGTGCGCGCGCTGCGCGAGGGCTGGATCGCCGGTGCCGCGCTCGACGTCTTCGACAAGGAGCCGCTGCCGCCCGACCACCCGCTGTGGGACATGGCGAACGTCATCCTCACGCCGCACATCAGCGGCGGCACCGAGATCTACAACGAGCGGGCGGTAGACATCTTCGCCGCGAACCTGCGCCGCTACCTGGCCGGCGAGCCTCTCGAGAACGTCGTCGACCCCGCGCGCGGCTACTAGACCATCATGGAACTCTCGATCGAGGCCTCGTCTGACGATGCGGGCGTTGCGCTCTCGGTTGGGGGCGTCGTCGCACTGATGGCGACGTGGGCGACGCAGCGCAACCACTCGGTGGAGCTGCTGCCGAACATCGACCGCCTGCTTGCGGAGCCCGGGCGCACGAAGGACGACATCGAGGCCATATTCGTCGACCTGGGGCCGGGCGGCTACGCCGGCCTGCGCGTCGGCGTCAGCATCGCCAAGGCGCTGGCGCACGGGCTGCGCGTGCCGATCGCCGGTGTCGGCCGCCTGGAGCTCGATGCGTACGGCGTCGCGGGTGATGCCGGCGGACGCCGCATCGTCGCCGTGCACCGCGCCGGCCGGGGCGAGGCGGCGTGGGCGGCGTACCGGATGTCGCGCGACGGCTGGCGCGAGGAGCTGCCGCCGCGCATGACGAAGCCGCCCGTGCTGTACGAAGCAATCGAGGCGGGCGACGCCGTCACCGGCGACATCGACGACGATCTGGCGGCCGTGATCGCCCGGGCCGGCGCATCGGTGGCGTCCGCGCGCCGGCATCGCGTCGTGGCGCTGGCGGCGCTGGGTGCTCAGCGGCTGGCCTCCGGCCGCGCCGACGACGCGGTGGCGCTGGTGCCGCTCTACCTGCGCGCCCCGGCCATCGGCCCCACATAGGCGGCGAGCCGGAACGCCGCGCGGATGCCGCTACGACGCCGATCTGCCTATACTGGCGCCGGTCGCCGCATGCAGGCAGCTACTACCGACCACCAACTACCGACTACCAACCAGGAGACCAGAACGTGGAGCGCACTCTCGTACTCATCAAGCCGGACGCCATGCAACGCGGGCTCGCGGGCGAAATCATCTCGCGCCTCGAGCGGCGCGGCCTCAAGATCGCGGCGATCCGCCTGATGCGCGTCTCACCCGCGCTCGCGAAGCAGCACTACGCCGAGCACGACGGCAAGCCGTTCTTCAAGGGGCTCGTCAGCTACATCACGTCGTCGCCGATCATCGCGGCGGTGTTCGAGGGCAACGGTGCGATCAAGGCGACGCGGCAGACCATGGGGGCGACGAACCCGCTGGAAGCGGCGACCGGCAGCATCCGCGCCGACTTCGGCCTCGAGAAGGGACGCAACCTCACGCACGGGTCGGACTCGCCGGCGAGCGCCAAGCGCGAGATCGCGCTGTTCTTCGGTCACGGCCCGCCCATCACGTGGAAGCGCGACACCGACCCCTGGATCTTCGAGTAGCCGCTGCGTGGCCGCGCTGGACGGTCCGGCGGCAACAGCCACCAGGCGGCGTCAACCTGGCTGATTGGCTCGATGCGCGCCGCTCGCTGATTCGATAAGATCCCGCGCCGGCAGGTTCACGCACGCCCGGGGTGGCAGATGGCACTCGTCGTCCAGAAGTACGGCGGCAGTTCGGTCGGGAGCGCCGCGCTGATCAAGAACGTCGCCGCGCGCATCAAGCGCCGCGTCGATGCGGGCGACCAGGTCGTTGCCGTCGTCTCCGCCATGGGCGACACCACCGACGCGCTGATCGCCCTCGCGCGGCAGATCACCGACGAGCCGGAGGCGCGCGAGATGGACGTGCTCCTGAGCACCGGTGAGACGCAGTCCAGCGCGCTCCTCGTGATGGCGCTCCACACGCTGGGCGTCGATGCGATCAGCCTCAGCGGTGGCCAGGCCGGCATGCGCACTGACTCGGTGCACCGCAACGCGCGGATCCTCGCCATCGAGCCGAAGCGTGTGCGCGAGGAAGTCGACCGCGGCCGCGTCGTCATCGTCGCCGGCTTCCAGGGGCTCACCGAGGGGATGGACGTCGCCACGATCGGCCGCGGCGGCTCGGACACCACGGCCGTCGCCTTCGCCGCCGCGCTGCAGGCGCGATGCGAGATCTACACCGACGTCGACGGGGTCTACACCGCCGACCCGCGACTCGTGCCCGAGGCGCGTAAGCTGCAGGACATCTCGTACGAGGAGATGCTCGAACTCGCCAGCAAGGGCGCGAAGGTGATGGCGCCCCGCGCGGTCGAACTCGGCTCCGTCTACAACATCCCGATCCTGGTCGCGTCCAGCACCAGGGATGCGCCCGGCACGCTCATTCACGGAGGCGTCGATATGGAAGGCTTCAACCGCGTCCGCGGCATCGCGCACGATCTCGATGTCGCGAAGATCACGATCCGCCACGTGCCCGACCGCCCCGGCGTCGCCGCCGAGATCTTCGAGCCGCTCGCCGACGCGCATCTCTCGGTCGATACCATCGTCCAGAACGCCAGCGAGGAGGCGCTCACCGACATCACCTTCACCCTCGCCAGGAACGACCTCGCGCGCGCCCTGCCGCACGTGCAGGCCGTGGCGAAAGCGATCGGCGCGAAGGATGTGGTCGCCGACGAGCATATGGGCAAGGTGAGCATCGTCGGCACCGGCATCCAGAGCGCGCCCGGCTACGCCGCGCGGATGTTCCGCGTGCTGTCGGAGGCCGGCATCAACATCGAGATCATCTCCACGAGCGAGATCCGCATCACCTGCATCATCCCGGAGGCCAGCGTCGATGCCGCCGTCCGCGCCCTCCACAAAGCCTTCGAGTTGGAGAAGGCGGAAGTCGCCGACACCCTGTAGCGGGCATGGGATCGCGATGCGTCCGATCGGCCCTATAACCTATGACCCGGAACCTATAACCTACCCAGCGTGAACGAGCGCGATCTCTCCGACTTCCAGATCCGCACCATGCCCGCCGAATCGCTCGCGGGCGACGACCGCGCGCGCGTCTTCGCGCTGTTCGATGCGGCGTACCGGCAGGCCAACCATGCCTACCTCGAGAAGTCGCTCCACCGGCTGCGCTGGCTCTCGATCGCCATGCACGGCGACGTGCCCGCCGGCTTCGCGCTCAGCGATCTCCGCGTGCTCGATCTGCCGCGACTGCCGCAGACCACCGTCATGCTCGCCGGCATCTGCTGCATCGACGACGCCTTCCGCCGCCGCGGCCTCTTCAGCGCGCTCGAGCGCGGCGCGTCGCAGATGTCCGGCATCACGCCCGTCGGGCGCATCATGACGTGCGGGCGCATGGCGCACCCGGCCAGCTTCCGGCTGATGACGTGGAACCCGTCGCACGTGCCGAAGCGCGGCGTGCCGATCACGCCGTGGCAGCAGGAGGTCGGCGTCGCCATCGCCGAGGTCTACGGCGCGCCCGGCTTCGATCCGGAGACCTTCGTCTGCAAGGGCACCGGCGAGCCGATCGGCTACCCGGTCATCGAGATGGAACTCGAAGAGTCGGAGTGGGAGGTCTTCCGGCCGGTCAACCGCGACCGCGGCGACTCGCTGCTGGGCATGGCCTGGCTCCCCGACGCGCCCGAGGGCTGGTAGCGCGCAGCCCCGGAATCACAGGTCCAGCGTCCGGTATTCCGTATCTGGAAAGCAGCGTCGCGGTCGAAACTTTCACTCCGCTAAACGTTTCTACCACTACGCCCTCGCTAGTCCTTCGGACGAGGCTAGCGGCGTGAGGCGGCGAGGAACAGGATCGACGACACAGCCTTCGAATAAGGAGCCTTCTGGCGTGGTACCATAGGGGCAGAGAGACATCAATGAATCCATTCGCGCTTCTGCGTCGCCTCATTCCGGGAAGGCACCATTCGGAGCCTAACAGACACGATCTCAGCGCCGATCAGTTGGATGAGTTGCGTCAGAGGAGCGCTCCCGGCGAGGGCATGGACACGGCCCTCGCTGAACTCGACGCGACGTTCCGAAACCTAGACGTTCCTCTGCGCTAGTGATTCTCCCACCGTGCCGGCGCGCCGCGTCGCCTTCGCCTTCGTGCGCACGAGCACGTCGCGCGGCGCGCGGGCGATCTGCGCCGCCGTCTCGCGCGCGGCATCCATCAACTCCACCGGCGGCACGACGCGCGACACGATGCGCATCGCCAGCGCCTCCTCGGCGCCGATGATCCGGCCCGTGAAGCAGAGGTCGCGCGCCACGGCGCCGCCCACCAGGTCGTGCAGCGGCCCGTACACCACGTCGCCGAACGTCACCTCCGGGCGGCCGAAGCGCGCGGCGCTCGACGCCACACGCAGGTCGCACATCACCGCCAGGTCGAAGCCGCCGGCGACCGCGGTGCCGTTGACCGCCGCGATCATCGGCAGAGGGAACGCCAGGCAGGCGCGGTGGTAGCGGTCGCTCGATGCCCACAGCTTCTCGCCGAAGCCCGGCTCGCGCACGCGTTCGAACTCCTTCAGGTCGAAGCCGGCGCAGAACGCATCGCCCGCGCCGGTGACGATCACGCACTTGAGCGCGTCGTCCGCCGCCAGCGCCTGCAGCGCGTCGCTGATCTCGTCGCGCAGCGCGATCGAGAGCGCGTTCTTCTTCTCGGGCCGGTTGAGCGTGATCGTGGCGACGCCGTCGCGCGGCCCCTCAACGATGCTGAACTCCGGCATGGTGCCTCCTCGTTCGCTGCGTCAGCCGCCCGCGGCGCCGTCGTCCGGTGACAGGACCACGACCGGTATCTCGCGCGCCGTCCGCGTCGTGTACACGTCGAAGTTGGGGTAGGCGCGCGTCAGCAGCGGCCAGAGCCGCGCCTGCTTCTCGGCCGTCGCCTGCGCCGCGCGCACTCGATGGGTCTCGCGCTTCGTCCGCACCGTCGCCCGCGGGTCCGCCTGCAGGTTGCGCCACCAGAGCGGATCGCGGTCGTCGCCGCCGTTCGACGCGACCACGGCGATGTTGGGCCCGTCCTCGATGTAGATCAGCGGCGTCGTCCGCGGCCTGCCCGACTTGCGGCCGGTCGTCGTCAGCAGCAGCACCTGCGCGCGCCCGAACCGGCTGCCGAGCGCGCCGCCCGTCATCCGGAACACGAGCGTGTTGAGCCTGGCCGTGGTCGAGATGAAGAGACGGTTGTTCGGCGCCATGTGATCCCCTTGCGGCGACGGTCCTGATTGCGTCGCTGGATGAGAGCGTAGTGCCGGATCGCCACGGGCCGCAACCCGGCGGCGGCCGCGTCAGTACTTCCGCCACGCCCGGCCGACGATCTGGCGGCGCGCCACCGTCCCGAACTGCCGCGAGTCGCGGCTCTGCGCCGCGTTGTCCCCCAGCACGTAGTACCTGCCCGAGGCGGCATCGCCCCCATCCGGCGAGCGGGCGATGCGCTTCAGCAGGTGGTGGCTCGGCCGCCCCGGGTCGCGCAGCACCACCACATCGCCGGCCGCCGGCGCGGCGTGCGCGTAGGCGATGCGATTCACCAGCACCCGGTCGCCGGAGCGGTAGGCCGGCTCCATGCTGGGCCCCTCGACGACGTAGCGCCCGACCGGCAGCCCGCCGCGGAGCAGCCGCGCCGCGACGCCGGCCAGCACGAGCGCGCCGAACAGGGATCGGTACCGTCTGGATGTGGCCAAGCCGCGCCCTCTTACGGTGTACGCGCAGAGAGGAGAGGTACGCCGCCTCTCCTCTCTGCACGGGTTGTTGATTTCGTTCCGGCTTATGCGGCGGGCACGACCAGCTCGCCGCCGACGGCCTGGCCCGACGGCACGCGCGCGGTCTTCGCGCCTTTCGAGTCCCAGAACATCTCGGCGAACTTCTGCACCGCCGCCAGCAGATCCTGTGCGGCCTGCGCGTTCGCCTCCTGCTTGTTCTTGCCGCCGAGCTTCATGATGCTCCAGACCGTGGCGTGAAGGTCGGCGTACTTCTCCGTGTGCTCCGGCTTGAAGTAGTCGCCCCAGATGATGCGCACTTCGCGCTTGACGATCTCGGCGTGCTCCTCCTTCGCCAGCACGTAGCGGCTCAGCGAGTTGTGGTACTTCGCCTGCTCGGCTTTGCTGCCGCCGTCCGCCGGCAGCTCCAGCGCGTCGATGAGCTGGTTCATGCGCACGACGGTCAGCGCGGCGATCTGCGCGTAGTGCGGGTCATAGATGCCGCAGGGGATGTCGCAGTGCGCCTCGGCGACGGCAGGCGAAGCGATGCGGTCGAGCGTCCGGAACGCCCGAGAGACGAGCGAATCGATGGTCATGCGAGACATACGAGACTCCTTCTGCAAGTGATGAACGGGGTACAGCGTTGTGACTACAGTCTAGTGACGTCACCCCCGACGGGGAATAGGCCGTTGTCGCCGCAGAGTGGCGCGCTCCCCAGGGTTCCTTTAACGCGACATCTGACGGGTGGCGCGTCTGCGCCCTTGTTACGGCGCTCCCCTTCCCTCCCAGGGAAGGGGCCGGGGGATAGGTCCGCCCCACAGTGGCCAAAACCGCGGGGGTTCCCTGATACACGCACAGGTTCCCCCTGCGTACGATAACCCCGTTATGAACTGGGAGTTCGTCCACCGCTGGTACATGCCGTTCGTCTGGATCACGATGTCGTCGCTCGTGGCGGTGCCGCTGGCCGCCTACTTCGAGCACGGCATGGAAGTCCATGCGGGCGCCCAACTGGGCCTGGCGTACGGCAATACCTGGGTGGTCCGCGACGACTTCCTGGCCTCGATTGTGCCCTACCTGCTCGGCCTCGGCAGCGTCATCTGGCTCTTCAACGCCGACGGCAGCACACGCTGGGCGGCGTTCTGGGCGCTCCTCGCCGCGATCGGCCGCATCGTCGTGCCGATCGCGCTCGCCAACATGACCGAGGTCTCGCTGGCCAGCGGCCAGCACTACATCGACTGGCACAGCATGCGCATCCTCATCTGGTTCCAGGACTTCCAGATGTTCGCCTTCGGCATCATGCTCTGGGCGGCCTTCGGGCACTTCGTCGGGCAGACGTCCTCGGGCTCGTCGCGCGGCGCTTATGCCGAAGCGCACTAGCGTCGTGCGCGACTGCGCCCGCGTTACCGCGCTCCCCTTCCCTCCCAGGGAAGGGGCCGGGGGATAGGTTCGGTCGTCGCGCGGCGCGTGCGCCGAAGCGCACTAGCGGTTCTAATCCACGCTCCCTTCGCGTCTCCTGCCGGCGTCCTCTGGTCTTGATCGAGGCCGCCGGCGCTCCTTTCCCCAGCGGCGATTGACAGCGCCCTCGCCCCGAGCCTAAGGTACGACCACGATCAAGCTGGCGCCGGCCCGTACCGCGCCTCGTCGACATGAGAGGCCATCCCAATGAGCGACATCTACCACGACGGCAACCGCCAGCTGCAGGCGCGGTTCGATACGAGCCGCCTGGCTGATCGCGTCAAGGACATCGTCAAGGACAGCATCGACGTCCACGGCAAGGCGTTCATCGAGCAGCGGGACATGTTCTTCCTGGCGACGGTCGATGAGCAGGGCCGCGCCAACTGCTCGTACAAGGGCGGCGAGCCCGGCTTCGTCCGCGTGCTCGACGAGCACACCATCGCCTTCCCGAACTACGATGGCAACGGCATGTACCTATCGATGGGCAACGTGATGAAGACGCGCCAGGTCGGCATGCTCTTCATCGACTTCGAGGACCAGTGGCGCATGCGGCTCAACGGCGAGGCCACAATCGACCTGCAGGACCCTCTGATGCCGGAGTACCCCGAGGCGCAGTTCATCGTGCGCGTCCACGCGCGCGAAGTCTTCCCGAACTGCCCCCGCTACATCCACCAGTACCAGCTCGTCAAGCGATCAAAGTTCGTGCCGAAGAGCGAATGCGCGACCCCGGTGCCGTCGTGGAAGACCGGCGGCTGGGTCGACGACGTCCTCCCCGAGAACGACGCCGCCCGCGACGGTTCGCGCGAAGTCCTGGACCGCTGACGCCCGCGGGCAGTGATCGATGCGCCACGCCGGCGCGGCAGGGAGATAGCCACATGGAAGTCACATCGTTCGCCGAGATCGAGGCCGAGTTCATGGCCCGCGTCAGCCGTATCGTCTGGTGCACCGTCGCCACGGTCGATGCGAAGGGCCGCCCGCGGACGCGGCTCCTCCACCCGATCTGGCAGGGCGGCACCGGCTGGATCGCCACCGGACGCCAGTCGCACAAGGCGAAGCACATCGCGCGCAACCCGTACGTCTCGCTCTCGTACTGGGACCAGCAGCACCAGCAGGTCTACGCCGACTGCCGCGCCGAGTGGGACGACGACCCCGCCGAGAAGCAGCGGCTCTGGGATCTCTACAAGGCCACGCCGCCGCCCCTGGGCTACGACCTGGCGATGATCTGGCCCGGCGGCGTCGACGACCCGTCGTACGGCATCCTCAAGCTCACACCCTGGCGCATCGAGCTGTACGCGCTCGCCGACCTCTTCGCCGGACAGCCCGCAACGATCTGGCACAACGTCGGCTGACAGGCGGTCGAGCTGACCTGCTGACCCGCTGACGTGCTGATAAGCTGAAGTGCCGACTCGCTGACAAGCTGACGTGCTGCTAACCTTCCCGCACCATGGCCTACGATTACGACCTGATCGTCGTCGGCGCCGGCTCCGGCGGGAGCGTCGTCGCCGCGCGCCTCAGCGAGGACCCGAACGTCCGCGTGCTCCTCGTCGAGTCCGGCCCCGACTACCCGAACGTCGAGGCGCTCCCCGAGGATCTCCGCAACGTCAACCACGGCTCCTTCTTCGACCACGACTGGGGGCTGCGCTACACGCCCAGCAGCACGAGCCGCTCGCCCGCGTTCGCGCGCGGCCGCGTCACCGGCGGCTCCTCCGCCGTGAACACAGCCATCGCCCTGCGCGGCGTCCCCTCCGACTACGACGAGTGGGCGGCGCTGGGCAACCCGCGCTGGAGCTGGGAGAAGGTGCTGCCGGCGTTCATCAAGCTCGAAACCGATCTCGATTTCGATACGCCCTACCACGGCAAGACCGGGCCGCTCCCCATCCGCCGTCACACCCGCGACGAGCTGGTGCCGTACCAGGCCGCCTTCCTCGACGCCTGCGCCGAGCTGGGCTACGCGGCCTGCCCCGACCACAACGACCCCGACTCCACCGGCTACGGGCCGCACCCCATGAACAAGCGCGGCACCTTGCGCATCAGCAATGCCATCGCCTACCTGGACCCGGCGCGCGGCCGCCCCAATCTCCGGATCCTCGCCGACACCGACGTCAGTCGTGTGCTCTTTCACGAAGGCAACGTCGCCGGCGTCGAGGTCCGCACGGGAGGCGCCTTCGCGTCGATCAGTGCGCCCCAGGTCGTGCTCGCGTGCGGCGCCATCCACACGCCCGCCGTGCTCGTGCGCTCCGGCATCGGCCCGCGCGACGTGCTCGACCGCCTCGGCATCGCCATCCAGCGCGAGGCGCCCGGCGTCGGGCAGAACATGCAGGACCACCCCGCCATCGGGCCGACGCTCGTGCCGCGAGAGGGCGTCGCGGACTGGGACCAGCCCGTGATCCAGACGACGCTGCGCTACACCGCCACGGGCAGCGGCGACGTCAACGACATGCAGCTCGAGCCGCTGTCGTTCATGCACATCCAGGGCGGCCGGCTGCTGATGGGCCTGGCCGCCTGCGTCTTCAAGTCGTACTCCTTCGGCCGCCTCGAATTCGACAGCGCCGACATCGATGCGAAGCCGCGGCTGCTGATGGAGTACCTCAGCGACGAACGCGACTACGTGAAGCTCCTCGACGGCGTGCATCGCGCGATCGAGCTGTGCCAGACGAAGGCGATCGCCGCCGTCAGCGACGGCATCCGCCGCCCGACGGATGCGGAGCTGGCCAACCCGGCGCTGCTCGAGCCCTGGATCCGGCGCAACTCGGGCACGGGCGCCCACCCCTCGTGCACGGCCCGGATGGGCCCCGCCGGCGACCCCACCGCCGTCGTCGACGAGCTGGGCCGCGTCCACGGCGTGCACGGCCTGCGCATCGCCGACGCATCGATCATGCCGCGGGTGCCCAGCGCCAACACCAACGTCCCGACGATCATGATCGGCGAGCGCATCGCCGAGTTCCTCCGCGAAGACCTGGCGTAGACGGCGCAACCATGCGGCACCCGGCGTGAGCCGGACGCGGAATGGCCGCCGGCGGAGGGGTGCAGACCCCCAGATTCGCCCGAAACGTGAAACTGGTCCCAAAAAAGACTATTCTTCGCCCCCGAACCTATTTACAAACCCCTCCCTCTGCGTCTAGATTTAATCAGGGCACGGAAGCCAAGTAGGCCCTCGCAAGATTCTCCCCTCTCTTGCGTAGCTACCTTTGCCGATATTGGGATAGGCGGACCGCGCAGTACGCGCCGGGCTCGCCCACGCTTGAGGTGCGATGTCACAGAACTCATCTCGTGGAAAGCGCCGTGGCCCGGTGAAAGACTCCGGCCGCCCGGCAACTCCGGCCACCCCGGCCACCGGGGACCGGTACCAGAAGTTCCTGCCCGAGTGGATGCGCGGTACAGGCGCCACCCCGGTCAGGCCCGTACGCCCGCGCCGCGCCCGGCCGGCACGCCCCGCCGGCGGCTACACCCCCGGCAAGATGGCGAGCGGCGACTTCCGCTAACCGGCCACCCAAACCTGACGCGGCGCTGCTGTATCGCGGCCGTGCCCGTCTGCACCCGTCCGTCGCGTGCAGCGTCACGACGCCCCATCACCTGTTACGCTGGTAACGCAGCCTCGCGTGCCGGTCCAGAACCGGTACCCTTCAACCGATGGAAATCGAACAACTGCCCGACCTCGATCGCCCCAACGTCATCGCCGCATTCCACGGCTGGAACGACGCCGGGCAGGCGGCCACCACCGCCCTACGCTACCTCGTTGACTCGTGGCACGCGCAGCCGTTCGCGAAGATCGACTCAGAGGATTACTACAGCTACAGCGACACCCGACCGACGATCCGCATCGTCAATGGCACGCAGCGCGAGCTGACCTGGCCGTCGAACCAATTCTTCTCCTTCGCCGGCACCGACAGCACCCCCGCCGCGATCCTCCTCCTCGGCGTCGAGCCGAACCTCCGCTGGAAGTCCTTCTGCGCGGAGATCACGCGGCTCGCGAAGTCACTCGGGGCGCAGCGCCTGGTGACGATGGGCGCGCTGGTCATGGACACCGCGCACACGCGGCCTGTGCCGCTGACCGGCTTTTCAACCGATCCGGCCGTGCAGCAGCGCCTCGCCGCCCGCAACGTCACGCGCTCCAGCTACGAGGGCCCGACCGGGATCGTCGGCGTGCTGCACGATGCCTGCCTGCGCGAGGAACTGCCGACCGCCAGCATCTGGGCCGGGTCGCCCCACTACCTCGGAACGACGCCGAACCCCAAGACCGCGCTCGGCCTGCTCGATGCGCTCGACGACATGCTCGGCCTCCACCTCAACCTGGGCGAGATGCGCACCGTCGCCGACGAGTTTGTGCGCCAGGTCTCCCGGGCCGTCAGCGACAACGACGAGATCCAGGAGCGCCTCCGCGCCCTCGAAGAGCGGCAGGACGCGGCCGGCGTCGGCGACCAGACCCCGGCCGAGTTCCCGCCCACCGGGGCCATCATCGCCGACCTGGAGTCGTTCCTCCGCGAACAGCGCGATGAAGGCGGCCCCGGGTGATCACAAGAACAGTCATCGTGTCGGCGAGAGGCCAGGTGACGATCCCGAAAGAGATCAGGGAGTTGCTGGCGATCGCTCCGGGCGATCGTGTGGAGTTTCGTGTCGAGAATGGAACGGTGCGGATCGTGAGACAACTCTCGATCGCGGACATCGCCGGCTCCGTGAAGCCGCGTCGAAAGATCAAAGACTTCAACAAGATGATCCGCGAGGCCAAGGAAGAGCACTTCGGCCGATCGATGCGACGGCTGGGCATGGGCCCAAAGCGTCGATAGGGTAGTGCTCCCGATCTCGCGTTAGCGTGATGTGTTGTGCTTCACGATGCGGGTCCTCGTCGTGTAGCTCCCCTTCCCTCCCAGGGAAGGGGCCGGGGGATAGGTCCGGCGGGGACGCGGGGGGTCCTCCGTGGCGGCGTCGAGCTAGCGAAGCGTCGATAGCATCTTCGATGCTCCCCCTACCGGTAGTTCCCGAACTGCAGATCCACGTCGTAGTCCTGCTCGCGGAGCAGCGTCATCACCGCCTGCAGTTCATCGCGGGAGGGCGATGAGACGCGGACGGCATCGCCCTGGATCTGCGACTGGACCTTCTTCCACTTCTGTTCCTTGATCAGCTTCACGATCGCCCGGCACGTGTCGGTCGAGATGCCCTGCTTCAGCTCGACCTCCTGCCGAACCGAGCCGCCGGCCGCCGGCTCGAGCTTGCCTCGATGCAGGTTCTTCACCGGCACCTTGCGCGTGATCATCCGTTCGCGCAGCACCTGCCACATGGCGTTCAGGTAGTACTCGTCGGAGGCCGACAGCGTGAGCTTCGCCGCCTTGCGGTCGTACTCGATCTCGGCCTTCTGCCCCTTGAAGTCGTACCGCTGCGCGATCTCCTTCTTGGTCTGGTTGACGGCGTTATCCACTTCCTGCAGATCAACGCCCGACGTGATGTCGAAAGACTCGGTACTGGCCATGACGGCGAGGCCTCCTTACGCTGCGCACGGGTTCGTGACCTATAACCTATCACCTCTACCCTATAAGCTCACATGGTGGCGGATGTCGAAGTAGCCATCATCGGCGCGGGCGCGGTCGGGCTGGCGATCGCGGCGGAGCTGTCGCGCACCCGGCGGGTGGCGGTCATCGAGCGTCACGGCGGCCTCGGGCTCGAGACCAGCTCCCACAACAGCGGTGTCATCCACGCCGGCATCTACTATCCGACGGGCTCGCTCAAGCACACCTTCTGCATCGAAGGGAACCCCCTGCTGTACGAGTGGGCCGCCGCCCATAGCGTCCGCGCCCACCGCATCGGCAAGCTGATCATCGCGGTGGATGCGGATGAGCTCGACGCGCTCGAGGCGGTCGCCCGGCGCGCCGCCGCGAACGGCGTGCCCGAGATGCGCCTGGTCCGCGACGGCGCCGAGCTGCGCGCGCTCGAGCCCGCGGTGCGCTGCGTCGCCGCCCTCTGGTCCGGCACGACCGGCGTCGTCGATCAGGCGGCGCTGATGGACTCCTACGCGGCGGCCGCCCGGGCGCATGGCGCATCGATCGCGCTCAAGCACGACGTCACGGCGATCGCCCGCCACGCCGGCAGCTTCGAGTTGCGGATGACCGACCCCGGCGGCGCCGAGGCCGCGATCACCGCCGAGGTGCTGGTGAACAGCGCCGGCCTCGGCGCGCCCGCGATCGCGGAGATACTCGGCTACCCGCTTGATGGCAGGGACGCGACGCCGCGCTTCCGCCAGCGTGTCAACAAGGGCCGCTACTACGACATCGTCTCGCCCGAGAAGGCGCGCGCGCTGCGCCATCTCGTCTACCCCGTGCCCGAGCACGCTAATGGCGGCCTCGGCGTGCACGTCACGATCGATGTCGACGGCGGCGTCCACCTGGGCCCCGACACCGAATGGCTCGACGATGGCGTGCCGCTCGACTACCGCGCCGACGACCGCCGCCGCGCGGACTTCCACGCGGCCGCGAGCCGCTATCTGCCGTCCCTCGAGCCGGGCGACATCGCGCCCGGGCAGGTCGGCTACCGCCCGAAGCTCCAGGCGCCCGGCGGCGAGCAGGCCGACTTCCTGATCTGGCGCGACGGCGGCTACATCCACCTCGGCGGCATCGAATCGCCCGGCCTCACCTCGAGCCTGGCGCTCGCCCGCCACGTCGCCGCGCTGCTGTAGTCCCTTCCTGTGCGGAAGGCCGTGCCATCAGCCGCGCAAACGCCGATACTTCCTGCGTGGACAGCAACTCGGAGGGCAATCCTGCAGGCGTGCCGATCCGCACCAACTGGCTCGCCGTCGGGCTGGAGCTGCTCCCCCTCGCGGCGCCGCTGCTGCTGCTCGCCGTCGGCCTGGGTTTCTTCGTGGCCTTCGTTGCTGGACTGGGCTGGGCGAGGATCGGCCGCGCGAACATCGGCGTCACCTACGCCACGGCGCGCGGCACGCTCATGGCGGTGCTGTTTCTCGTCGTTGTCTGGGCGGTCCTCGCCCACGGCTCCGACGATGCGCGGGCCACCATCCCGTTCTGGATCCTCGCGGCCCTCTGGGCTATTCCGCCGATGATCTCGTCTGCCATCGTCGCCGTGGTGTCGCGCCGGCCGGAGCGGCCACCGGTGCCGGTCCCTCACAACAACTGATCGGCAGACCGGAGCCAGCGCCTGCGTGCGGTCGGCAACCCGGGCCGCGCCGATGCGCTTCCGCGACGGACTCGCTCGGCCGATACTGCACGCGGCGCACGCCGTCGAGTCCCGGGGAGGTGCACATGATGCAGAACGAAGCCAAGCGCACAGCGGTGATCACCGGCGCCAGCAGCGGCATCGGCGCCGCGACGGCGCGGCGGCTCCACGCCGAGGGCTTCGATCTCGTGCTGGGCGCGCGGCGCCTGGACCGCCTGCGCGAGGTGGCGGAGCCGCTGGGGGCCACCGCGCTCGCGCTGGACGTGCGCGACCGTGTCAGCGTCGACCTGTTCGCGGCGCAGGTGAGCCGGTGCGATGTGCTGGTGAACAACGCGGGCGGCGCGCTCGGTCTCGAACCGCTGGCGCAGGCCGATGAGGAGCACTGGCGCGGCATGTGGGAGACGAACGTGCTCGGCCTCATGCTCGTGACGCGCGCGCTGCTGCCCAAGCTGGAAGCATCCGGCAACGGCCACATCGTCAACATCGGCTCCATCGCCGGCTTCGAGACGTATCCCGGCGGCGCCGGCTACACCAGCGTCAAGCACGGCGTCCGCGCGATCTCGCGCACGCTGCGCATCGAGCTGCTCGGCAAGCCCGTGCGCGTCACCGAGATCGATCCCGGGCTCGTCGAGACGGAGTTCAGCGTCGTCCGCTTCGCCGGCGACGAGGCCCGCGCCGCCAAGGTCTACGAGGGCATGACGCCGCTGACGATGGGTGTTTGCCGAGACCTCCCAAGATGCGGCCGCTCATCACGACCTGGCCGCTGTGGTGAACGACGATTCTCACGTTCAGGACGTCCAAGAGCGCGTGTATGGATTGGAACCTGAATGCCCCGTCCTTGTCTGTGAACGCGGTGCCTAGCTCGTCCACCAGGTGGGCCACGCCCTTGCTCGTGAGACGGTCGCGTTGCTCCTTCAAGTCTTCGAGCTCAGCCAGCTCCGCCTGCTTGCGTGTCGTCTTGCGGCTCAGGGCTGCCTGCTGGTCCTGCACCGACTTCATCTCGGCGTCGAACTCGGCATCGTCCATCATGCCCGCCTTTGCGAGCTTCACGAGGCGGCTCTTCGCCTTCTCCAACGATGCCAGGTTCTTGTTGGCGGGGCCGAGCTGGCCGCCCAGCTCAGCGATACGAGCGTCGATGTCGGCGACGCTCCGGCGTACCGCTTCTTGGGGCCGCGCCGTCAGGTTGTGCAGCCCCTTCACCACGAGCGGGAGGATCGGCTTCGGGTGGGTCGATGCTTCGACACGGCGAAGCGGCTTACCATCGACGATGATCCGTGACGGCTTGATGCCGGCCGCCCGGCAGACCAAGCACTGCATGAACGCCGTGTGCTTGGTTCCGCGTTTCTGAAAGAGCGCTCCGCATTCGCACCACACACGACGTTGGAGTGCCCACTCTTCGTTGAGCCGATTGCCCGTCCTGGGGCTGCGGGCGTGTTGTTCGGTGAGCCGCCGCTGGACCGTGTTCCAGGTCTTCATGTCGATGAGGGGCTCGACCTTGAAGACGACCGTGTCGCGGACGAACTCGTTGTCGAGAGCCTTCTTCGTGGGAGCGTTCTGCCACACGCGGAGCTCGCCGATGTAGATGGTGTCCCTGAGGATGTTCTTCACCGTCGTCTGCGTCCACGTGTCGGTCTTCTTCCCGCCGAGCTTCCCGAGGTAGGCAGCGGGTGATTGGATCCCCTCGGCCTTGAGTCGTGTGGCGATGGCGTTGAAGCCGAGGCCGCTGGCGTACCACCGGAAGATGTTGCGGGCGAGTTCGATGCGGGCAGGATCCGGTTCGACGCCGACGCACCTTCGACGGCTTCCTGTTTGGAAGTCAGCGTAGACACGTCGGTAGCCTGTCCGGATATCACCACCGAAGCCCCACTCCCCGTTGGCGATCCGGTAGACCTTGTTCGTGTAGCTGCGAGTGAAAATGGACTTCGCGTGTTCGGCGGCGGCGAGGACTCTCACGCCGGTGGCGAAGTCGCCCTTCTTGAATTGCTGGCCCGTCGATGCGTCCCAGATATCGTACCTGTGCCGCACGTCGAAGATGGTGGTGATGAACTTTTCCATCGCGGTGTAATTGCGAGTGGCACGGTCAAGGTAGGCGGTGACGATGCAATCGACCTTTCCAGCGGCGTAGAGTCGGACCGCTTCGTGGTAGTCCGGCCTGTCCTCCCATTCGTTGGTTCCGCTGATGTCGCGGCGGATCGACTTCGGAAGCTCGACGACCTCCCAGCCTTTGGCCTTGCAGAAGATCCGGCAGGCGTCGGCTTGTTGTTCGGGGCTCGATTCCAGTTGGCCCGACGAGCTGACTCGCGTCATCACGAGGGCTTTGGTCTTGGTCACTGCGTGTTCTCCTCTCTTCTATACTCGGCACCACATCACTGCCAGGCGACCATCAAAGCGTTCCAGGACGTGGTGTTGCTGAGAGTGGCTGTGGTCGATTGAAGCCCGGCGACGGTGGTGATTCGGTCCGCACAGGCGAGTTCGGTGTTTGTGCCAGCGGCCGTGCTGGCGATGTCTACCTCGGCCGTGAAGGATCCGGACCAGCTACTCACGGTCTTGTTTGGCGCTGCGCCGAAGCACGAGATGACGACCTCTTTGGCAGCGAGGGTGCTGAACGAAGGGGTCGTCACGGTTGACCCTGAGCCGCCGCGGAGTAGGCCGTCGTTGTCGAGCGTGCCGGTGACTCCTCGATAGTCGAAGATGGCCATCGCGCCCGATGTCGAGGATCCGAGGGTCACAATCACGGCGATGTTCTCGGAGGATACGGCGGCTCGGTACCACAAGTAGGTAGACGGTGTGGTGGTGTTCAGCACGATGGACGACCAGCCTGCGGTGTTGAGTGTCAGCACGGCGCTGGCTGGATTCACCGCGGCTACGACGACAAGAAGGTCGCCTGCTACCGGTGTCGAGGGCCAGAACTGGCCTATCGCCGAGGCGCTACTGGCTCCTGTCGTGTTCCAACTCTTCTGGACGAGCACGGGCGCACTCGGCGTAGAGGTCGCGGTCGGTGTTCTTGTTGGCGTGTTCGTTGGAGTGCTGGTTGGCGTCGGCGTTGGCGGCAGTGGTGTCGGTGTCGATGTTCGTGTCGCGGTAGGGATGAAGGTCGCCGCGACGAACTTGTTACCGGGATTGGTCGTCGTTCCTTTGAACGCAGCCGCCCATACGGCCGTCACAGACAGTGACACCGCAAGGACGGCCGCTAAGAGCGTGCGAGTCATCGGTCCGGGCGGCTTCCTTGCCGCCCTTCTCTCCTCTCTTGCGCGTCCTAGGACGCGATTCTACGTGGGGTTCGCTACTGAGCTGCATTCCAGACGAAGTCCGCAATCGAGGTGCAGCCTTGGCCTGAATTCGGCGTCGCAGCGTCGAGGTGGATGTTGAACGTGAACACGCCTGAGCCCGCCAGCACCAGACCCGCCGCTGGCGAGGTGTACGTGGTGGCGAACCCATCGAGCGTGCCGTAGCCGACGCCGCTGATGGGGAAGATGATTGTGGCCCCGCGCTTCACTTGGAAGTCGAGGCTGGCCCCAGGATTGACAGCCGTGCAGCTCGCCGGTGGTGCCGAGCTGGACACGTAGTTCGCAGCGGACAAGGTGAGTGCGCTCGGCGTGAGTGTTCCTGAGGTGGTGATGGTGACGGTGTTCGTCAGGTCCGCCGTCCCTGGTGCCATCGGGGACGTGTTGAACAAGGTG
>Ga0315281_10001630_pt1 | contig 33331 bp, 25 predicted proteins | sample YL17G07_0_MG_FD_204540 | JGI IMG/M metagenome (GOLD analysis project Ga0315281, IMG submission 204540) | Sediment microbial communities from Yellowstone Lake, YNP, Wyoming, USA - YL17G07_0 | ecosystem: Environmental > Aquatic > Freshwater > Lake > Sediment | place: USA: Wyoming | collected...
AGCGGGGAAGAAGCTTTTCCAGGGGGAGGAAACGCTTCTGAATTTCTTTCTCAAGAAAGCCGGGTATAAGATATTCTATAATGCGGATGCGATAATATATCACTACGTTGATTCTGATAGGATAAACAAGCAACATATAAAAAGTAAGGCCTTCTGGGGCGGTTATTCGGATGCGTGGATGCACCGCAAGATGTTCGGCAGGCGATATGTGTATAGTAGGGCTATTGTGGAGTGCCGGAAGAGTTTCCGCGACCGCAGAAGGGCTCGCAGGGAAGGCGAGACGGTTTTATTCGAAAAGCAATGCCTCCTGAGTCATGAGCTGGGTTACCTCTTGAGGGCCTTGAAATTCTGGGATATCATTGCCTGATATAATGGCGATAGCAAATATGGATAATATAGATAAGCCGAAGGTAAGCGTTATAATTACCTGTTACAATCTGGGGAGTTATCTCGAGGCGGCGGTCAATTCTGTTCTCAACCAGACTGTTCAGAATTACGAGATTGTCATAGTGGATGACGGTTCCACCGATGAATTCACAAAAAATCTCCTCGGTGACTATCACAGGCCCAAGACTCGCATCTTGAAAACAGATAATAAAGGGGTGTGCGCAGCGCGCAACCTGGGGATTCATGAATCGCAAGGTGATTATCTATGCTGCCTCGATGCTGATGACCTTTTAGAACCGACATGCCTCGAGGAATGCAGTAAGATCTTGGACCAGCATTCGGATGTGGGATTGGTCACCTTCTGGTACAGGGTTTTCGGAGAGGAAGAGGGGGAGGTTAAGCCGATAGGCGTTGAAATGAAGGACTTTCTGGTCCAGAACAGCGCCTGTGTTGCGTCGGTATTCAGAAGAGAATGCTGGGAGAAGACGGGTGGATACGACGGCAAATTCCAGGGATATCATGACTGGGATTTCTGGGTCAACATTCTGGAATCGGGCTACAGGGCATTTTTGATCGAGCATTTCCTTATGAGATACAGAGTTCGCCTTGATTCAATGGTTCATAGGAGCGACCGGCCAGATGTCAGGGAAAAGATAATGCGTGGATTTTTCACAAAGCATAAATCCAGTTTCGATAAGCATGCCATGGAAGTTCTGAGAGAAAAGGATAAACTCATCGGCGAGTACAGGTATTACTGGAAGTGCGAGGAGGCGGAGGCAAAGAGGCTCAAGAAATACCATGCCGAAGCACACAAATACATTGAGGAGTTGAAGGCAGAGTGGGATAGACTCAATAATCACCATCTTGAGGCGCACCGCTACATCGATGAGTTGAAGGCAGAGCGTGACAGGTACATGCCCCTTATTAAGAACATATCCCAGGATCTCCGGCAGAAGGAGAGGATTATTCTGGCGCGCGAGGATGAGCTCCGTTCATTATACGCCTCGAAGGTCTGGAAACTCGGGGTTTTATTCAAAGAGGCTCGGCATTCGCTGAAGGCATTTCTGCTGCTGCCGATTAGAATTATTTCGCTCGGCTGCTCTTGGAGGGGTGGAAAACAGTAGGAACATATCTCCATTAGCGCTGGCGTAGGAGCATTTCTTGTCGCAAGAGGAGGAATTCGAATGCCTAAAGTAGGGGTGGTCATCCCATGTTATAACCTCGGGAGGTATCTTGATGAGACAGTTGATTCTGTTTTGCGCCAGACGTTCCAAGATTTTGAAATCATCATCATAAATCCTGGCTCTACAGATGAGTTTACCAATAAGCTTTTATCGAATTATAAAAGACCTAAGGCGAAAGTTATTTCCACGCCGCATATGGGAGTGAGCGAGTCAAGGAACATCGGGATCAGAGAGGCGAGGAGTCCTTATATATGTTGTCTCGATTCAGACGATTTGCTTGAGCCAACGTGTCTGGAAAAGACTACCAAAATCCTGGATGAGCATCCCACTATAGGGTTCGTGAGCTTCTGGTATAAGATGTTTGACGGTGGAGAGGGGGTGGTCATGCACGAGTCATGCGGTATTGTCGATTTTTTGATAGACAATTCCGCTTGTGCGGCTGCGGTGTTCAGGAAGAAGGCCTGGGAGAAATGCGGCGGTTATGATGAGAGTCTGAAAACGGGATTTGAGGATTGGGATTTTTGGGTCAACATATTAACGAAGGGGTATGAGGCATATATCGTTAAGGAGTTCCTTTTTAAATACAGGATACGACCCGGTGCGCGGCATTACGCATGTGATAATTCAACAAGGAGGAGGGTGCTATTCCGCGTGTTAATGAAGAAATATGAAAAGCTCTTTCGTGATAACGCACTCGATATCATTGCGGGGAAGGACTACCTCTTTGCGCAGAGCCGTGAATACTGGCAATATATGCGCGACGACCTGATGCGGCTGCGAAAAGAGCGCCAGGAGAAAGAGCGGATTATCGAGGAGCGGGAACACGCGCTTCGCGCTCTTCAGTTGTCCAAGGCATGGAGGCTGGGGAGTGCGTTCCGAGATGCGCGGGGCTCGGTCAGGGGTTTCTTCCTCCTCCCATTCAGGATTATAGACTTAGGCTGCCCGGATGCGGTGAAACGATTGGTGAAAAGGTGTTTCATGGTTCGGGACGGCGAGACCCTGCGGAAGAATTTTTTCAAGATGCCCTATCGGATGGCGGCGTCTATCTTCCCTGCGAAATTGAAAGACTATCTCCCCTGTTTTGCTATAAACCTCGGCCGTGATATTTTCCGTATCGAGGGAGTTCGTTTCACAAAGCAAAAGAAGTGGAACGGGCCGCTCGTGTCAGTGGTTATCCCCTGCCATAACTACGGGCGCTATATTGACGATGCGCTCGAGAGCGTCATCGGCCAGACGTTCAGGAATTTTGAAATTATAATTGTTGATGATGGTTCGGATGACAAGGCTACCATCAATATGCTCGCGGAGATCGAGAGAAAGGGTAAAGGAAAGCTTGAGATCATCCGCCAAAAGAATCAGGGCGTTTCCTCGGCCCGCAATAATGGTATACGTATGGCCAGGGGAAAGTATATATGTTGCCTTGATGCAGATGACAAACTCGCTCCCACGTATATTGAGAAATGCGTTGCAACACTGGAGTCGGAGAATCTTGATATCTGCTATTCGTACGCCCAACTCTTCGGCGATGAAGACTGGATTTGGAAGACGGCTGATTTTGACATTAAGGTCTTGAAAAAGATCAACTGTGTGCCCACGGCGGCGGTATTCAAGAGATCCATCTGGAAGAAGGTAGGCGGTTTTAATCCAGAGATAGAGATCGGGGCTGAGGAGAGGGCGGCGGGGCGGTTTGTCGGGGGAGCACCGGGCAGGGGCTACGAGGACTGGAACTTCTGGATTTCCATTGCGGAGCATGGCGGGCGTGGCAAATTGATACCGGAACCCCTTTTCTACTATAGGCGCCACGGCGGCGCGCGGGGAATTGGCGACAATGCTGAAATACATGAAAAACTTGTAAAAAAAATTATGATTACTCACCCGGCCCTCTATGAGCGTAAAGTCAGAGGAGCTTGCGAGAGGTATTATGTGGTAGAAAATCCCTTTGTCAATCTAACTCGGTAATGGAAAAAAACGCCTTTTTAATACTGGTCCCTTGGCTCGCGATCGGCGGAGCTGAGAATTTTATCCTCGAACTGGCAAAGTTTCTCGAGAGCAAGAGGTTTTCGCTACACATAATTGCTGCGAACCGTTCTAAAGATGTTGCCGGTGATTCCGCGGCAGATTTTGAAGCTTTTACTCCTTTTGTATTTCAACTGCCTCATTTCCTTCGAGAAGAAATGTGGGCCCCTTTTATTGTTAATTACATTGGGCGGCGAAACATAACAAACCTATTTTTATGCGGCTGCCCGTATATTTATCCGATGCTGCCCGATATCCGGAGGCTTTTTCCAAATGTCAAAATTTATGATCAACTCTTCAATAACTCAGCCATCGGTCATGTGGAAAGCAATAGGCAGTATGCTGAATATATCGACATAACCTTTGTGGTAGCAGAGAAGATACGATCGTCGATTTTGAAACAGTACGGTGGTAATCCTCAAAAGGTCCGAGCAATTTACCATGGTGCGGATCTGCGTGTTTTTGATCCAGATGCAGTGAGTGAAAAGCAAGCTCGGGAGAAGTTTGATCTCCCCTCCGGGAAGAAGATCATACTCTACGCAGGAAGGATTTCGGTTGAAAAGAATCCAAACCTATTTCTGGATCTGTCAGCGGAGTTCAAAGACAATATGGATTGTCTATTTGTGATGGCGGGTGACGGTCCGATAGTGGGTGAGATAACAGCTAACGCAGAGCAGAGGGGGCTTCGCAATGTTTTTTTTCTAGGATTTGTTGAACCGTGCGATATGCCACTCCTTTACAAACTTGCAACTGCGCTGGTGATCACTTCGAATGTGGAAGGAATCCCTCTTGCGATTTATGAGGCCCTGGCAATGAATGTCCCGATTATAACATCCGATGTCGGCGGCATTTCGGACATAGTAAAGAATAGGAAGAACGGTTATCTTTGCAAGAAGGAAGATAAGTATGATTTCGCTGATTCAATCTACAAGGTATTACGAGAGCCCCCCACGGAGTTGCGCACCAGCCTCGGCATGCAGCATGATTGGAAGAATGTTTTTCAGGCTTACATGAGGGTTTTTGAGCCCTCCATCGCGGTTCCGGGGAGCTCTTGTCCATCCGGCTGAGCAATCATACAGGAGGGTCGACCTGGTATCATATGCGAAAGCGGGCAGGAATGAGTAGTCTGATATGGGATGGATCCATGGGTTGCTGAAGCATCCTGTAGCGCTGTCGCCGTGCAGGAATTTCTTCTCTATCGACAGACGGTGTGCTATTCGACTTTCGGCGCCGGGCAATATCAACGGACGACGCCCCACAAAATCCCTTCACAAACGCCCACTCCTTTGATATAAACCAGCATGGCGATGTCGGTAGAGGTTTCAAAAAGGGGAAGGCCGGGAGAAGGCTCATTGCAGGACGGCCGAGCAATGCATTATTCTAATGTGTTCCAAGTTGTTGCGGCGGTTTGCAGAGAAGCCGGTGTGTCCTGCGTACTTGTAGGAGGGTTCGCGGTCAACTATTATAAAGTCACACGACAGACTGCGGATGTTGATTTTCTTATTGCTAAAGAGGACTTCGAGAAAATATTACCTTCGTTGAAAGGTGAGGGATATAAAGTTGATTTTGCGCAGGATGTTTTTGCAAGGCTCAGAGGTAATAGATTATATCTGATGGATCTCGACTTTATGTTTGTTGACCGGAAAACGCTTATCGAGATTATCGCACATGGTCGCAGGATTTCCATCGCCGGACAAAAACTTATAGTACCCTGTCTCAACCATCTCATTGCGCTAAAACTCCATTCAATTAAGCACAATCCCAGGATTCGCGAGAGCAAGGATCTCCCGGATATTATTAATTTAGCGAGGATTAACGGGGTAAATATCAAAAGCAGTGAATTTAAAGCTCTCTGCCTCAAATATGGGACCGGGCAACTTTATCGAAAGATAATAAAGGGCGTGTGAAAAGAATATGATGAAAAAATTACGGCTTCCCATCATCAAGGGATCCCTGCCGGAGCCCAAATGGTTGTCTATGCGTGATTATATTAATTTTGTTACTTTCAACCTGAAATATACATCCGATAGAAAAGCGGGAGAAAAATGGAGAAGGAGGCAGGCGGTCAATGTCCCCTTTGCTATAAAGTAATTCTGTAGCTACTTTCGTAAGGATAATCATTCTTCTCGTATGGTTCATATCCACAAATATTGGCTCTGCCCCGGCGCATGAAGTCCCTAGTAAAATCCCTTCACAAACGCCCACTCCTTTGATATAACGCATCATAGCGAAATTGAACAAGGCTCGCCGACGCGGTATGCGGTAGTGCGCCTACCATCTTTACCACACTAAGGCGGAGCTCAATGTCCCGCTTAGCGGGATCAGCGCCAGGGGATGCCTGCGCGCGGCGCGCAAATCAGCGCCCCGGCAAATTGAGCGAAACCTGGAAGGAGGAGAGGCAATGGCGGTCATCGCAGTCAGGGAACTTCTCGAGGCAGGGGTTCATTTCGGGCACGAGTCCCGGCGCTGGAACCCGAAGATGAGGCGGTTTATCTTCGAGGAGAGGAACGGGATTCACATCATAGACCTCCAGCAAACGCTGGAGCAGGTCGAGGCGGCCTATACATTCATCCTGGAGACGGTCCGCTCGGGCAAATCGGTGCTGTTCGTGGGGACCAAGAGGCAGGCCAAAGAGTCCATCAAGGAGGCGGCGACCAGGGCCGGCATGTTCTATGTGACGGAGCGCTGGCTCGGAGGCCTGCTCACGAATATCAAGACGGTTCGCAAGAGTATCGGGCGATTAAAAGAGATCGAGCGCCTCGTGAACGAGGGGATCATCAGCAAACTCCCCAAAAAGGAAGTCGCGTCCATAATGCGGGAGAAGTCGAAGCTGGACCGCGGCCTCACGGGAATCAAAGAGATGGAAGGTCTGCCGGGCGCGCTCTTTATCATTGATACGAAAAAGGAAAAGATCGCGGTGGCGGAGGGGAGGCGGCTCGGGATACCCATCGTCGCGCTCGTGGATACCAACTCCGACCCTGAGGAAATCGATTACCCGATCGTCAGCAATGATGATGCCATCAGGGCGATCAAACTCATGGCGGATATCATTTCACGGGCGTGCGCGGAGGGCGTCAAGCTCCGGACGGTGTCGGAGGGCGGAGAAAGGAAGCCGAGGCGGGGGCGGAAGGCGCGCGAAGAGGCAGCCGGGGAAGAGGCAGCAGGCGCGCAGGCAGAAGCTGCGAGTCCCGCCGCGGAGCCGGAGACTCTCGACCAGGCGGAGGTTGCGGAAGAAGCCCCCACCGCGCCGCTGGACGCCGCGGTTGAAGAACCTCCCGCCGGGCTGTGAGGCAAGAGCACTGCCAGTATGACAGAATAGTTTAATTAACCATCTACTCGATCGCAAGCTTGTCCTGAGCGTAGCCGAAGGGATCGCTCGATAGCTCGATCGCTCGATTACTACATGGAGGTATCAACGTGCAGGTCACATCGGAAATGGTGAGGGAATTGAGGGAAAAGACAAACGCGGGGATCATGGATTGCAAGAGGGCCCTCGCGGAGTCACACGGAGATTTGCAGAAGTCGATAGATTATCTTCGGAAGCACGGCCTCGCGATCGCCGCGAAGAAGTCGGGGAGGAAAGCGGCGGAGGGGATTATCGGCTCCTATATTCACCACGGGGATAAGATCGGCGTGATGGTGGAGGTCAATTGCGAAACCGATTTCGTCGCGAGGAACAGCGACTTTCGTGAATTCGTCAAGATGGTGACCCTCCAGATCGCGTCCGCCGCGCCGGCGTATCTCATACCCGAGGAGGTTCCCGCGGAGGTGGTGGAGAGGGAAAAGGACATTATCCGCGCGCAGATAAAAGGGAAGCCCGAGAACGTCCTCGAGAAAATTGTCCAGGGCAAGCTGGGGAAATTCTACGAGACCTGTTGCCTGCTGGAGCAGCCCTCGGTGCGGCCGGAGCACGAGGGGAGGAAGATCAAGGAGCTGCTCGCCGATCTCATTGCGAAGCTGGGGGAGAATGTCGTGATCAGACGCTTCACGCGTTACCAGCTCGGAGGGTGATATTAGTTCTGCTGTAGGGGTTCGATTCATCGAACCCGCACATCGCGGGCGTGATAAATCACGCCCCTACATACTTAAAGGGGAAACCGATGGCCGCGCACCGCGCAAAATTTAAACGTGTCGTCCTCAAGATGAGCGGCGAAATCCTGCGCGGAGCCCAGGGGTATGGGATAGACCATGACGTTGTCTGCTTCCTCGCGCGCGAGATTAAGGGCGTCCACCGGATGGGGGTGGAGACGGCGATTATCATCGGCGGCGGCAACATATTCCGGGGGCTCGACGCGCGCGCCAGGGGTCTTGATCGCACGACGGGCGACTACATGGGGATGCTCGCCACCGTGATCAATGGCCTCGCCCTTCAGGACGCCCTCGAGAAGGAGGGCGTGCCCACCAGAGTGCAGACGGCGATTGAGGTCCAGCAGCTCGCTGAGCCGTACATCAGGCGCAGGGCGATACGTCATCTCGAGAAGGGGCGCGTGGTCATCTTTGTCGGCGGGACGGGGAACCCCTATTTCTCCACCGACACGGCGGCCGCGCTCAAGGCCTCTGAAATCGGAGCGGACGTGCTCCTCAAGGCGACCAAGGTGGACGGCGTCTATTCGGCTGACCCGACAAAGGACAGGCGCGCGCGGCTGTACCGTTGCCTGAGCTATATGGATGTGCTCAAGAAGCGCCTCAAGGTAATGGATTCAACAGCGATATCACTCTGCATGGACAACGATGTGCCCATTATCGTTTTTAACCTGAATGTGAGGGGCAGCATAGAAAAAGTTCTCAGAGGATATGCAATAGGAACGTTGATCAGTAGCGAGTCGCCGCAGCGGAATGCGCGCCGCGGTGCCGGACGCCGGCAGCGCACCGCCGATTTCATGTAATTTCAGCGCCCCGTTGCTACGATTGCTCTGAAAGAATTTGTGTAGGGGTTCGATTTATCGAACCCGCACATCGCGGGTGCGATGCCTGCCCGGTCTTAGACGGGAATCACGCCCCTACATATGGTACTTTCGAAAGTTCTGTGAAAAAACTGTAGGCACATTGTCATTGCGAGCCCCACAAAGTGGGGCGTGGCAATCTCGACTATATCGATTTTTTAAAGTGAGATTGCTTCGTCGTCCCGCTAATCGGGTCTCCTCGCAATGACATGTCAATTAGTTTATGCTCCCATAATATGTAGGGGTTCGATTTATCGAACCCGCATATCGCGGGCGTGATGCCTGCCCGGTCTTAGACGGGAATCACGCCCCTGCAATGAGATAATCAGGTGCATCGGAGAAATTAGCTGCCGCAGCGCGAGGGGAGGATATGCCCATGACGGCCGACGCGATACTGGAGGAAATGGAACTGAAGATGATGAAGACGATGGAGGTGGTGGAGCACGAGTTCGCCACTATCCGCACCGGGAAGGCTTCCCCGGCGCTCGTGGAGAACATCGTGGTGGACTACTACGGCGCCCAGACGCGGCTGCGGCAGATCGCGGGAATCTCCACGCCGGAGGCGCGGCTGATCGTTATCCAGGCATGGGATCCCGCGGCGACCGATGCCATCGAGAAGGGCCTGTTGAAGTCAAAGCTGGGCATCACGCCGGTGAGAGACGGGCGCATCCTGAGAATCCCCATCCCTGAGCTCAGCGAGGAGCGCCGCAGAGAGCTCGACAAGGTGGTGAAGCACATGGCTGAGGAGGGCCGCGTCGCGATCCGCAACGTTCGCCGCGAAGCCAACGAGCACATCAAGAAGGGGCAGAAGGAGGGAAAGATCGCCGAGGACGATATGGTCCACGCCGAGAAGAAGGTGCAGGAGAAGACAGACGAGTACATCAGGGACATTGACAAGCTCCTCGCCCGTAAGGAAAAGGAGATAATGGAGGTGTGAACCACAGTCTAAAGTTGAAAGTGTAAGGTATAGGGCATTAAAGGTCTTTAAACTTTATTTTTTACCCTTCTCCCTTATCTCTTATCCCTTCTCTCTGTAGTATCGGGGGCGTAGCTCAGGGGTAGAGCAACTGCCTTTTAAGCAGTGGGTCGGAGGTTCGATTCCTCCCGCCCTCACCATAACTACAGCCGAAGGTCAAAAGTGTAAGGTTTAAAGAAAACAATCAGAGAAGGCGGAGCTACAGCCTGAACTTAAAGTATAAAGAGCAATAGGAGTCCAGCATAGAGCGATCCACATGGCGAAAGAGCATATTGAAAAGTCAGGTGTGCCGTTAGAGAAAATAGGGTTGGTGCGGGAGGGAGGGGCGATTTATTTCGATTTTGAGAAGCTGCAGGTGTATCAGCGCGCGATTGAGTTCATTAATTACGTCTTCGGGCACTGCAAGAAATTTGATGCAGTATACAGGAACTCATTGACGAATCAGCTCCAGAGGGCAGCCTTATCAATCAGCACAAATATCGCCGAGGGCTGCGGGAAATTTTCGAGGAGGGAGAAGATAAAGTATTTCAGCTATGCACTGGATTCTGCCAAGGAATGCGTACCATGTCTTTCTATCGCATGCACGCAACGGCAGTTGAGCGAAGAAGATGGGAAGAAAGCCAGGGATGATTGTACCGTGATATGCCGCATGCTGGGGAAATTGATTCAGTCTATCGAGGATGCGGAATTAAAAAGAGAGCGCTCTTCTTATAAGGAGCTTTGATCTTACTCTTTAAGCTTTAGGCTTTCTGCTTTAGGCTGTCGGTTTCACTGTATTTTGCTTTTTCTTTAGGCTTACGCTTTTGACTTTCGGCTGTGGGGGCTATTAATTTACTTTCAGCTTTAAACTTTCTACTTTTAACTGTTTTTGGGGACCCCATCGTCCAGAGGCCTAGGACTTCAGATTTTCGATCTGAAAACCGGGGTTCGAATCCCCGTGGGGTCGCCATTCTTTCTTTTTGGGCTTCGGGTTGCTGTAACATGCTGAAAATGAGGCATGTTAAAGCGGTTCTAAAACTCCCATCCGGAAACTGCACTCCTTGCGGAAAAACACCTTTTGGAGCCGCTGCTTTTGTTCCAACGAATACTCTGTCCACAGTCTGGCGGCGTTGAGAATAACCTGCATTTCTCGCGGCAAGAATAGGGATTGTGCTTCCCCCAGAGTTGGCGATCTACGCGATCGTCCCAGGCTCTCGGGCCGCGGAAGTTCGAAGATGATAATGCACAGTAGTTCGGTTATAATATCGGGTGAGAACAAACAAGTGATATCCGGATGAAAATGCCTCATGGAGCGCCCTTCACAGAGGATCGGTCCCTTTATGTGAGGCAAAAAATCTGCTACCTTGTCGTGCCGTATCTCAAATGCGCTTTTCTGGTCGCGGTTGCGTCTGTTCTCGGAGGCGCCATAGAACATACCATCGCGCAGGCAAATCTGGTCATGTTTTACATCATGGCGGTGGTGATCGCCGCTGTCAGGTACGGGCGCGGCCCCTCGATAATGACGGCGGTATTGAGCGTAGTGATATTCGATCTGTTTTTTGTCCCCCCGCGGTTTTCTCTCAAAGTAGAGGACTACGAATACATCATCGCATTCATTACGCTACTTGTCGTGGCGTTGACCATAAGCACGCTCATGATGCGGACACGCTTTCAGGCGGAGACCGCGCGACGCCGGGAAATCCAGGCGAGGGCGCTATACGACTTTAATTGTAATCTTGCAGATGCCGATGGAGAGAAGGACATTTTGCTGGCGGCGCTCAAACAGATTAAGCGGATACTTCGCGGCGATGTGGCTGTCTTTGTGCAGGAAGGAGGTGTGCTGAAACCGAGTATCGTTGATCAGGAGTTTCACTTGGATGATTCCGGATGCGCTACGGCGAATCTCGTGTTCGAGAAGAACCGCTCCGCGCTCCAGGGTAATGGTATCTTCCCTTTTTCGGGTGTGTGGTATCTGCCGATCAAAATGGCACATGCTGTATTTGGCCTTCTCGCGATTAGAATCAAGGGAGACAGCTCGAGAATTGTTTCTGAGAATAAGTACCTCTTATCGACTTTCGCGAATCAAACCGCATTAGCTCTGGAACGCGCCAGGTATGCCGAGCAGGCGCGTCAGGCAATTCTGCTTAAAGAAACAGAAAAATTGCACACAGCCCTTCTCAATTCGGTAACACATGACCTTCGTACTCCCCTCGCGTCAATTACCGGCTCCTTGAGCAGTATCCTTGATAATCAGAACATAGACCGTGCAAATCAACGGGAATTGATCGAAACCGCCCTAGAACAGTCGGAACGATTGAACCAATTAGTGGGGGATCTGCTAGACATGGCACGTGTCGAAGCGGGAGCGCTGCATGTACTGAGAAATCCATGCGATCTGAAAGATGTCATCGGGGTTTCGCTAAAACGACTGAACAATGTGATCGGGGACAGGAAGCTGCACATACACATACCGGCTGATTTCCCGGAGATTCCCATGGATTTTTCATTAATGATGAAAGTATTTATCAATATACTGGATAACGCCTGCAAGTATTCAGCCGCGCATCTTCCGATTGAAATCAGGGTGGATATGCATGAGGGGCGCGCGAGGATCACCATAGCGGATCGTGGTGTGGGAATCCCTGTTTCTGATTTGAAGAATATTTTCAATAAATTCTGTAGATTGAAACGGCCGCAGGGTTACGAGGGCACGGGGCTGGGGCTCTCCATCTGCAAGGGGATCGTAGAGGCGCATGGTGGAACAATAGAAGCCGCGAACCGTGCAGATGCCGAGGGCACGACCATCACCGTCACATTGCCGTTGCACCCGCAGGGGTAAAGAAGGTTGCTCGATGGTTGCGAAGATGAATGCAAATAAAGTGCGCGTATTGATTGTGGATGACGACCGCGCTATTCGTCGTTTTCTGAGAATCTCTCTTTCCGGACAGGGATTTGCGATAGCAGAAGCAGTTAATGGGGAAGAGGCGTTGCGTGCCCTCGATTCATTCCGACCGGATGTGGTCATACTCGACCTCGGCCTGCCGGATGCCGACGGAATCGAGATTACCCGACACGTGAGAGAACGCGTACAGACTCCGATTATTGTATTATCTGTTCGAGAGAAGGATTCGGACAAAATCTCGGCGCTCAATGCCGGAGCGGATGATTACTTAACGAAGCCTTTCAGTTTGGGGGAGCTTTTAGCACGTGTGCGCGCGGTCCTTCGCCGCTTTGCAAAATCAGAGGATGAGCCCGTCTTCAAAACGGGCAATCTTACGGCAGACCTTTCCAATCGCGTGGTCAAAGTCGGCGAGCGCGAGATTCACCTGACACCCACGGAATATGACGTGCTCAAGATGTTTGTTTTGAATGCCGGTAGGGTACTTACCCATCATCAACTGATGAAGCAGGTGTGGAACAAGAACATGGATAATTATGAGGGAACCGCGCATCTCGTCCGTGTGACTGTAAGCAATTTGCGCAGCAAAATCGAACCCGATCCTGATCGCCCCACGTTTGTTGTCACAGAACCCGGTATTGGATATAGGTTGCTGGTAGATTCCTAACTGCCTGTTGTGCAACTCGTTCCTCCTCCCTGATTATCTTTTCCGTCTTGACATATTCTTGACGGTCCACCAGCAATTTTTGACACGTAATTGACTCACTCCCCGCTCGTGGATCTTATAGCATTGCTCCCCGAAATGAGCAGAGTACTCACGCCGATACGTTTGCTGGTTCTGGGCTATATTGTCATTGTACTGGCGGGGGCTTTTTGCCTTACGCTCCCCGCCTCTTCATCGGAAGGGGTGCGCCAACCATTTATAGACGCCCTGTTTATGGCAAGTTCCAGTATAGCTACCTGCGGCCTGGTTGTTGTGGATATAGGGACTTATTACTCAGTGATTGGGCAGGCAATTATTTTGCTCATATTCCAAATCGGCGGGATGGGCTATATGGCTTTTTTTGTTTTTATAGCCTATGCATTGCGCCATAAGCTATCCGTAAATCATAGAGTCGTTGCAAGAGAATCGGTGTCGGGAGCTCTGATGGGGAATATTCGCAGCTTTTTTGGGGCGGTGATAGTGTTCACTTTTATTTTCGAATTTCTGGGAGCATCTGCCTTATACCTTTGCTGGATGCGTGACTTCCCGGCTGTCAGAGCTGTCTACCTTGGCGTTTTCCATTCCGTGTCGGCTTTCTGCACCGCGGGGATGTCGCTTTTCCCCGACGGCCTCATGGCCTATGGAAACAGCGTCGCTATCAATGTGATAGTGGACATACTTTCCCTGGTCGGGGCGATCGGTTTTTTTGTTTTGTATGATTTATGTTTTTTTGCGAAGAAATGTATACGAGGTGAATTCCCACGAAGGTTATCGCTGCACAGCAAAGTGGCGATTCTTTTTTCCTCCATCGTCATCTTAATAGGGGCAGTTGTCATCTTTATTTCGGAGAAGTGGCCCGATTCATCGAACCTTGGCGACAGAGTGAAGTTGGCTTCATTTCAAGCTATCTCAGCGTCCACGACAGACGGGTTTAATACGATGGATATTGGTTCAATGAGTGTGACAAGTCTATTCATGATTATAATGCTGATGTTCGTGGGCGCATCGCCCGGCAGTACGGGCGGAGGTATCAAAACGACGACTTTAGCGATAATTCTGTTTTCCATCTGGGCACATGTGAGGAACAAGGAAGATGTTAATATGTTTCATAAAAGGATCCCCATGGCGACGGTGAATAAGGCTTTCGTCGTATTCATTGGCTTTTTGTTTGTCTTAATAATAGACATACTCGTGCTATCAGCGACGGAAGAAGGTTCTTTTTTGCAGATCCTTTTCGAAATCACATCTGCCCTCGGGAACACCGGATTGTCCACGGGTATTACTTCGCGTCTTACGGCCGTTGGCAAAATAGTTATAACTATCACCATGTTTATTGGGAGAATAGGGCCTTTGACGGCTGGACTATTTCTTATAGGAAATTCCAGACGTGTGTCTATCAAATATCCTGAGGGAGAAGTATTCGTCGCGTAGTGCGATAGAGAAAATATGTTTATAGTGGATGCAAACAAGAACAGCATCATGTTTGCAACATAAGGCACTTATTAGACTTGGCCCCTTGATATGATATCCTGGTTCCAAAGAAGAGAGGGATATTCTCTTAGATGAGAAAAGGGCCGGGGGATTCTGCTACGCCACGCACGAAGCCTCAGCTTCCCGGATGATATTCATTTCCCGAAGCCAAGCGACTATCCGGTTCCAACTGGCAACTGTTTGGGTCGCCAAAATAAAAAGAGCCCTGATGCGGGCTCTTTTTATTTTGGCACTGAGCGAATGAAGCCGGAGGCTGAATGAGCCGAAGTGCCTTGCAAGGAAACGCCGGCGCTTCAAGATGCTTCCAATTGTCAAGGATAAAGATTTGACCCCGACCGGCACCCCGACCGGCACAATTGTTTTGGGCGTAACCCTTTGATATGATATGGTAATCCGCAAGAGAAAAGGCTGAATGGTCCAGGAGCAGATGGAAGTAACCGGAACAAAGCGCTCGAAACAGGAGACACCCCTCAGAGTCAACCTGTAGCCCCAGGGGATGAGCGGCCTCAGGGAGCGTCAAGATGAGTATGCATCGCGCAGGTATCTCGTGCATATTGGCGGCGGTCGCGGGCGTGATTATGCTCGGAGCGCCCGGCAATGCTTCGTCTGGCGCGTTACCCACCACGACCTATTACTTGATCAGCGACCTCCATATCGGTGGCGACGGGGCGCTCGACATATGCAATTTTGAGCCCGAATTGATTGAATTTCTCCGCGGCATCGCGACCGGCCCGCTTCCGGCGGAGCTGATCATCCCGGGTGACGCCTTTGGCTTGTGGGAGACGACCGAGGTCAAGGGCGAGGCGAAGATGGCGCGGATCATAAGGAATCACCCCGCGCTCTTTGAACAGTTCCGCGAGACGGGCCGGCTAGTCACAATCACCCTACTGCCGGGGAACCATGACTATGAACTGGCATGCGCCCCCGCCTATAAGAAGATGTTCGCCGGATACAATATCCGGCTGGAACCGGTGCTGCACATCACCCGTCCCGTAGCCGGCCGCACGATATGGATCGAGCACGGCAACGAACACGACGAGTTCAACAGTTTCCCTAAATTCGGGGATCCGTACGGCCTGCCACCGGGATACTTCATTACAACTTCCACCGTTGCCGCCGCAGGCAGGAGCGCCGGGCGGGGCCGCAGCGTTTGGCTCAATGATCTCGCGTCGGTGTATCCCAGCGAAGAGATACCGTTCTGGATATGGTCGAACTATTTCTACAAAGAGATGGGAATGGTACTGCGCTGGCTCCTTCTCCCGTTCCTGCTCTTGTTCGGAGTGAGCCTCATCATTTACGCGGGACAATCGCTGGAGAAGTTCGGCATTCTCCGCACGAAGATATTTGACATCAAGCTGAGCACGCGATTCGGTTTGGCGGGGCGCCTTGTTGACTGGGTGCTGTGGGTCAACGGCGTCGTCATTTCGTTTGTGCTGATCCTTTCGATCCCCCTGTATCTCCTGACTCGCGATATCCGCGGGGCGCTCAAACGGTACGGCGTGGACACGTCTGAAAAACTGAAGATCGACAAGGAGGAGAAATATATCGCTGCGGCTAAAACCGTATTTGAAAATGACCCCTCGGTGGCGCTCTATGTTTACGGACACACGCATGTGCCTTCCCTGCGGAAGATCGGGTCCCGGTATGTCATCAACACCGGCACGTGGCTAAAGCAGCTCGAACGCACGCCGGCTCGTTTTCGCCTGATGCCAGACGTGTACGTCCCATCGTACCATCTCAGCTGCTTCACTATCAGCCAGCAGGGCAAAGGCATTCGAGTGAGTTACAGAACCATCCCGAAGGCGGTTCCCGACGAGCTCACGCTTCTTCAGAAGCTGATGATTCTGGGAAAATGCCGCCCCGGTGTGCGGCAAATCCCTGAAGAAACCATTATTGACGGAGGTGATGGCGCGGGATAATTGGGGTCGGACCACGATATAGTGTTGCTGTGGAAGGGGATGTGATTATTTCAGGCCTAAAAAAGGGCCTTAGCCGCGATTTTTGGCCCCTAAAATAAGCTGTAAGACCTATCCGTTATCCAATATAGTGTCGTGCCCCCGGGAATTGACAAAGGAAATTGTAATCAACCCCCTCCCTTAACGTGACATAGTGGTTCCAAAGAGAAGAGGGATGTTAGTAAAGCAGCAACGCCAGTTTCTAGTTTATAGTTACTAGTGTAGTGTGGATTTATAGCAGCCTGAAGGGAGCTAAACTGCGGTTTCGGCGAAGGATTCTCGCAGTATATTCATCTCGTTCAGCCATGTGGCAATTTGGTTCCAACTGGCACTGAGCGAGTGAAGCCGGAGGCTGCATGATCCGAAGTGCCTTGCAAGAAAACGCCGGCGCTTCAAGATGCTTCCAATTGTCAAGGATAAAGATTTGACCCCGGATGCTCCTTGCCGGACACGCGAGCTCTTACTCCGCCCGGGCGATGGTTTTGACAATGAACGCATATCGGATGCGCCCCTTCTCTTCACGCTCCACCGTAATCCTCTTGCCGGTAGCCTTTACCTTTCGATGGTACGTTACTTGCACTTTCGTCCGGTATCTTCTGATGGCGCCGGTGAGGATGAGCTTCTTCCCTTTTTTAAGGCCCGTGAGCGCTTCCGTGTTCCGCTGTGTGCGGTCCGCATAGCACTTGATCTCGGCGAGGGGGGCGGCCGTGAACTTGATCTTCGAGCTCGCCTTCAGGTTGGCCTGCTCCTCCCACGGCTCGCTCCCGTTGTCGATTTTTGTAAACTTCACCGCGACCGTCACGGCCTCCCCGACATATGCATCCGGATCTGCCGCGATCCTGGCGGGGTCTGCCTCCTTAAGCACCGCCGCCCACGCCGGGCCGTACACCACCAAGCCCGCAATGACCCACGCCGCCGCCGCGACTACTCTTCTCATACCCCCACTTCCTTCAAAAATTCGCCCTGCAAATTTTTGACCTCGAACCCCGGTCATGTGGTGACGAGGTCTTACTCCGCCCGCGCAATGGATTCGACAATGAACGCGTACCGTGTGCGTATGCGCCCCTTCTCTTCGCGCTCCACCGTACGCCTCCTGCCGGTAGCGGTCACCATCTGATGATAGGTTGTTTTCACCTCCATCCGGTATCTTCTGACGGCGCCGGTGAGGATGAGCTTCTTCCCTTTCTTAAGCCCCTCGAGCACCTCCATGTTCCGCGGCGTGCGGACCGCATAGCACTTGATCTCGGCAAGGGGGGCGGCCGTGAACTTGATCTTCGAGCTCGCCTTCAGGTTGGCCTGCTCCTCCCACGGCTCGCTCCCGTTGTCGATTTTTGTAAACTTCACCGCGACCGTCACGGCCTTCCGGACATACGCATCCGGACTCACCACGATAAGGGCAGGGTCGGCATCCACGGCCGCTTCCACGCGGGGAAGAGCGGCGAGTGCGAAAACTGCTGCGAAACAGAGCATGTGCTTCATCATTTGTATTTTAGTGTAACATATCTTAACTAGCAGATTCCATTCCTGCAATGTCGCGCCCCGCACAGGCTGAGCTCCACGACATCACCATCGCTGAGGATGTAGTCCCTCGCCACCGCCTGCCCCTAACAAACTCACAAAATATATCTCTCCTGCCTACCTTAATTCTGATTCCAAATCAGGGAGGGACCTGTATATAGAGCTTTATGGAGCCCCTGCAAGCATAGTGTCTCGGATGATATTGATTCCCCGGAGCCACCCGACTATCCGGTTCCAACCGGCAACCGTGTGGGTCGCCAAAATGAAAAGAGCCCTGATGCGGGCTCTTTTTATTTTGGCACTGAGCGAATGAAGCCGGAGGCTGCACGAGCCGAAGTGACTTGTCCGGAAAACGCCGGCGCTTCAAGATGCTTCCAATTGTCAAGGATAAAGATTTGACCCCATATGACCTGCCTTAACGATTGACCGTTCTGACCTGTTTATCAAGCAGGATGACGTATCGCGTGGTGGCGGTCAATTGGCTCAACCCTGAAACAGGCGGCATCCTGCCCGCGTTGACGGCGACTGCGTAGAATGTGACCTGCTTCCCTCCCATTATCATTGGAAGGATGACGCTGGGCGTAAACTTCAACTGAAATGGCGCTTGGAAGCCCTGAATATTTCTAAACGCCGGCGCGATTCCGGGTTTTACGCTTCTCCTTCTATCCAGATAGAACGTGTACGGGCCAAACTGCGTGTCTGCGAGGAGATAGAAATCAAACGCGTCGGTGATATCCTCATGGAGCTGGAGCAGGAGCGTGAAGCTGGCGCCGGCCCACAGCTCGCTCGGCTCTGCGGACAACACCGGCGTGGGTGTGGCCGTGGGCGTTGAGGTTGGTGCGGAAGGCGTACCAGTGGGTGATACAGGTGTATCCGTCGGCGTCTGAGTCGGCGTGATCGTGGGCGTAGTGGTGGGTGTGCCGGTTGGCGTTGCCGATGGCTCGCTTTGAAACGCGTAGATCCTGTTGCTATAGGACCCCACGTATATTCTCCCGTCAGAGCCTATGGCAGGAGATGATTTCACAAAGCTTCCCGTTTGATAACTCCATGTAAGTAAACCTGTCGAATCGATGGCATAAACCTTATAGCCATCTGACCCGACGTAGACACTCCCGTCAGAGCCTATGGCAGGAGATGAATACACAGCGCCTCCCGTCACATAGGACCATGTCAGTGAACCTGTCGAATTGAGGGCGTACACATATGCGTCCTCAGACCCCACGAAGACTCTTCCGTCAGAGCCTATGGCAGGAGATGATTCTATCTGGGCTCCCGTCAAATAGGACCATGTCAGTGAACCTGTCGAATTGAGGGCATGTACATTGTAATCCCAAGACCCCACGTAAATTCTCCCGTCAGGGCCTATTGCAGGAGATGAATAGATTACCCCTCCAGCCATATAGCTCCATGTAAGTGAACCCGTAGAAGTAAGGGCGTACATATTTTTGGCATTTGACCCTACGTGAACTCCTCCACCAGTGCCTATGGCAGGAGATGAATACACAGTGCCTCCCGCCCAATAGGACCATGTCAGTGAACCTGTCGAATTGAGGGCATACACATTGCTATCCAATGACCCCACGAAGACTCTTCCATCAGGGCCTATGGCAGGAGATGAATAAATATACGATCCCGTCAAATAGGACCATGTCAGTGAACCTGTCGAATTGAGGGCGTACACCCTGTAATCATAAGACCCCACGTAGATTCTTCCGTCGTAGCTTATGGCGGGAGATGAATTCACATCGCCTGCCGTCACATAAGACCATATAAGTGAATCTGTCGGATCGAGGGCATATACATTGTTGTCTAGAGACCCCACGTAGACTCTCCCGTCAGAGCTTATTACAGGAGATGAATACACATCCTCCCCCGTTTGATAACTCCATGCGATAGAGGCTGTCGGAGGCCCTGAATAAATGCTCAGGCCCGTGTGCTTTAAATTACAGCGAAACATCGGCCATGGGCTGTTCATGAGCTGGCCAAATGTTAAGGATATCACCGAAATCATAACTACCGCGCTCATAGCCATGATCAGCTTTGCTCTCATCTCTTCCTCCCTCGGTTTGCGCTGCTCCCCTCTTTCGACTCGGTCGCGCCCAGCCGGGTCATGCAGGCGATTACCCACACCACAAGAATACCATACACGGGGGGCGGGCAATATAGATTCCGCTATGATTGTTGTTCCAAAGAGAAGAGGGATGTACTGAGTAGGTGAGGAAGTGGGGGGGCTGGATACGGTTAGATAATCTTCTGCAACTCAGATACAAATCTATCGATGTCTCTTTTGTTGTTATAGATATGTACGGAAACTCTCAATCCCCCGCCTCTGGCAGAAACTATGATGTTTTTCTTATATAATTTTTTCACAACAAGTTCCGGGTTCATTATTTTAATGAGAGTAATTCCTGATCTGTACTTTTTATCGAGAGGCGAGATGATTTCCAGACCGGCCTCCTTCAGCCTTCTCGCCAGGTAGTCGCCCAGGTCGTGTATTCTTCTTGCGATATTCTTTTTTCCAATCTTGTTTAAAAAATCCAGAGCTCCGCTCAAAGCGAATATGCATGGAAAATGAGGGGAACCGGCCTCCAGTTCTGATGCTTTATTCTTCAGATCCAGATTTTTATTATCCATAAGAGGGGGATGTTTCACGCTTCTCCATCCGGCTATTGGATAAATGATTTTGTTGAACCATCTCTTGTTGATGTATATAACCGCAATGCCATAACCCGCCATCAGCCATTTTAAACTTTTAAATACCATAAAATCGATATTTGCTTTCTTCACATCAATTGGCATCGCTCCCGCAGATTGGCTTGCATTGACAACAAAAATCAAATCTTTTCTCTTGCATAATTTTCCCAGGCTCACTAAATCTTGTTTAAATCCGGTACGATACTGAACATGGCTCGTGACTAAAATTTTTGCTTTTCGATTAATATTTTCTTCAATGGCGTTCAACGAGTAAACGCATTTCCTGGGTTTAACAAAATGAACTTTATATCCCAAGTTTAACCATGGGATAGTTGACGAGGGGAACTCGTCATCCATCGTAATAACGTCTCCCTTCCCTTTTAATATTCCAGCGATTAAGTTCATTCCAAGAGATGTGCTTAGTGTGAAGGCAATTTCACTTTCATCCGCATTGATAAATTTTGCGACTTTTCCTCTAACTTCTTCGACTCTGCTTAGCCATTCGGTCCAGAGCGTATCTCCCCTGGCAAGAATTTCATCATAGAATCTTATTCCTTCTCGAGCAGTTTGTCTGGAGATAGGCGAACCTCCGGCGGCATTAAGATAGGTAAATATTTCAGTCACCGGAAATTGCTTTCTGATTTTATTCCAATTCACCATTGTTCCGACCTCTTTTTGGTGATAAGCAAAAAAAGACCCCATTTTTGCCGTCCAGCCCTCGATTGCTTACAGTAAAACCGGACCGGTTCTAAGGGGTCAGATCAAACATCAGTTCAATATTTACGTCACGTAACATACCGTTCTTCGGTTAAATACCTGTTCATGTGGTCGTTAAGAAGAGTAACAATATTTTTCTTGCCTTTAGCCTTCCTGGCCTCTTCCAGTGCAAAGAAAACATTTGCTCCGGAAGAAACGCCGCAGTACAGACCTTCCTCTTTCCATAGACGATGCGTCATATCCCTGGCCTCAGCATCGGTAATTCTTACCAGGGAATCGATCAACCCAGGATGTTTCAGCATCTTGGAAATAATGCCACCTTTTATTTCAGTTGACGGGAAATCCATACCCGGCGTCCACACCTCTTTGGAACTCGCCGGTTGAATCCCGATCACTTTTACGTGAGGCACTTCCTTTTTCAGTACTTCAGCTATTGCGGCCAAACTCCCACCGGTTCCAATTGATTGCACAAAGACATCTACCTTGCCATCGGTTTGCTCCAGGATTTCTCTGGCTGTTTTGTGATGAGCTTTCACATTATATTCATTACTGAATTGGCGGGCCCACCAGATGTGAGGATTTGCTTTTTCCTCCATAAGACATAACTGTCGGCCGGGAAGCTCAACCTCAGCGCCGGCGATACTTTTTTCTCGCAGCCCTTCAATATCCTCCGGCTCCAGTAATTTAACTTCTGCTCCTACGTTGCGCATCATTTTTGACTTTTCCGCGCCAGCCTTACCGGGCATCGTCTCATAGATCACTACCTTATAACCTTTCAAGGTACCGATGGTCGACAATGAAAAACCCGTGTTGCCTGTACTCGACTCGATAATTGTATATCCCGGTTTCAACTTTCCTTCCCGTTCCGCCTGCTCGATCATTTCAAGGGCTATTCTGTCTTTGAGACTCCCGGAGGGATTAAAATATTCCAGTTTAACCAGAATATCAGATTCAACATCCGCACCGATGCTGTTCAACCTGACCATAGGGGTATTCCCTATTAATTCAATCACACTGTCGTATATTTTTTTATTGTTCACTTCGCGCTCCGCGTCTTCAGCGCCGAACAGGGTACCGGGCAACTACGATGCTCGGCCGCTCATAACCCCTTTGTCAGTTAGCGCCGGCCCTATTCCAGCTCCAGTCCGATTCCCATCTCTTTCGCTTTATCCATGTAATATCTGCCCGTGGCAATGTCGAACACAGCCATTCCCATGGGATTGAACATAATACTTTCATCCTCGGGATAATCGGCCAGACAGTTACTACAAACGACGTCCACGATTGATTTCGCGTCCTCCTTGTTCAACCCTTTTTCCTTATGCATCATTTCGATGTCTGTTCTTTCACGGCACACTTCTTCCCAATCATCAACAATAATCGCTTTGGTATGATCATAAATATCAACCTTGTAGTCCCTTAGTGAACAATTCAACTGTAACGAGCCTGGTTTCGGTTTTTCGTCCACGTAAGCCGCCTTAGACACAGTGCAGGTAATAAAAATATCACTATCTCGATAGGCCTCCTGCCAGCTTTTTGCAATTATCGTTTTGTCTTTGTAAGGTCCGGTTATCGTATCCTGATTAATTTTCCGTATATCATACAAATAAATACTGGCGATCTTGCCTTTCATAATTTCCGTGCACATTTTATAGTGATGCCGGCCGATCGGGCCCCAGCCTATTATGGCAAGATTAATCTTATCCAAAGGCCTGGCTTTTAAAAAATAGCGGATCATCAGACCGGATACTGAAGCCGTACGAATTATGCTTAATAAAGCGGTATTAATAATGCAGAGTGGTTCTCCTGTATTGGATTTGTTTAAAATAACAACGCTATGAGCTCGGGGAAGCCCATGGTTAATATTATCTGGAAAACTGGCTATCCATTTTATGCCGGCCAGATCAATGTCGCCGCCAACAAAAGCGATTAATGCGATAATTCTATTTGTTAAATCTCTATACCGTAGGTACGGTTTAATCGGTTGAACATAATCATTGGCATACATGGACTTGACGGCTTTCTCAATCACGTCGATTGATTCATTCCAATGCATTCCGATTTTCAAAATGTCCTTTTCGTTTAAATATAACATTGCAGCCTCCTTTGCTTTTCTCGTTCTTTCCTCTCGTGGAAATTAAAATATCTCATAGAGAAAATATAATATCAAGAAAAAAGAACTTAGAAACAGTCCTCAAATCTCTATCGTTCATCATCATGATTATCGGAGGCGACTCTCCGGCCGGGGGCGGCTTCGCCCCGGGCAGGAAAGCCCTGCGGATAGACTCCGGCTACCAGGTCCGATGCGAATTCTTGTCCTGGTAAGGGTCGATGAACATCTTATCGATCTTCTTTTCCTTCATCAACAAGAAGTTCTTCCAGCGTTCTGGACCGATCGCTTTTTTTATGGTCCCCCGGGGAAGAATGCGGGGTTTAAACTTCCCCTTCGACCCCACGAGGCAGGTTTCCAGTCTCTCTTTCCCGTTGTTTGGCAGGGTAAGCTTGATGATAAAAGCGCCGTCGAAGGTGAGGCTGGTAAATTGATAACCACCTTTCATTCTTTGCACCAGCATTGGTACCTCCTCGCAAAATAATTACTCCATTGATTAATGAATAATTCCGGCTTGAGCTCTGACCCGCCGTCCGCGGATGTGGAGGCAGCGTCCCTCGTTCAATTCTCCCCTCACCGAGCCATCGCAAATTATCAGGTCGACATCAGCAACTTCTTTACCATCAATATGCACACCCGCACATAGATTTTTAGAAGTATCAGGAAATTTTTCTAAAACTTATGGATACAGACCGCGAATCTCCATCGCCCTGGCCACCCTTCCCACCGCCAGAATGTAGGCTGCGCTCCGCATGTCCACTTTATGCTTCTCGGCGCATCCCAGAACCTCGATGAAGCTCTTAACCATAACGTCTTCTAATTTGGCGTTGACATCGTCTTCACTCCAGAAGTGAGATTGAAGATCCTGCACCCATTCAAAGTAAGACACCGTCACGCCTCCCGCGTTGGCGAGAATATCGGGAACCATAAAAACTCCGTTCTCGTACAATATTTTATCCGCTCCCGGGGTCGTCGGTCCATTAGCCGCCTCGGCAATAATTCTCGCTTTGATCCGCGCAGCGTTTTCGGTGGTGATAACTTCCTCCAGGGCGGCGGGAATCAGAACCTCGCATTCCAGCTCGAGAAGTTCCGCATTGCTGATATTCTCAGCTTCCGGAAAATTAATCACCGATCCGTGCTCCATTTTCCACTTCTGGATGCGATTGGGATCCAGTCCGTATTTATTATAAATCCCCCCCTTGGAATCGGAGGCGCCGACCACCTTGCATCCCAGATTATGCAGGAGCTTGGCTGAAAACATCCCCACGTTGCCATATCCCTGGACCACCACCCGGGCGTCCTCGGGCCTGATCTCCTTATACTTAAGAGCTTCCCGAACGGTGAGCATGGTCCCCCGGCCGGTGGCTTCATTTCGCCCCAAAGATCCGCCAACTTCGATCGGCTTTCCGGTAAACGCCGCGGTAACGCTGAATCCTCTGTGCATGCTGAGCGTGTCCATCATCCAGGCCATAATCTGAGGGGTGGTATAAACGTCGGGAGCGGGGATGTCGTTGGTTGGGCCGATAATAATACTTATCTCGGTGGCATAGCGCCGGGCCAATCTCTCCAACTCCAGCAGTGACATCTCCTTGGGATTGCACACCACCCCTCCTTTGGCCCCCCCATAGGGAATACCGACCACCGCGCACTTCCAGGTCATCCACATAGCCAGGGCCTTAACTTCGTCCAGGGTCACCTGAGGGTGGAAGCGAATCCCCCCCTTGGCCGGCCCTCGAATGAGACTGTGCTGAACCCGGTAGCCCTCAAAGACCTTGGTGCTGCCATTATCCATTCGCACCGGGATGGAAACAATGAGAGCGCGATGCGGCTCCCGTAAACGGACATGGATATTAGGATCGAGATTCATGATCTCGGCCACCTCATCGAGCTGCTTCTGAGCAATCTTCCAGGCATTTATCTCTTCGTGTGCCATTCTTCTCCTCCTTTCTACTATCCATTCCTTTATAGCAGAAAGCTAATCTATGCGCAATAATTTAAGACGCTCATTTAAGACGCTCTGTCACTCTTGTCCAAAATAGCGTTTTTGGGACAGCATCCGGAATCATGCTCAGTTTAACCATTATGCCCGGATGCGGTAGAAAAGCCTGTTGCCGCCGCGTTCTCGACGGCAGGGCTCTCAGCCGTGCCGAATTAGAAAATGGCTACAACGCAAACTCCTCCATGGAGGTATGACAGGCTTTAATTGGGGTCGGACCACGATATAGTGTTGCTGTGGAAATGGATGTGATTATTTCAGGCCTAAAAAAGGGCCTTAGCCGCGATTTTTGGCCCCCAAAATCAGCTGTAAGCCCTATCCGTTGTCCAACATAGCGTCGTTCCCCCGGGAATTGACAAAGGAAATTGTATTCGACCCCCTCCCTTAACATGACATAGTGGTTCCAAAGAGAAGAGGGATGTACTGAGTAGGTGAGGAAATAGGGGAGACGAGCCTCTATACCGCACAAGCAACTTTTGCTTCCCTAAGGGTATTGATTTCCCGGAGCCAACTTATTATCTGGTTCCAACCGGCGACCGTTTGGCGCGCCGAGCGGCTCGCTTCGAGCCGGGGATTTCAGGTGAAACTGCCTGAAATCTCCGCTTTATTTTTTGCGGCGTCGGGCCTTCGATTCATTCCTCACGTGACCGCGCGCGACACCCGTTCTGCCTTCGTCCTGCCACGCTTCTTCCCGAGGAATGGCTTAATGAGGAGATACAGAATGTCGCGCAGCGACATAGAGCGGACAAAGCGGCGAAGTATCCGAAACGTCTGGACCGGGTAATGCGTCAGTTTGTAGAGGAAGAGCCGCCGCAGTCCGGCGATGCGCTCGTGGTTGATCACCTCGCCGGAAAGGCAGGTGGGATCGATCTCCGAGCATTTGAAGAACTTGTACCAATCGGCCACGTCGTTTATCAAGCCGCGTGTTACGTACTCCTGCCAGAGCGGCGTGCCACGGTAGACGCACAGGCGGTTGAACGAGAAGGTATCCAGCCGGAGCTTTGATGCGAAGCCGAATGTTGCCTTCATATCCTCGACGGTCTCATTCGGGCTCCCCACGACAAAGAAGCCGTGGACGATCTCGATTCCCGCGCGCTTGGCGTTCGTCACCGCGCGCTCAACCTCCGCCAGCGTATGCTTCTTCCCCAGCCGATCGAGCACCTTCTGGCTGCCGCTCTCGATGCCGAACATAAGCGCGCGACAGTTTGCCTTTGCCATGGCAGGGAAGAGATGCTGGACCACCGAGTCAACCCGTCCCTCGCAGCCCCACCGGATGGTGACCCCCGTGTCATTGATCCCCTTGCAGATCGCCTCGATCCGCGTGGGCTGCAGAAGGAAGTTATCGTCAACGAAGTAGACCGAACCGTAGCCAAGCCTTTGCAGGTGTTCCAACTCGTCAACAACGTGCTGCGGACTGTGAGAACGCCACCTTCCCTCACTGAAAATCGGAACATCGCAGAATACACATGGCCACGGGCACCCGCGGGAGGTCTGCATGATCGTGAAGCGCTCCATCGATAAGACCACCGGCACGTCGAGCGGCATCGACTCGACGAAGTCTATAGCCAGGCTGTTGCGGTCGGGGAACGGCCACTGATCGAGGTTGGGGTCCATCGCGCGGTTGGGGTTGTGTACCACCTGGCCGTCCTTCACCCAGGTGAGCCCCGCGACGTCCACGGGATCGTCAAGACGCTCTACGAGATCAAGGATGAGTTGCTCGCCATCGCCGCGGCAGACGAAGTCCACCTCGGGGCACTGGAGCTTTACATGGGCGGCGTTCAGCGTGGCAAACACACCGCCAAACGCCAGCACCACCTTTGCATCGGCGGCGCGGATCTGGCGAGCCAGTATCTTCGCATACGGGTAGCTGGTAGTGCTCAAGAAACTCAATCCGACGAGGGCCGGTCGCTGCCTGTGGATCTCCTCGATGATAACGTCGTGTGGTGTTTCAGGATTAGCCTGGTCGAACATGACGCACTCGTGGCCGGCGCGCTTGAGCACAGCGGAGAGCGACATGATTCCGATAGGCGGGAAGCCGATAATCCGAATATTCCCGTTTGTGGCGCGCGTTCGTTCCGGAAGCGCGTAGTATTGGGGTTCACGGATATGAATCAAAAATATGCGCATGGGAATACTCTCCTGCCCACAGGCGATGGCCGCTTCCTATTCTCCGTAGCCTGGGTCTCCATTTTATCACTCGCCCCGAAACCGCCCTTCGATACGTTCAGAACTATGCCGCAGGGGCGTCGAACCGCGTTCCCTCTCGCGTTGCATTTGTTGCATGGGGTGCGTGGGAGGAGGGATCGCCTTTCTCCTACCGGTTGGCAGCGAGGATCTTGTCCCCCTGTTGACTCAGGATTGCTATCGGTGTCTTTACCCTATTCCGCAGCCATGTGAGGTCGCGGCTCTTCAACAAGACGATGATCGGTTTACCGGAGTCCCACGCCCGTATGAATTGATCTATGCCGAAGAACAGCGAGGCGTCTCCCTCTGGCCCGCCGCCGAGTTCGAGGTCTATCGTGGAGCTGGCATCGACCATGATGAATTTTCTGCGCGTGTAAAATGCCAGCGATGGTTCGTACATGTAACTTGCGATCAGTGTGTCAGGTCCCGCTTTCTCATTGACGATCAGCGCCAATTTTTTGGCAGTTCTATCAGCAAGGAATACGGTGGGTACCAGCACGGCCGCGATAACCTCGATCAGATACAGCATGACGCACAGCGTGCAGAAGAGGCCCGCCGCGCTCGCCCTCTGCGTGAGCCTGAAAGAGAGGATCCCTCCGATAATCGCTATGGCGCCGGGCGCTATCCATATGCCCGGGGTCAGGTCGGCTATACGAGAGAGATGGGGATACGCGATCATGGCGGCGCCGCCGATGCAGAACGCACAAGAAATGATATAGCCCGGCCATCCTATCCATCCGGACCATCGGTCAAGAGCGGCCGAGAACGTTGCGCCTGTGAGCAGGGCAACCGCCGGGAAGATCGGGAGGATGTAGGTGAGAAGCGTGGACTGTGAGAAAGAAAAGAAGGTGAAAATGACGATGGCCCAGAGCGCGATGAAGAGCCAGGCGGGGAAATCATCGGATTTCCTTTTGCTCCAGAATTGAGTGACGGCTGCGGGCAAAAAGAATGACCACGGGAACATCATGCCGAGCAGCCCGGGAACAAAAAACCCGAAAAACTCATGGCGCTGGTGTATCCGTGAGATAAATCTTCCCACGTGCTCGCGGAGGAAGAAGAACTTCATGAAACCGGGATTTTTCGCCGAGACGAGTATGAACCATGGGGCGCATATGACGATGACGAGGAGTGCGCCGGTAAGAAGGCGCATTTCCCTCACGAGACGCCAGCGGCGCATGATGAGCATGTACAAGAAGATTATCATGCCGGGCAGTATGATCCCGATGAGGCCTTTGATGAGCACTGCGAGCGCCATAAAAATATAGAAGCAGCGGAAATAGAAACCCCTGTATCGCTCCGTTTCCCTGGAGCCGAGAAGGAAGAAGCCAAGGGATGCAGTTACACATAGTGTCAGCGGCATGTCAATGAGGTTGAGCCGCGAGCAGGTGAAATAGCCACCGGACGTCCCCAGAATGATGGCGGACAGTAGCGCCTCCCTGTGCCCGAACACCTTCAACCCGATGTAATATGTCAGCAAGAGCACGAGGAATCCACAGAGGGCGCTCGGGAAGCGAACGGCAAACTCGTTCTCGCCGAATACCTTGAGTGAGATCACGTTCATCCAGTAGAAGAGGGGTGGTTTGAAGAAAAAGTGCACGTAGTTGAGGTGCGGGGTGATGAATCCACCGCTCTCGAGCATCTCCCGCGGTATTTCCGCGTAGCGCCCCTCATCCGGGTCCATGAGCGGAGATTCTCCGAGGCGATAAAAGAATGCGAATGCGAAGAAAAGGGACAGCAGAAGAATATCAATGCTGCGCCGCCCATGCCTCTCAAGTATGAAGGAACGGATGGATTGCATATGGAGCAATAATTATCTCATGTTTGTGCTCGATGTACGAGCATATGTATACTCCCCTAAATGGCGGATAATGTATGGATCGCCCGTCTGGCCGCCGGACAGGGATTCATCCGACCGTACACAGTGGGAACCATTGGTTTCCTTTATAAGTTATGTAGGGGCGTGATTTATCACGCCCGCGATGTGCGGGTTCGATAAATCGAACCCCTACAACAGAAGCTATTGGTCTCCCCTGTAAGTTATATAGGGGCGTGATGGGTGGCGGCGGCACGTCCTGGCGATCAGATTCGATCCTGGTAGAAGGCGAAATGCATAGGAGGGTAGAACTTAGCTAACTTATTGATTCCCAGAGGGATATCGTGGTGCGGCCCCCACACCGGTCTGGGGATCGGGCTTCGAGGGCGGAGGGGGGGAGTGATTCACACTGTGCCCTTGCGGTTTGCACCCTGCACCCTGCCGGCCCTGATACCCGCGCTCCATCCCCGGCCGTGAGGGCGGCGGGGACGGGAGGCGCACCATATCTTCCGTCACAGGGACGCACCTGATCTTACTTCCAAGGAGCTTCTCGAGGGCGGGAATCACAAAGGCGCCGTACTCGTCCACGAACGCCACTGACTTTCCCTTCTCACCTGCCCTGCCGGTGCGGCCGATCCGGTGCACATAATCCTCGGGATCCTGGGGCATATCGTAGTTGACGACGTGGCTCACGGACTCCACGTGAATTCCGCGCGCGGCGACATCGGTGGCGACGAGAACGGGAGAGTCTCCGTTGCGGAACCGTTCGAGTATCCGAAGGCGTTTTTCCTGGGGAACGTCGCCGGTGAGCAGGCCGCAGTGAATTCCGTACTGCGTGAGGCGCCTGGCGATCCTCAGGCAGGCGTCCCTTCGATTGCAGAAGACCAGAATCCTGCTCGCCTCGTCGTGACCGAGGAGCCAGCAGAGCAGCGCGAACTTCTCCCCGGCGGCGACGGAATAGAACCGCTGGTCGATGAGCCCGGTCACCAGCTGCTCGGGCTCAGATTCAACCGTCACCGGATTCACGAGCCAGCGCTCCACGAGCCGCACAATAGTCGGGGTGAGGGTGGCGCTGAAGAACATCGTCTGCCGTTTTCCCGCGGGCGGGAGCTTCGACACGATGCGCCGGACATCGGGGATGAATCCCATATCGAGCATCCTGTCGGCCTCGTCGATGACCAGTATCTCCGCCTCCGATAGCTGGAGGTGCCCGCTGCGTGAGTAATCGATGATGCGACCCGGCGTGCCCACGAGGATGTCGATGGGCCTCTTCAAGGCATTTCGCTGTTCCTGGTATCCCATCCCGCCGAATATGACAAGGTGGTTGAGCCCGCAATACTTGCTGATCGCCTCGGCGTCCTTGTAAATCTGGATGGCCAGCTCCCGCGTCGGCGCGAGGACCAGGACGCGGCAGAAACCCGGCGTGCGCTTCATGAGCGGTCGGCGCAGGATATGGGTGAGCGCGGAGGAGAGAAAGGCGGCGGTTTTTCCCGTGCCGGTCTGAGCTTTCCCCGTGACATCTCTCCCGGCGAGAAGGTGCGGAAGGCACAGATGCTGGATAGGCGTGCAGTACTCGAATTGCAGATCCTGGATGCCGCAGAGAACCTCCCTCACGATATCCAGGTCGGTGAAACGCGTCTTCCCCTCTGCGGGCGGAAGGGGGATGAGAGGCGGCAGGGGCGGGATAGCCTTCCTGCGGTGAGGCCGCCCGCCTGCGCTCGGGCCGTGTCGCCTCCCTGCCGGATGCGCAGGGACAGGTTGTTGGACAGGCCCTCCTTGACCATGGCTTAGGTCTGCGCCCATGCGCGGTTGGGCGGGCCGGCCTACAGGTTGCTGAGCGGGTCGCTGGGTCGGCTGCCGGGCAGGCGGCCGAACAGGCTGGCGGCCCCCGCCGGGACGCGGGTGAGGATGATGACCATGCCGTGTAGGCGCTCTGCCCCCTTGATCCCTCCTTTGGGGGTACGGATCTGATCGCGCAGGCCTCCCCCTGGATGGTGAGCTGCCGCGATGTTCCTGCTCCCGTGGTGCACGCGGAGAGGTTCCCGAGGGGGTGATCTTCTCTTTATCCAGCCGGGATGCTCTCACGTAGGGGTGTTCGGACTCCGCTGACTTCGCCCGCCCCGTCACGGTATCCAATATTTTTCTGAACAGTGATCTCAATGCGATAACTCCTCCATTGATTTCGGCTCAGATTCTCAAGAGGCTCGCCACGTCCTGGCGGAAAGATTTCCCCATTGCCAGTGCAGGTTTATATCCTCTCCGATAAGCCTGTGGTTCATGCATTAATTTTAGCAAAGTTCTGGAGAATGAACTGAACATTATTCAAGAGGTAAATGGCGCGGGCCATGTTCAATGAGTGAGATACAATATGGTAGAACACCTGCCCCTTTTGGCGAGGACATTCCCCATTTTTTCGCCGTCCCCTTTTGTAACATATCGGGTGAGTCAGTGTTAAAATATTTCACAACTGCATTATCGTTTTTTACCGCGAAGGACACGAAGGTCACGAAGATAGAGGAATAGGCTGATTAACCTGGTCTTTCTTCGTGCTCTTCGTGGTGAGAACCGCCTTTTAAATAAAACTGGGGAAACTCCAGCTTTTGCCGGATTGATTGTAAACAGAGAGCTGTGGTAAAATAGCGCTGTGTGACAGGCCGATGTAGCTCAACTGGCAGAGCAGCTGATTTGTAATCAGCAGGTTATCGGTTCGACTCCGATCATCGGCTCCAGCATTACTGCAGTGAAAAGTGGAAAGTGAAAAGTGGAGAGTGTAAAACAATATGGGCTTTGATGTGCACTCTTCACTTTCCACTATCCACTCTTCCCTGTTTTATCGGGCAGGTACCCAAGCGGCCAAAGGGGGCAGACTGTAAATCTGCTGGCTTTGCCTTCGAAGGTTCGAATCCTTCCCTGCCCACCATAACTACGGCCTAAAGTTGAAAGCAGAAAGCCTAAAGAAGTAAAGTTTTTACCTTCAGCTTTGGGCTTTTAGCTTTCAACCGTAGTTACGCCCACCAGTACTACAGGGATAAGGGAGAAGAGATAAGAGATAAGAAAAGAAGCAAGAGGGGCGGGGGTTGAGAAACTCCCGCCCTTTTTTATCGGACGGTAAAGGAGTTACTGTAGTCTGTTTCGATAATTGTCTTGCCATCCATAACTGCCGCGACGAATTGGTACGTTCCCTTGGGCCACTCTGCGGGAATCGTCACGCTCAGGACGGCGCTCATTTCGGTATTGAATGGGAAGTCGCTCACGATTCGTTTGGCTGACTCGATGGTCTCAAGGGCGGCGAATCCCTTGCCCGGGCCCTTGTAGTATTGGATACCGCCGTCGGGGCGGATGAGGCCGAGGGTTATGGATACCGAACTTCGGCCGTCCGGCATAATTTCCCAGTGAAGGTCAACAGGAGAGCCCGCGTCAACCGCCGCCTTTTGAACGGAGAGATGCAGCCCTTGCTTTTTCGGGACAGGCGTCTCTGCGGGCGCACACACACAATAGAGCACCAGCGTGCCACTCAGGGCAAGACTGCACAGGCATCTCGCTCTCATCTCTCAGGCCCTCTCTGATTTTCCGAAACAATTATAGCACGGGATCCGATTATTTGCAAGCGCATAAACACGCAGTGCAGTATGTAATGGGTCAGAAGGTGTGAAAAAATTGCCTCCCGCCCCTTTTTTGTAGGGGTCGGATTTATCCGACCCGTCAGCGGGCTTGATAAATCAAGCCCCTACACGATGGGTTACACATGCGCAAGCGACAAACCGGA
>Ga0315281_10001631_pt1 | contig 33326 bp, 27 predicted proteins | sample YL17G07_0_MG_FD_204540 | JGI IMG/M metagenome (GOLD analysis project Ga0315281, IMG submission 204540) | Sediment microbial communities from Yellowstone Lake, YNP, Wyoming, USA - YL17G07_0 | ecosystem: Environmental > Aquatic > Freshwater > Lake > Sediment | place: USA: Wyoming | collected...
GCTACAAGGACAACATCGCCGACATGGATGAGGCGAGCACAGCGCTGATGAAGCTGCGCCCGGTGACGTTCCACTACAAGAGCGACCGGAACCCTGCCGGACGCAGTCTCCAGTACGGTCTTATCGCCGAGGAAGTGGCGGATGTTTATCCGGCCCTGGTCGCGCATTCGGCCGACGGCAAGATCGAGACGGTGATGTACCAGTACCTGCCGGCGATGCTGCTTAACGAATATCAGAAACAGCAGCGCACTATCGAAGCGCAGGCGGCGATGGTGAAACAGCAGGCGCAGGAAATCGTCGCCCTGAAAGAGCAAGCGGTGGAGATTGCAGCTCTCAAACAGTTAACCGCAAAGATGGCCGCCACGCTCGACCAGCTCAAGCGCAGCGGCATGCTGACGGCAGGACTGCAACTCAAGTAACCCCCCAGCTTGCGCAAAGCAACGCCCGCCTTCATGGCGGGCGTTGCTTTTTTCGGTGTCGATTCGGTTAGCGACAGCCCGCCACGCCAAGACCTTGTCCCTTTTCTCTTATCTCGCGCCTGTCCAATGACAAAGCCAGCGCGATGCGCTAGGCTGTTTTCGGCAATCCTGATCGCCCGATGGAAGCCGCCGACATCCAGTCCGGGCGCGAGCTCGCTCTCACGCAATCACAAAGGAGAAGAATCATGAAAAACGCCTATACGTATTGCATGGCCATTCTTCAGTGGGCTGCCCTGTTGTATGGCTCGTCCGCCTTTGCTCTCGAAAATATTCCCCGCATGCAAAGCCTGTTCGCAGACGCGGTGGTCATGGCCCGGGCCTTTCCGAAGGGCGGCCTCCTTGGCGTGGACGCAGGCGATGTGCAGGTGATGCAGGCGCGCGACCTGGCTGCCAAGACCCTGGGCGAGGACGCCAAGGACCTGGTGTTCATTCCGGTCGCGCCGTGCACCGTGTGGGATACGCGCTTTGCCACGAGCGCGCCTTTCATGGGCGCCATCGGCGATAACGTCACGCGGCAGTTCTATTCACACCTCGATGCGGCAGGCGGCGACTTCACCGCCTACGGCGGCAACCCGGCGTGCACCGAAACCAATCAGACCTTCTTGGGCGGACGTCCGTACGCGGCGATGATGACCGTCTATGTCAACAACCCCGCGGGCAACGGCTGGCTCACCTTCTACCGCGACGGCGACCCCGATCCTTCCGGCGCCACCATCTCGGTGTACTACTCGCCGGGGCCGACGCGCACGCAGACGGTGATCTCCAAGAGTAACCGCGGCTTCAGCACTGGCGCCTACGACATCGCCGTCACCGGGCGCTTCTCGACGGCCGACGCCTCGGCCTCGGTGGTGGGGTACTTCATCAAGCCGGTCAACATCACGCTACCCAACTCCACTGCAACCACGGGCAACATTCTCAAAGGCGCGAACCGGTTCATACACAACTACGGTGCCGGCAACACCTTCATCGGTGAGAATGCCGGCAATTTTACGATGACTGGCACCTACAACACCGCCAGCGGCGCAGGTGTGCTCGGGGCAAACACGATCGGCAACCGCAACACAGCCAGCGGCAACCTTGCGCTCACCAGCAACACGACTGGCTACTACAATACCGCCAGCGGTACGGGTGCACTCTACTACAACACGACCGGCTTCAATAACACCGCTAGCGGCGGTTATGCACTCCAGAACAATATGAACGGCAACTACAACATCGCCGTTGGATACAGCGCAGGCATCAACCTTACGACCGGCAGCTACAACATCGACATCGGCAACGCAGGCGTCGTAGCGGAGGGCAACACGATACGCATCGGCGACTCGAACCAGATGCGAACCTACATCGCCGCAATCCGCGGCGTGACGACTGGTGTTGCCAACGCTATCCCCGTGCTCATTGACAGCGCCGGCCAACTCGGAACGGCAAGCTCCTCGCGCCGCTTCAAGGACGACATCGCCGACATGAGCGAGGCAAGCAGCGCACTCATGAAGCTTCGGCCCGTCACCTTTCACTACAAGAGCGACCAGAACCCCAAGGGACGCACCCTCCAGTACGGCCTCATCGCCGAGGAAGTGGCCGACGTCTATCCGGGCTTGGTGGCGCATTCGGCCGACGGCAAGATCGAGACGGTGATGTACCAGTTCCTGCCCGCAATGCTGCTCAACGAAGTCCAAAAGCAGCAGCGAACCATCGAGACGCAGGCGCTGGAAATCGTCGCTCTGAAAGAGCAAGCAGTGGAGGTTGCGGCTCTCAAGCAGCAAGCCGCCAAGGTTGCTGCATTAGAAGAGAAGGTAGCAAAGGTCGCCGCCCTCGAACAACTTACCGCGAAGATGGCCGCCACACTTGATCGACTCCAGCGCAGCGGCATGATCACCGCCAGGTTGGAACCCAAGTAGCCCCGAGCTTGCCCAAATAAAATGCTCCCCGGTCTGGTAGGCGCCTCTTCGGTGCGTCAAATTTCGACAGGCCGAGAAGATGCCACCAAGCTTTGCGGCAGTGGTTTAGCGCGGCTTTCACACCTGTGAGCCTCTTGCAAAACACCGAATGCATGCCTGATTTTTCGCGGCGGGAGACGAAAGCGGAGGGTGCGGGCTGCCATTTCTGGCATGATGCGATTATCGAAGTCTCATCATTGGAACCCGCAAAATGGATGCTACCAAACGCCAACTGATCATGCAACGCTGAAATGTCATCCAGCACGAACTGCTGCCCGAACTGAGGGGCGATGTGGGCATCGCTGACGCCGAAACTTGAGAAAGTCATCTACGTCCTGGAATGGGTTCGGATCGAGGAATTCACCGAGTCGACCTGATGCGGCGTGGGGCGACCGCCGCACGAGCGGGCTTGGCCGGCCAATGCCTTCGTGGCCAAGGCTGTGTTGGGATTGCCGACCACGGCAGGACTGATAGATCGCCTGACGATAGACCGGGCCCTGCGGCGCATCTGTGGACCACATCGGGTGCAAAGCAAAGAATGGAAAGGGGCCTTGTGGCCCCTTTCTCTTGCCTAGTCGAACCGCGCGATCACTTCAGCGGCCCGGGACTCTGCAGCAGCGGGCAGTAGCATACTCCGTCACTGTGACGCCGCTAATATTAGTGCCCTGGCAGTCGGAGCCCTCGTTCACGGTCGCGCGGTTGGTTGCGTTGAAAACACCCGACCGACAGCCGGCGCTCACTATGGTGTACCCAGCCGCACACGCGGGGGCAAGCAAGGTGAAATCCGCGCCAGCGAGCACTGCAACCGAAGATTCCGCCGTCGTCACGCAATCCAGCGCGGTGGCCTGCGGTTTAATGAAGTAGCCCACCACCGAGGCCGAGGCATCCGCGGTCGAGAAGCGGCCCGTGACGGCGATGTCGTAAGTCCCCGTGCCGTACCCGCGGCTGCTCTTGGAGATCACCGTCTGGGTGCGTGTCGGGCCGGGCGAGTAGTACACCGAGATGGTGGCGTTGGAGGGATCGGGGTCGCCGTCGCGGTAGAAGGTGAGCCAGCCGTTGCCCGCAGGGTTGTTGACATAGACGATCATCATCGCGGCAAACGGCCGCCCGCCGTTCAGCATGGTCTGGTTGGCTTCCGTGCACGCCGGGTTGCCGCCGTACGGGGTGAAGTTGCCTCCAGCGCCGTCGAGGTGAGAATAGAACTGTCGCGTAACGCCATTGCCAATGGCTCCCATCATGGGTGAGATCGTGGCAAAGCGCGTATCCCAGACCGTGCAAGGCGCGATCGGCACGAACACCAGGTCGTTGGCGTTGTCGCCCAGGGCCTTGCCCACCAGTTGATGGGCTTCCACCACCAGCGGGTTCGACGCATCCTCGGGCCGGATCTTGCCCATCGGGTAGGCCTTGGCCATGTTCTTCTGCGCCTTGACCGGAGCGTACGAATCCAAGGCGGATTGCATGCCGCCGAATGTGTCCGCGGCCAGCGCCTGCTCGAGAATGCTCACCGGATAGTTGCGGTAGCCCGCTTGGAACTGCTGAAACGACGAGGCATCCCATCGCTTCATGAGGCGCATCACGCTGCCCCACTTGGCTTCGATCTGCCCGAGGAGCATGGCGCCGTGCTCATTGGTGGCCGCAGGCCCGTAGTCCACGACCTGCTGCACCGGCTTCATGACTGAATTCGACTTGGCGCCGGACGTACTTCCGTTTCCATTCTGTTCCCCAATTGCAAAACCCGAACCTACTGTTCCTGCCAAAACCAGGACGGGCAACCAAGCGATCGTCTTTCTCATCTATGTTTCTCCTGTTGAAAGAATCCCCACTCGTTGATAACCATCCTAAGCTGCTGAATCAGCATGACAGTACCGCTCCGTAAAGATTCAATGAATTATATCCCCGGTTCCTAAAAGTCTCCAGACTGATCGATTGGACGCCGATTGACTACAGACTCCACGAGAGTGGCTTGGCGTCAACCTCACGCTGCACTTCTACACCACCTCCCTTTGGATGACTGCGCGGGAACGCATAAAGTTCACCCCGTTACCTCAGCGCTAAACTGCACGGTGATTTCTCACCAACTCGCCATAGAGTTCCACATAGGACTTGACCATCTGCTCGGCGGTAAAGTGCTTCCAGTAGCGCTGCCCGGCACGCTTGCCCATTTCTGCCGCTTCCTCAGGGTGCTCCCACAGGAAACGCATCGCCTGGCGTAGCGCTACCGGATCGCCGGGGGGCACGGCCAGTCCGGTTTCATCCGCGATGTTGATGAAGGTAGTACCGGTGCCGATTTCGCAACAGATCATCGGTTTGCCGTACATAGCCCCCTCCAGCAGCGAGATGCCAAAAGCCTCGGAGCGCAGATGCGAAGGGAACACAACCCCATGGCACAGCGTTAGCAGCGCGACTTTATCCACGTCGGGAAGGCGCCCCAGGAAGTGGGTATCGCGCAAACCGAGCCGCGCTGCCTGCGCTTTCAATTCCTGCTCAAGCGGGCCGGTTCCAACAATCGCAATGGGGTAGCCGGTCCCCTGCGCTGCCTCAAGCAAAATGTGCAGCCCTTTGTAGTAACGGATGACCCCTACAAACAGGAAAAACTTCGCGCCCAATCTCTCGCGCCAGTACTGTAGCCGATCCGGCGCCGGCTGGGGATAGCCGGCCTTGTCGAGGCCGATCGGGATCACGCTGACCTTGTCAGAAAACTGTCGCAACACGTCGCTGGTCGCAAGGTAATTCGGGGAGGTGGCCACGATGCGATCCACGCTCGCCAGAAACCTGTACATCAAGGGGCGATAAAGCTTGAGCAGATGCTTTTGGCGGACGATGTCCAGGTGATAGGTCACGAGCGTCGGCTTTTTTGTGCGGGTCGCAAAATGCACAACGTCCATGAACGGCCAGGGGAAGTGGTAGTGAATGACATCCGCCTGCCTGGCCAATGCCGAGAAGCGCGAAAACACGGAGGCGGAAAAACCGGTCGAGGCGATCTGAAAGTCGAGTCTCGCGCGATGCAACAGGTAGCCATCGGCTTCAATGGTTCCCGGGACTTTCTCCGGCGTCAGCGTAAGAACATCCGTCTTAACGCCCAGCTTGCCGACGCCACTGGCAATGCGGTGGATCACCTGCTCAATGCCCCCCATTGTGTCAGGGAGGGATGACTTGTAAAAATGCAGAACCCGCATGCAATGCCGTTCCGGTTAGCCGATCAGCGATCTAAACCACACGGTGTAAGGCTGAGCCAGCCACCACTTCAGCGGTACCCGGCCGTAATATTTCCGAACAATCCTGATCGCCTCCTGGTAATTGCGGCGACGCAGGGTTTTGGTTTTCGTATCCCCATGTTCGCGGTTCACTGCAACAAAGTCATCGACAAAATGCAGCGGGCCGATTGACTTGAAAAGCCGCCACCACAAGTCATAGTCCATCGCCATGTGCAACGTCTCATCCACGCCCCCCACAGCTTCCCAGGCGGAACGCCGGATCAGGGTGGCAGGCTGTGAAATGATGCAGCGCAAGGCCAGACGGCGTTCATTGAAGGGCTCCACCCATACCCGAGAACGTCTTCCGGATTTCTGCACCACGTTCCATGCGCGGCCATACACGGCAGGCGCCTCCGGGTGTGTTTCCAGTTCATTGACCAGCCTTGCCAATCCACCGGGTAAAAACCAGTCATCGCTATTCATCCAGCACACGTAGGGTGCACGTCCCTGCGCAATGCCTTCGTTAATTGCCGCTGCCTGACCGTCGTCGGCAAGACTGCGCCAACCGGCCAGTCTGTGTTCCCACTTGCGGATAACCTCAAGAGAGTTATCCGACGACCCCCCATCGAGAACAAAAACTTCAACAGAAACTTCCTGCTGAAAAATCGATGTCAGCGCATCGTCAAGGAATTGCCCCTGGTTGAAAGAGGGGACGGCAATCGTCACCAACGGCTCAGCCATGCCTTACCCGGCTGCCCTGGTCAGAAAATCCGCGTAGGCCCTGGCAATCCCGTCGCGCAGCGGGGTTTTAGCCTGCCAACCCAGTTCACGCATCCGATCGACATTCAACAGTTTGCGCGGGGTGCCATCAGGTTTACCGGCATCAAACACTATTTCGCCCTTAAAGCCGACAACGCTCATGACCATCCCGGCCAGGTCGCGAATCGTCACATCCTCGCCAGTACCAACATTGAACAGCCCTTCGCCGATGCCGCTCTCCATCAAATACACGCAGGCATCCGCCATGTCGTCAACGTAGAGGAATTCCCGCATCGGTCTGCCGGAACCCCACACCACACATTCGTTATCGCCACGAAGCTTGGCCTCATGCGCTTTGCGAATCAACGCCGGCAACACATGGCTGTTGTTCAGATCGTAGTTGTCGTTGGGGCCGTACAGATTGGTCGGCATCACCGAAACATATCGGGTTCCGTACTGGCGATTGTAACTTTCACACAACTTGATACCCGCAATCTTGGCAATTGCGTAAGGCTCGTTGGTTTGCTCCAGCGGGCCGGTCAGCAGGTATTCCTCCTTTATCGGCTGCGGGCAATCACGCGGATAAATACAACTGGATCCGAGGAACAACAAACGCTGCACCCCTGCTTGCCAGGCTGCATGAACGATGTTCGCCTCGATCATCAGGTTCCGGTAGATGAATTCTGCCCGGCAGGTATTGTTGGCATGGATACCGCCAACTTTTGCGGCCGCCAGAAAAATGTAATCCGGCTTTTCCCTTTCAAGAAACTGCGTGACTGCGGCCTGATTGATTAAATCCAGTTCGGAATGAATGCGGGTAACTAAATTCGTGTAGCCCGCAGAAGCCAGCCGGCGCGCAACTGCCGATCCCACCATGCCGCGATGGCCCGCGATATAAATCTTGGCATTCTTGTCCATGATCTTATTCGTGATAGTCATACGCGGAGTAGCCATGCTTCTTGACCAACTCGTCGCGCTCTGCCGCCTTAAGGTCTTCGCGCATCATTTCGGAGACCAGCTCCTTGAAACTGATTTTGGGCGTCCACCCCAGCTTTTGCCTGGCCTTGGTTGCATCACCCAATAAAGTTTCAACCTCGGTGGGACGGAAATAGCGCGGGTCAACCGCCACGATGCGCCTGCCGCTTGCATCGTAACCTTTTTCGTCTACATCCTCGCCCTTCCAGGTGATCGTCAGCCCCACCTCCTGCGCTGCCGCGATGACAAACTCACGCACGCTGTACTGCACGCCGGTGGCAATCACAAAATCTTCCGGTCGATCCTGCTGCAGCATCAGCCACTGCATTTCCACATAATCCCTGGCATGCCCCCAGTCGCGCTTGGCATCCAGGTTGCCCAGATAAAGGCACTCCTGCAGGCCGAGCTTGATGCGAGCCAGGGCGCGCGTGATTTTGCGAGTCACAAAGGTTTCACCGCGCACCGGGCTCTCGTGGTTGAACAAGATGCCATTGCAGGCATAAATGCCGTAGGCCTCACGGTAGTTCACCGTAATCCAGTGAGCATAGAGCTTGGCCACGGCGTATGGGCTGCGTGGGTAAAATGGCGTGGTTTCCTTCTGCGGCGTTTCCTGTACCAGACCGAAGAGTTCCGAGGTCGAAGCCTGGTAATAGCGGGTTTTCTTCTCCAACCCGAGAATGCGTATCGCCTCCAGAACACGCAGGGCGCCAAGCGCATCGGAATTCGCAGTGTATTCGGGTTCCTCGAACGACACCGCGACATGGCTTTGTGCGGCCAGGTTGTAGATTTCATCCGGCTGAACTTGCTGAATGATACGAACCAGGCTGGAGGAATCAGTCATGTCGCCATAATGCAAAACAAAACGCCGGCCGCTTTCGTGTGGATCCTGGTATAGGTGGTCAATCCGATCGGTATTGAACAGCGACGCACGCCGTTTAATGCCGTGAACCTCATACCCTTTACTTAGTAGCAACTCCGCCAAATAAGCGCCATCCTGCCCGGTTACCCCTGTTATCAATGCTTTCTTCATTACTTGCCCTCTTTATCGCAACCATGAATCTCCAAAGGATGACATCCACCCCAAACATCGCTCAAGCCGAAACCAACGCCCGGCGGCAAACCTGGGTACGCCCCCCTCCGCCTTACCCACATGGCGGATCGCAACTGTACCCAGATTGAAAATAGGCTACCGATAAAGGGGGGCAGGTGAATTTTGTATTTCCCCTGCACCCTTTTGACCTCTTGTCGCCCAACGGTTGCCAGTTGCGTCGACGATTTTGCATCCTGATGAACACGGAAGGCAGCAAGGAATCTATTTACTCGCTTAAATTTCGCTGTGTTCATGTAACGAACGAACAGGTCGTAATCCATGGCAAACCGGAAGGTCGAATCGACATTGCCTTTTTTTTCAAATAGGCTGCGCCGCCAAAAACAGGATTCTTGCGGAATCAAATCCCAACGCCGCATCATGAAACTACTGTGCGGGGGCAGTATCCAATGGCCAATTACCTTGTTATTTTCATTGATGATACAGCGATGCCCATAAACAAAATCGACTGCCGGGTGTTGACGAAAATATTCGGCAACAAAATTCAGCGTACCCGGCAGCAGGACGTCATCGCTATTCAAGTAAGCCATGATTTCACCAGTGGCATGCGCAAAACCTTTGGCTATAGCGGCACTTTGGCCGCCATCCGGATTCGACTCAAAATGGGCAAAGCGATCTCGAAACTGCTCGACACGCTCAAGCGTCTTGTCGCCAGACCCTCCATCCATGAAGATGTATTCCAGTTTTGGGTAGCGCTGCTCGAAAACAGAGCACACAGTCCACTCAACGAAATCACCCTGATTGAACGAGGGAGTGACAATGCTGATTGTTGGAAGCTCAGCGTTATTCATCTGCTCCTTCCTTCGCGGCAAGAAAACAATAATCCCCTTTGCCCAGACGATTCCATAGCAGTCTGTGCCAAAAATAAATGCGCAGCGCCCGAATCGATACCGAGCGATCGAAGCTGACCGCGTGCGACGCACTCCCCCCTAAGCCCATCCAGTTATGGGCAATGGACATCGTCGTCCAATACGGATGCGAAAAAGATTGAAAATGAACCGGCAATAAGCCAACTTGCCTCGCGAGCGCGAAGAGCCCTGCCTGCGAAAAAATATAACGATGATACGGCGCGTGCCAATGAGCCCAGGTGGGGCCAAACCAATCGATCTCGCGTGAATCGAGATTGGGTGTACTCATGACCAATACACCACCGGGCGCAAGCAGCAGGCGCAAGCGGCGCAATACTCGCACAGGGTCATCCACATGTTCGATGCTTTGCCCCATGAAAACCACCTCGAACTGCTGGTCTTGCGGAACAATTTCGACCGCGTGCTCCGCATGGCCATGCCAGACGAGGTGACCTTTGGCACGAACCGTTTCTACGGCACGATCATTCGGCTCGAGACCAAAGGCTTGCCACGGCGTCTTCTCGCGAATCTGATCCAGCAAGTGCCCTTCAAAACATCCCGTATCAAGAAAGCGCAGCGGCTTCGTCACATCGATCCGGGATGCCTTCAGTACTTTAGTCAGTTCGTCTAGCGTATTGTCGGACCATACATTAGGGTAAAAGCGGGCTAGCGTCTCGACCGGCAGCATGAGTAAGGCCTTCTCCCAAAGATGCCTGCCATTGAATTGCCGATACGGAGAGGTTCCCGCCGGCAGTTTCAGCTCAGTAGGCGGCGAGGAGTAATATTTGCGATACAGGCCATCGAGCTTGTCCGCTGGAATTGGCGGATGTGTGATGGCGATCCCATGTCTTGTATCCAGGTAGATATAGTTGAGTTCCCGCTCGCCAAAACGGGTATCCGGGGTACTAAACAGCAAGCGCTCTGCCGGCTTCCCGTCAATTGGGCTCCGCGGTGTTGCCTCGGTTCCTGGCGGGATCACAGCCTCTGGAGGAGGCATGTTCCCGAAATCGATGGGAAAGAAAAGACGGTCGCGATGCATCTTGCGCGAAAGTCTTCTCGATACACGCCGCAAATTTTTCTGTATCGCCCAGCCCAGGCGTTTGGCGACTGGCGCGGCGGCTATGAAATCTGTTATCGACTGCCGCATTTCGCTGTGGTACCGCTCCATCTGGATACTTAACTGACCGGGTCGCACCCGGAAGCAACTCACATGGTCTGGACGCCTGACAAAGCGAAAATGCGCTGACAGGCGCAACCACAAGTCGAAATCACCTGCCAGTTTGAGATCCCTGCGCATCCCGCCCACGGCTTCATAGGCAGCGCGTCGCCAGAACACACCATCCTGAAAAAGGATGTGGCCATCGAGCAGATCAACGGTATCGACGCCCTTGGGTTGTCTCGCATTCGGATACTTCCAGCCCTCAACATGCACCACGTCCTCGTGGTAAATAACCTGCGCTTTTGGATGCCGCGAAAAATATTCGCCAACTGCCCTCAAGCCGTCACACTCAAGCAGATCATCCGCATTCAGATAGCAAAATATTTCGCCGCCTGCACGCTCGAAACCCTTTGCGATCGCGTCATACATTCCTTGATCCGGATCGGAAAGAGCGAGAGAAATACGCTGTGGCAAATCATTCCTGGCTTCGTATCTGCGAATGATATCGAGTGTCCCATCCGTGGAGCCACCATCCACAACGATGTATTCCAGTGCCGGGTAATCCTGCCTCAGGACCGATTCCAGCGTCTCCGCAATGTGTGCCGCACCATTGAAAACAGGAGTAATGATCGTGATTTTTGGCAGGGGTGGCGATGGCTTGCCGGAGGCGATACGCCACAAACCCGCACGGACGATTTGTTTGGAACGACGTTGGGTGTAGTCAAACAGGTCCAGAACGCGCGCACGGAAACCCCTGTGAGTAAGCGCATAGAGCTGCTGCGCGAGGCTGGCGTTCTCGGCCGTGACCTGGTGTACCTGCTGGTTGAGGCTGGCATTTTCCACCGTGGCCCGTTGAAGCTGCAGTGTGAGGCTGGCATTTTCCACCGTGGCCCGTTGAAGCTGCAGTGTGAGGCTGGCATTTTCCACCGTGGCCCGTTGAAGCTGCAGTGTGAGGCTGGCGTTCTCGGCCGTTACTTGGTGCACCTGCTGGTTGAGGCTGGCATTCTCGGCCGTAACCTGGTGCACCTGCTGGTTGAGGCCGGCATTCTCCGCCGTGGCCTGTTGAAACTGCTGCGTAAGGCTGGCGTTTTCCGAAGCGGCCTGTTGAAGCAAACGCAGCTCTGTTGCAAAGTGTATGTCGTCAAAATATCCCGGAGGCAACTTGAAACGCGATATCAGATGCGCATCCTCATTTCTTACGTAGTAGCGGCTGATTCCGTCGAAATGAGCAAACTGGTAACCAGCGTTATAAACCAAACTTTCCCAATTCCAGGACGCAAATTTTTCACAATCCTCCCACCCGGGAAATCCCCTCGCAGGCAAAGTCGCCTCAATCAACAAAACACGTGGTCGAAATCGCGCCAAATCAAGCGATCTGAGTACCGACTCCTCGCTACCTTCCACATCAATCTTCAGGAAATCAACAGTGCAATCGACATATTGCTCGAAGAGAGCATCGCACCTAATTGTTTTAACTGGATAGGTTGTTAAGTGATAGCCGCTTTGACGGAGAAATTCTGCTTGAATGGGATCGAAAGTGGATAACGCATTAAATTCACTAACCTCATAGAAAGTGCGCTCGCCCGTTTCAGTGTCAATGGCGGCGTTAATATTGACGTCCCTTGGCCTCGCCTCCTGAAATACGCGATAGTTCGCGGGTATGGGTTCGACATTAATTCCGACCCAGCCAAGATCGTAAAAATGCTTGGTAATCGATAGATTTTCCGGATGGCTAGCGCCGATATCGATGTAAAAACCGGCCCCTTGCTCGGAGAAGAGACGCGACAGCAGAACGTCTTCAAAGTTTTGGGCGTAGGTAATCATCTATTTTTCTCAAATACCCAGACACTCATAGAATGTATCCGTAGGTTCTCATCCAGGCTTGATATTTTCTGGCAATAAGTTCGGCCTGCTCAGGAGTTAGTCTCTTTGCCCAGTCACCTGACCTGCCGCCAAATCTATGTACGGGATGCAAGAGCGAAGTTGAGTCATAGCTAGCTGCATTTACCGGCTCTTGCATAGACTCCAATTCATTTCGGATAGCCAGAATGTCTATAGTTGCGATCTCTATTCCCAGGCTTAGCACAATGTCTTGCAGCAGGCGATCCGCACCGGATTCAATCAATTCATATGGCACGTCGCAATGCGCATGCTCCGCCCAGTAGGCATGGTGCGACATGGCGGTTTCCGCACACTTAAGCAACCCATCGGTATCCTGTATTTTCAGAAAATCCGAAGAAGACCTGGCTACATCGCGTAAATCCCGGTGGGATGTAAAAATACGCCAGGCTCGGACGCGCCATGAATCGGAAGGCTCATGGATCTTGACCAGGAGATAATCCGACTGCCGTGTGGAATCAAGCCGAATATCATCGACCCAGCCACTGGAAACCTTGGCTCCCCCAGCAAGAAGAATCAATCGGATGGCGTTATATAGCCACGTACTTCCTGACCTAAACGCGCCCGCCGCAAGAATGACTTTAGGCTTTGCGAAACTCACGCCCCTCCCAACGCAGACGGATCGCCGACTCGCAATGACGAAATATTAAGCGCCGATTCGATCAGAACCGGAACGGCAATCGGATGGCGAATCATTGGCTGTATGTTGAATACCACGCCAATTTCTACATGGTCGGAGAGCTCCAATTCCTGAAGATTGAAGACACCATTAACATATTTGCGTCCGGCCGGAAAACACAAGATACCCAGTGTTCCATAGTAGTCGCCCTGCCTGAGCATTGGCCTAAACTTCATGCTTACACGCAGCCGCTCCCCCTTTTGCAACGATATCGTTTTCGAAAACCAGGAATCTCTAAGTACTGCAACTTGCGCTCCATTTTTTTCATTGATCTGTACGCTGGCATGGAAATCGCCGCGATAGTCAGCGGCTGCGCTGACCAGCATATTCAATGTAACCTCCTCATCCGGCAGAAAAGTCTCTTTTACGCTGCCCTCAGCCCCCGCAAGAAAACACGCAATCACTGATAGCCTTTGAGTACCTTGCCTTTTCCCCAGTTTAGAAAGTTCGGAAAATGAATGTTCGCTACCAAGAAATTCATCATCCATCGCCACCTGAGCCGTGGGAAAGATCTCACCCACCTCGCCCTTGCTGGCAGAAGAGCCCCGTGTATCAGGTGGCGCCGGAATTGATATGGCTTTTTCTTGATAACAATCAAATTCGTACAGTTTAACGACATCATTTACATTGCCGGAGGCAGCAACCTCGCCCTTCTTAAGATAGATTGCGCGGTCGCAAAATGAGCGCACAGTCGATAAGTCGTGCGATACAAAAAGAATGGATGTTCCGTTTTCTTTTAATTTCTTTAGCCTGGCAAAACATTTCAACTGGAATAACATATCGCCAACAGAAAGTGCCTCATCAACTATTAAGATATCCGGCTCCAAACAAACAGAAACAGCAAATGCCAACCTGACAACCATTCCGGATGAATAGGTCTTGATCGGCTGATCGATAAATTCACCAATCTCGGCAAAATCCAGAATTTCTCCGAAGCGCCGGTCGATTTCCGCTCTTGAAAGTCCGAGCACAGCTCCATTGAGGTAAACATTTTCGCGCCCAGCGAACTCAGGGTTGAATCCACTGCCAAGCTGCAACAAAGCAGCTATCCGTCCATGGACACGAACGGAACCCTGTGTAGGAGTCAGCGTTTCCGCAATTAACTGAAGCAAGGTACTCTTGCCGGCGCCATTCCGGCCGATTACTCCAACGGTTTCCCCTTTTTTTACCTCCAGGGATACATCTTTTAGCGCCCAGAAATCTCTGTGGAATTTCTTCCTGCCACGAAAAAGCGATTGAAACAGACGATCCTGCGGCCTGTCATACAGGTGATAGCACTTGCTGACATTTCGCACATCAATCAGCACATCTGAATCAGATAAGTTTTCGCCCGCGCTTGTCATATCACATCCGCGAAGCCGGAGCGGACTTTCTGAAACCACGCGAATCCAAGGCAAGCAATGGCCGCGGAAATGGCAAGGTAAATGAGATATGGCGTCATTTCGGGCAGAGCGCCCTGAATAAGGCCACGACGCAAATGCTCAATGACAAAAGTCAGCGGATTGAACGCTAATATGGAACGAAACGGTTCGGGTACAGAGCTTGCGGGATAAAAAATCGGGGAAAAGAAGAGCAGGCCGGCATTGACGAAGTTCACAATCTGACCGATGTCGCGAAAATATACGGTTATTGCGGACAACAACCATCCAAAACCGAGCGCGATCAGACATAAAGGAAGCAGCAGCATGGGGATAAAAGCAGCGGCGATAGGGACGGCGCCATGTACGAATCCCCATATCACGATTAAAATACCAACGCTGATCGCGGCATGAAACAGGCTCGAACCCAAAGCCACCACGGGAAGTATCTCCAAAGGGAACACCACCTGCTTGACATAGCCGGGGTTTCCGAGAATCAAGTATGGCGCACGACCGATACACTCTGCTAGTAGCCCGTGGACAATTAACCCAGCAAATAGGACAAGGGCAAAATCAAAGGTGCTTTCCGATTGCAAGCCCCATCTAGCCTTGAATACAACCCCGAATACAAACGTGTACATGGCGAGGGAAAAAAGCGGGTTCAGAAACGACCACAAGAGCCCCGCGAAAGACCCCCGGTAACGACCAGCGACTTCGCGCCATATGAGCTGGGTTATTAGCTCTCGGGATTTTGCGATGGTTTCTAACGCTGCAATCGGTGATACGGAGAATCTGGCCATTAGTTACTGCTCTTCAAAAGTATGCTCATTACTCAGGTACGCCCGTATACGTCGTCAAACCGTACGATATCGTCTTCACCCAAATACCCGCCACTTTGAACCTCGATCATAACGAGATTGAGCAAACCGGGATTTCCCAGACGATGCCTGTGTCCAGCTGGAATGTAGGTGGATTCGTTGGTGATCACAAATAACTCGCATTCGCCATTGGTGACCTTGGCCATGCCGCTCACGACGATCCAATGTTCGCTTCGATGGTGATGCATTTGCAGGCTGAGGCTGGCGCCGGGCTTGACTTCGATGCGCTTGATCTTGAAACCGTTCCCCTCTTCAAGCACGGTGTAAGTGCCCCAAGGGCGGTGCACGGTTCGGTGGAGTTTGTAAGTCTCGTGACCTTTTGCCTTCAACTCGTTGTAAATATGTTTGACATCCTGCGCGCAGGATTTATCGGCTACCAATACGGCATCCGGCGTGTCGATGATGATGAGGTTTTCCACACCGACTGCGCCGATCAGACGGTCATTGCTCTGGATGGTGCAGTTACGTGTGTTGTGCAGTTGCGCTTCGCCCTGAATACGGTTGCCATTGGTGTCCGGCTCGGCTAGATCGCCCAACGCCGTCCAGGAACCAATGTCGCTCCAGCCGATATTGCAGGGGACAACGGCAACAATTTCCTTGCCCTCGCCCCCTCTCCCGCCTGCATGCGAGGGAAATGCCGCTTTCTCCATCACGGCATAGTCGATGGAATCATCCGGAATATTGCCGAAGGTATCGGGATCGAGTTCAAGCTGCGAAAAATCCTTGCCTTCGCTTGATCGCGATTGATCGATGCAAGCTCTTGTGGCGGCAAGAATCCGCGGGCAATGTTGTTCCATCTGTTGCAACATGGCGCTGGCAGTAAAGCAGAACATCCCGGAATTCCACAGGAACCGGCCGGATGCCAGATACTCCTGCGCCTTTTCAAGTGAAGGCTTTTCAACAAAGCGTAGCACCGGAAAACCTGCCTTCTCCCCTAGCCCCTCTCCCGCAGGCGGGAGAGGGGAATCAAGGTCGGCTTCGATGTAGCCGTAGCCTGTCTCGGGCGAGACGGGCCGGATGCCGAAGGTGACCAGTTTGCCGGTTACTGCCAGCTCAACGGCCTTGAGTACCGCTTGCTCGAAGGCTTGCTGGTCGGCAATCAGTTGGTCTGCTGGAAGAACCAGCATGACCGCATCCCCGCCATGCGTTGCGCTAACTTGCAGGGCGGCGGCGGCAATGGCGGGAGCGGTATTACGCCCAAATGGCTCCAGGATGAAGGATGTGGCGACCCCCGCGGTATTCACCGCGCGAAACTCATCAACTGTTTCGAATAAAAGTTCTCGATTGGTAACCGTCAGGACTTCGGCAACGCCCGGAAGCAGCGCGCCTCGCAAGAAGGCTTTTTGCAAAAGGCTCTGCCCATCCGCCAGGCGGATGAAAGGTTTTGGATGCATCTCCCGCGATACTGGCCAGAGCCTGGAGCCCGCGCCACCGCATAGGATTGTTGGAATCAGTTGCACGAACTTCCCCTGGATATTAGGGCACCTCTAAAAATCCCTTATCTGTCATTCCCGTGAAAACGGGAATCCATTCTAACCATGAACTTGGATTCCCGTTTTCACGGGAATGACGAATTATTAGAGGCGCCCATTATTTTGCCTCTTTCGGATCGCACCTGTCATTGCCATCGTGAACCTCAAGTTTCACGAGAGAAATACAGGATATAATTTCAAGGATGCAGATGGGACTCAGGCACCCCGAAAGCTGTATAGCGCAATAAACTTGTACGGCTTCCATAGTCTACCCCTCGCGAGAAGGGGACAGTATTTTACGACAGATAAGCTGGCCCGAGGAGCAGAAACACAAAACCGATAGGCGCCCCGAGCGCTTGCGGGGTCCCGCTTGGTCATTAACAGGTTGCATGGCAACGTGACCCGGGCTTATTTGCGAAACAGGGGAAAGCTTGCATGAGTTCGCGAAGTCTGCTCAAGGAAAATGCGGGGCTGCTGGAAATTGCCCAGCGCCTGCTCGATCCTTTTCTGGTGGTGGCGAGCGGTGTGATGCTTTACGCCGCCCAGTTCGAGAGCTGGGACTTACCGCGCAATTATGTGTTTTTGTTGATCAGCGGTTTTCTGCTTTGCCTCGTCGTGTTTCCGTTTTTCAATTTATACCGTCCCCAGCGCGGTGCAAGCCTGTGGCTGGAAACGCAAAACCTGGCGAGCGCATGGGCGCTGCTGTTCGCGGGACTGATTGTCGTGCTGTTCACCACCAAGACCAGCACGGACTTTTCCCGGCTGTGGATCGGCCAGTGGGCGGTAGCGGGATTCGCCGTCCTGATCGTTTTCCGCCTGCTGTTGCGGGCAGGGTTACGCCTGTTTCGCCGCCATGGATTCAATTTCCGCCATGTCGCCATCGCCGGCGCCGGTGAATTAGGGCGCGATGTGGCGCGGCGCCTGGCCGATGCGCCATGGACGGGGCTCAAGGTGGTAGGATTTTACGACGACGATCCCGAAAAGCAACGACAGTCGTTCGAAGGCATCGAGGTGCGCGGCGACCTCAACCGCATTCCGCAGGACGTCGCGGAACTCGGTATCGATCAGGTTTGGATCGCCCTGCCATTGCAGCACGACAAGCCGGTGCAATCGCTGGTGTCGCAGTTGGCGCGCCTGCCGGTGCAGATCACGTTCGTTCCGGACATCTACGGGGTCAAGCTGCTAAATCACTCTATCGCCGAGGTCGCCGGTTTGCCCGTCATCCACTTGATGGAATCCCCGCTCTCGGGAGTGAAGGGCATCGTCAAGTCGATCGAAGACAAGCTTGTGGCGGGACTGGTGCTGCTGGCGGCGAGCCCGCTGATGCTGCTCCTGGCGCTCGGGGTCAAGCTGAGTTCTCCAGGCCCGGTTTTCTTCAAACAGTTGCGCGGCGGTTTGCATGGGGAGCGCATCTGGGTATGGAAATTCCGTACCATGAAGCCGCATGAGGAGCCCCCGGGGGAGGTGCCCCAGGCTGTGCCCGGCGATGAGCGTATCACCCCTTTCGGCGCTTTCCTGCGGCGCACCAGCCTGGACGAGTTGCCGCAGTTTCTCAATGTGATACTGGGCGATATGTCGATCGTGGGGCCGCGCCCGCATGCGGTGGAGCACGACGAATTCTACCGGCAGCAAATCGACGCCTACCTGCTGCGCCACCACGTCAAGCCGGGCATCACGGGCTGGGCGCAGGTCAACGGCTGGCGCGGCGAAACGGGCGAAATCAAAAAAATGGAAATGCGCGTCAAACACGATCTGTATTACATGAACAACTGGTCGCTGTGGTTCGATCTGAGAATCATCCTGATGACGGTTATCATGATGATTGCCGGCAAGAACGCGCATTGAATCCCCGATGCGCCGAAACCCATGACCACCGAATCCCCTTCAGGCGCTATCGCCAGACTCATGCAGAAACCGTGGCTGGCTGCCCCGCTGTTGTTCCTTGCGAGCGCAATGGTGTTGTCGCTGGTTTATCAGCAATACAACTTTTCGGGGAAGTGGTTGAGCGGGCCGGCCCCTTCGAGCTGGAGCGGCGATGCGCTGACCCTGAGCAAGGGGCAGGGTTACTCCGGAAAAGACAAGCTGGTCATCGAAGGACTCGAGGGGGAGGTTGCCGTTGCTTCGCTGTCACTGCCGGGTTTCCAGGCGGAGGATTTTGCGTTTGTGGATTGGACGATCACGGGCATGACGCCTGGCGTTGAAATGGAATTCTTGTGGCGCACCGCGGAGAATCGCGTTTTCAAGCGTCCTCTCACCTGGACTGGCGATGTCGCGGCGCCATTGCAGATGGCAGGTGACAAGAGCTGGCGCGGGCAGATCGCCGGTCTTGCTCTGGTGGTAAAAGGCCGGCTCGCCGCGCCGATGACCATAAAGGGCGTTTCGCTGTTGTCTGCGCGAGCGGCTTTGCCGATCATGATCAAAAAATGGTTCGTGATTGAGCGGTGGCAGGCAACGTCGATCAATTTCATTGACGGGGACGCCATCGAGCAGGACGTCGTGCCTGTTACGGCCATTGCCGCGATCGCCCTGCTCGCGCTTGTCTTGTATTGGGGATCGGCGAAATACAAAATCGCGCCGCTGAATGTCGCCGTGATCTGGGGCGTGGTGTTTCTCGGCTGGCTCGCGCTTGACATCCGCTGGCAGACGAACCTGCTGCGGCAGCTGGATCTCACGCGGCAGCAGTTCGCAGGCAAATCCTGGGAAGAGAAACATCTTGCCGCCGAGGACGGCGCCCTGTTCGATTTCATGCGACAGGCCAGGGCGAAGCTGCCTGCCGCTCCGGGTCGCATCCTGTATTTTTCCGATGACGACTTCCTGCGCGGAAGAGGCGCCTATCATTTGCTTCCGCGCAACGTCCTGGCGGATAACGCCCTTCCCAAGGCGGCGCAGTTCAAGGCAGGGGACATTGTGGTGCTGTACGCAAAAAAAAACGCGGGGTACGACTCTGCGCGGCAGGTGCTGACATGGGATGACCAATCGCTGCAAGCCGATGCTTTAATACTGGCCGGGAGCAACGCCATGCTGAGGGTTCGTTAAAGTGGAAACCATCGGCTTGATGGCGGGGTTGTTGTTGCCGTGGCTGCTGGGCGTGGTGTGGCTGCGCGCGCCCTGGCTGCGCGCCACAGCGATAACATGGCCCACGCTGTTGGGATACGGCTATCTGGCGGGCGCCCTGGCGACCACCCTGGTGATGCGCCTGCTCGATCTGCTTGGCGTTCGCTTTGGATTCTTCAGTATCGGCCTGGCGTTGCTGGTGTTGATTTGCGCCGGCGCCTGGCTTGGACGCAAGTCACCCTGGAAAATGGAAACGCTGGGGGCGGATTGGCGCGATTTAAGCGGATGGCGCAAAGCCGCGTACGCGCTCCTGTTGGCCATCATTGCGGTGCGGCTTGCCGGACTGGGATTGGAAATTGTATGGCGCCCGCTGTTTCCCTGGGATGCCTGGGCGCAATGGGCAACCAAAGCACGGGTATGGTATGAGCTCGGACATCTGGCGCCGTTTGTTCCCGCCAGCGAGTGGCTCGCCGGAAGCGTGGCCGGCGCCTACACCGATGCAGCGCCGCATTATCCGCCGGCCATTCCGCTGTTGCAGGTGTGGATGAGTTACGCCCTCGGCCGCTGGGACGACACGCTGATGAACCTGCCCTGGCTCATGTGCGCGGTGACCCTGGGGCTGGCGTTTTATGGCCAGGCGCGCCGCGCGCAAGTCACCCCGCTTCCCGCCCTGATGTTCACCTACTTCCTGTTGTCGTTGCCGATGCTCGATGTGCATGTGGCGCTGGCGGGGTACTCGGATTTATTCATGGGGGCTGTATATGGACTCGCGGCAATGGCCTTCTTTCACTGGTCTCGCACGCGCGATGTCTGGCAGGGGGCGGTGGCATTGCTATTCGCATTGGGCTGCATCCTCATCAAGCAGCCCGGAATAGGCTGGGCGCTGACCTTTCTCCCGGCGCTGTGGGTGGTATTCATGCCGCGCGCGGGAACAGCAGGAACAGCGGCAGTGCTGATCCTTGGTGCGATAGCGCTATTTGCAATCGGAGACAAGAACATCGACCTCCTCGGCTATCCCCTGCATCTGCACTTCTCGGCGGACGGGACGCCATTCCGGGAAAACATGATGGCGATGGATAACTGGCATCTGCTGTGGTTCATGGCCGCGGGGGCGCTGGTTGTGTCGTGGCGCAAGGTGCTTGCCCCTTCCTGCCGCGGCATGACGGTGTTGCTGGTCTCAGCCACGACTTTCCTTGCGGTGGTTTTCTTTTTCACGCAGGCGCAGGCGTGGGCAAAAGATTACACCACGATCAACCGCGCGCTGTTGCATATGGCGCCGATGCTGATGTTCTACGTCGTGGTGCTGATGCTGCCTGCTCGCGAGACCGATCCGGCTTGAGGCGGTAAATGAATACTTCGTCACAGACGGAATCGCGTATGGCGCAGGCCGATGCCTTGTTAAGACAGGGCGCTCTCGCTGCGGCCCGGCAAATGCTGGAAAACATTGTGCAGGCCGCCCCGGATTATCGAGATGCCCTGGTGCGCCTCGTGGATTTAGACCTGGTGGAAAAAAAAAGTGCACAAGCCCGCACCCGCGTCGAAAGGCTTGTACAACACAATCCGCATGACCAGGAGGCGCAGTTCTTCATGGTGAAGGTGGAGCTTGCGGAGCTTAACCTTGATGCCGCAAGAATGTGGATGGGTCGCCTTGAGTCAGGGCTCAAGAAAAAGACCGCGTCTTTTTTCCATCTCAAGGCCAGCTTGCTGGTACAAGCCGGCGATTTGGTGCAGGCCGGGAGCGCATTTCGGGAAGCGCTGCAAATCGACCCTGCCTACTCACAGGCTTACAGTGGCCTGGCTGCGGTGTTGCAACGCTCAGGCAACCTGAAACAGGCGCGCGCGGCGTGGGAAGATTATGTGTCCCGATTTCCAAATAACCGCGATGCCTGGGAGCCTCTAGCGGAGATTGCTTCACAACTGGGAGATTCGAAACAGGCGGTCGAATATCTGCGGCGCGCCGTGGCGCTGGAACCCGCCAGGGCGTCGCTGTGGCTTGCTCTGGGCCAGCTACACGCCGAGTCGCACCAACTCCCTGAGGCGCGCCCCTGTCTTGAACGTGCAGTTGCCATCGATGCAGCAAATGATGACGCTATTGGGCTGCTCGCCTGGGTGCTGGGCGAACTGGGCGAAACGGAGACCGCACTTAACCTGCTTGCTCCCGTGCCGGGTCATCCCCCTTCCCTTGGACGCCGCATCCGCCATGACCTGCTGTTGCCACAGGTTTATGCCGACATGGATGATCTTGGCAGATGGCGCAGCCGATACGCAGACCATCTTGCCAAGCTCGTCGAAGCAGCAAACCAGGGGCGGTTGCCCGCGGAGCAGGTGTTCAACCTCAATCAAAGCAATTTCCTTCTCGCCTACCAGGGACAAAACGATTTGGCATTGCAGCAGGCATATGCCCGGCTGATACAGACACTGATCCGCCAGGCACGCCCCGAACTGCTCGCGCCCGCAAAACGGCGTATCACACAGGATGGAAGGATTCGCGTCGGCTTTTTCTCCAGCTTTCTGTACGAATGCACCGCAGGACATTATTTCCGCAGTTGGATCGAAGGACTTGACCCGAAACGCTTCGAGCGATTCGTGTTTTACAACGGCACGTATTCCGATCAACTCACCGCTGCCGTCGCGGCTAACTGCGAGCAGTTTCTGTCGCTTCGCCGGAACACCGCCGACCTCGCCCAAGCCATACGCGAGCAGCAGCTCGACATTCTGATTTACCCGGAAGTCGGCATGCACAGCGCCAACTATCTTCTCGCCAATATGCGTCTCGCGCCAATTCAATGCGCTGCGTGGGGTCATCCGGTCACTACCGGCAGCAGCAATATCGATTATTTCCTGAGCTGCGGCGAAATGGAACCTCCCGATGCCGCACAGCACTACTGCGAGAAGCTGATCACCCTGCCCGGTATCGGAACACGTTACGCTGTTCCGCCTCCGCACTCACAAAAACTTGCGCGGGCCGATTTTTCACTTCCGGAAAATAGACCCCTCTACCTTTGCCCGCAATCGCTGTTCAAAATCCATCCTGACAACGATGCCCTTTACCTGGAAATATTGGGGCGCGATCCAGAGGCCATGCTCGTTTTCTTTGCCGCACCCGGGGCGCAGGTCACGCAGGCCTTCGCGCAACGGCTGACGCGCGGCATGCTATCCCGCAAGCTGGCGCCACGAAACCAGATCAAGTTTTTGCCGCGCATCGATACCGGCTCCTTCAGACAGATGTTGGATTTGGCCGATGTCGTTCTCGATACGCTGCACTGGTCTGGCGGCAACACCACACTCGATGCTCTGGCCGTGGGCGCGCCCATTGTCACCTTGCCGGGAAGTTTTATGCGCGGGCGCCAGAGTATGGCGATGCTGGAGATTCTGGGCATACCCGAATTGATTGTCCCGAATCCTGCGGGATACGTGGAAAAGGCGACACAACTGGCTGCGGATGTTGACCTCAGGCGCCACCTGAAAGAGCGCATCCTCCTTGCCCGTGAAAAGCTGTTTGACAGAAACGAACCGATTCTTGCGTTGTCGGACAATCTGCAGCGCCTTTTCGAATCCTGTCCCGGCACATGAAGCGCCCTCCAGAATGCCTGAAAATTCAACTCCCATTGTTTCGATTTTGATCCCGGCCTATAACGCGGCGTTTTTTGGCGCCGCCCTGAAGAGCGCCGTTTCTCAGCTATTTGCCCGCATCGAGATTGTTGTCTGCGATGATTCCGAAGGGAGCGAAATCGAAGAAATCGTCCGCGCAGCAGGCGACTCCAGGGTTCGTTACGTGCGCAACTCGCGTCGACTTGGATTCCACGGCAACTTCGCTCGATGCTTTGAATTGGCGCGTGGGCGCTATATCAAATTCCTCAATGACGATGACCTTCTGCACCCGTCCTGCATTGCCAGCATGGTGCAGGCATTCGAGACCTGTGCCCCGCAGATTTCACTCGTGACATCAAGACGGCTGATCATCAACCAGAAAAGTGAGGTGATGAAAGATATACCGGCAACCGTTCCCCTTGCTTCACGCGACACCAGGTACGCAGGCCTGAAATTGGGAAACCATGTCCTGGAGCATAGTTCCAACCAGATCGGCGAACCGACTACGGTCATGTTTCGCAAGCCGGACATCAGCCTGAACGGCGATACCCTGTTCCGGATTGACGAGCGAAGCTATACCTGTCTGGCCGATCTATGTCTCTGGCTGAGATTGCTGGCGCGAGGTGACGCGATTTATCTTGCACAACCGCTAAGTTATTTCCGGAGGCATGCGAACCAACTGCAAAACTCGCCCGAGGTAGAGGCACGATGCATGGTGGAGAGGCTCTACCTCCCCGCAGATGCGCGCAGCCTGGGTTTCTTGAGCGACGAGGCTGCGTTCAGAGGAGCAATCGAATTTGCCAAGGATCTGATTCATACGATGCAACAGCGCCCGGATACCGATGAAGCCGCTCTCCGTCTCTACGACGAGGCGTTACTCACTGTGAGGTAAGCCCTGGAAAATCGAATAAATGATAAAGCCGCTCCATTTTTTTCTATGCCTGCCATCTTGTCAACGAGGCTTTCCAAAGTGATACACATTCGCGCAAGTATCGCTATGCAGCAAGCTCTGATGGACTACAATTCCGAATTGATCCAGGCGGCGCCAGAAAAACATCTCGCAGTCAGCGATGTTACCGATCCGTCTCATGACCTTCAGAGGATAAAATGCCGATGTTATTGCGTTCACTAGACGCAGTCATTCTGTGCGGCGGCCTGGGTACGCGGCTTCGCGAGGAAACCGAATTCCGGCCCAAACCGATGGTGGAAATCGGCGGCAAACCCATTCTCTGGCACATCATGCGGCGCTATCACAAGTATGGCGTGCGGCGCTTCATTTTGTGCCTGGGCTACAAAGGTGATGCCATTCGCGACTACTTTCTGAATTACCGGCTGCGTAACGCCGACTTTTCCATTGGCCTGAAATCCCATGACGTAACGGTCCTGTCTGACGAAACCACGGAAGATTGGGAGGTCGTTCTTTGTGAAACCGGTGATACGACAATGACGGGTGGTCGAATCAAGCGCGCTCTGCATCATGTCCGGAGCGATGATTTTTTCGTCACCTATGGCGATGGCGTGGCCGATATCGATATTGGAAAACTCTGGAATGCCCACCAAACGGCGGGGCGCCTGGCTACTGTTACTGCAGTGCATCCCTCTTCGCGCTATGGTGAAATCGCCGTCAAGAATGACGCTGTTCTTCATTTTGCCGAAAAACCTCAAGTGCATGACGGATGGATTAACGGCGGGTTCTTCGTTTTCAAGCGGAAGGCTTTTCAAAACCTCAGCGATGAACCCGGTGTCGTCCTGGAAAGCGATGTACTCCCGCGCCTCGTGGAAAATGGCCAGTTGGGCGCTTACCAGCATGACGGCTTCTGGCAGTGCATGGATACCTACCGTGAAATGCTGCTGTTGAACAGCTTGTGGGAAAGCGGCAATGCGCCTTGGCTGTGATCGCGTAGCTCATCTGTCAATGTTTTCGAAAGTGCGGGGTTGACGTTGTTCGGTAATCAGTATCATGGGCGTCGTGTGTTATTGACCGGCCATACCGGTTTCAAGGGAAGCTGGCTGGCGCTTTGGCTTGACAGGCTTGGCGCAAACTCCGTCGGGGTGGCGCTGCCACCCGATACCCTGCCCAACCATTGGGATTTGCTTGGACTTGAGCTCACGGACCATCGCCTGGATATCCGCGACGAGCATGCATTGGCGCAAGTTGTTATGGATACCGAACCCGAAATCGTTTTTCACCTTGCCGCGCAGCCTTTGGTGCGCCGCTCGTATCGCGACCCGCGCGAAACCTGGTCGACCAACGTCATGGGTACTGTCAATCTTCTTGAAGCCTGCCGCCAAACCAAAAGTGTTCGTGCCATCGTGGTGATAACCAGCGACAAGTGTTACGAGAACCGGGATGTGGAGCAAGGTTACCGCGAAACCGACCGCCTTGGCGGGCACGACCCCTATAGCGCCTCTAAAGCCGCTACAGAGCTCGTTGCCGCAAGCTACCGCAAGTCCTACCTCACTGCGCCGGATGCGCCACTACTTGCCACCGCGCGTGCCGGTAACGTGATCGGTGGTGGCGATTGGTCCGAGGACAGGCTGGTGCCTGACCTGGCGCGCGCGATGTCCGCCGGAAATTCTCTTGAAATTCGGTCCCCACAGGCTACCCGCCCCTGGCAACACGTGCTCGAATCCCTGAGCGGTTATCTACTGCTCGGCCAGAGGCTTCTGGAAGGACGCAATGAATTTGCCGATGCCTTCAATTTTGGCCCGGAGCGGGATGGCAATTGCACGGTGGCGAACGTTCTGACACGCCTGGGTAAACACTGGCCGGAGCTTGGCTGGCACATGACCAGCCAACCCCAGCCCCACGAAGCGGCGTTACTTTTTCTCGATAGCGCCAAAGCCCGAGCGCTGCTCGGCTGGCGTCCCGTATGGGCGCTCGATGAAGCACTAGGTGCGACTGCAGACTGGTACCGGACTTACTTTGCCACGGGCGAAATTGAAAGCAAAGCCCAACTCGACGTCTTTATTGCGAAAGCCAATACTTCCGGCCTGGAATGGTGTCGATGAAAATCACACACACAACCTTGGCAGGGGTCGTCGTCGTCGAGACAACTCCCGCCACCGATTACCGCGGCGCCATTGCCCGCTTTTACTGCGAGCGCGATCTTGCCCCCGTCATTGGCGAGCGCCGCATCGTGCAGATTAACCATACTCGAACAACATCGGCGGGCGCCGTGCGCGGCATGCATTTTCAACACCCCCCGCATGCCGAGATGAAGCTGGTACGCTGCCTCAAGGGGCGCGTATGGGACGTGGCAGTCGATCTGCGCGCCGGATCTCCCACCTTTTTGCAGTGGCAAGCAGTGGAACTTACACCCGATAACGCCCTCATGCTGGCGATCCCCGAAGGCTGTGCGCACGGCTTTCAGGCGCTGGAGCGGGAAAGCGAACTGTTGTATCTTCACACCGCCTTCTATACCCCCGATGCCGAAGGGGGAATCTCCTGTAACGATCCACGCCTGGGAATCGCCTGGCCGCTGCCGGTCACTGACCTGTCGCGACGCGACGCGGGCCATCTTCCAATCGCACCTGATTATTCCGGGATTGCCGTATGAATTGCCGCCATTGCTGCGCGCCACTCGAACACGTCTTTCTTGACCTTGGCTTTGCTCCGCCATCCAACGCCTATCTTGGCGTCAGCGACCTGACAAAACCCGAGCGCTACTTCCCCCTCAAACTCTTTGTATGCACTTCGTGCTGGCTGGTGCAAACGCAGGATTATGCCAATGCGGATGAGCTCTTCACGCGCGACTACGCGTATTTCTCGTCGGTGTCGCACACCTGGCTGGCACACGCCGCCGCTTATGCAAAAATGATCATCGGCCGCTTGAGCCTTGACAACAACAGCTTCATCATCGAGGCCGCCGCCAACGACGGTTATCTGTTAAAGAATTTCGTCACCGCCGGTATCCCCTGCCTCGGCATCGAACCTACCGCAAGCACGGCGGCGGCGGCAGAGAGTCTTGGTATTCCCATCCTGCGTGAATTCTTCGGCAAGGCAGCGGCGGGGCGCCTTGCCGCTACAGGCAAGCAAGCCGATTTAATCGTAGGCAACAACGTTTATGCGCATGTGCCGGATATAAACGACTTTACCGCCGGGCTCAAGGCTGCGCTGAAACCTTCCGGTACCATTACTCTGGAATTTCCTCACCTGATGCGCCTGATTGAAAATTGCCAGTTCGATACCGTGTACCACGAGCATTTTTCGTATCTTTCTCTGCATACCGTGAACCGAATTTTTACCAGTGCCGGCCTGCGTGTTTGGGATGTCGAGGAAATCCCCACCCACGGCGGCAGCCTGCGCGTATATGGTTGTCACGCCGAGTATGGGCGCGTCGCAACGCCGGCGGTGGCGACACTGCTCGCCGAGGAAGAACGCCGAGGCTTGCGTAGTCTCGACCCGTATCGGGATTTCCAGGCGCGCACCGATCGGAGGAAAGATGATTTGCTTGTTTTCCTCATTGAACAGAAACGCAAGGGAAGGCGTGTCGCTGCCTATGGCGCAGCCGCCAAAGGCAATACGCTGCTCAACTATGCCGGCATCAAGACCGACCATATAGAGTTTGTCTGCGATGCCGCTCCATCCAAACAGGGTAAGTTTCTTCCCGGCTCGCATATACCGATTCTGCCACCTGCCGCATTACGAGAACGGAAGCCGGATGTCGTGTTAATCCTGCCGTGGAATATTGCCGATGAAGTGGTTGCGCAATATTCCGTAGTGCGTGAATGGGGCGGGCGTTTTGTTGTGGCTATGCCGGATATTCGAGTATTGCCATGAACACTCGTTGCTGCGTTCTGAACATGTTTTTTCGAGACACCTGGATACTATTGGATAACAAATGGACATAAATAAAATTATCGCCGCCTTTAACAGAATTTCCGAAAATCCGGAATGGAAATCGGCATATATTGAGCAGATGCTTGCCTTCGAGAAAAAAATCCGGGTTCCAGGTTTGGATGTGCGCGAGGATGTAACAGGCCCGCTGGTCGACGCACTGTTCGATGACGATGAGATCGTCCGAAAAGAGCTCTCCGATGGGACGGTGCTCGAATTTTTCTACCGCTCGAAGATCGCGCGGGATTTCGTCATGTCGGAGCCAGCCAGGCCAACTCACGCCTGGGAGCCGCAAACCACCCGGCTGCTGATCAAACTGGCGCGGAACACAAAAAACATTGTTATCGGCGGAGCATATTTTGGCGATCATGCGGTGTTGATCGCCAAGGAAGCCGCCAAGTCCGGCGGCATTGTGCATGCCTTCGAGCCAAACAAAGATCAGCGCAAAATGCTGATTCACAACGCCAGCCTCAATTCATTGTCGAATATCCGTGCGCTGGGCGAGGGGCTTTGGGACAACAGCACCACGACACTTGCTCTTGTCGGATACGACTCCTTTGCCCACCCGGAAGCCGTTGCCGGCGATCATGAAGATGCTTTTCGCACCGTGACTATCGATGAATATCTTGGCGCGACAGGTGTTGCGTCTCTCGACCTTATCATGCTGGATATCGAGGGGGCGGAATTCCGCGCGCTGAAGGGCGCCGAACACTTCCTGTCGCAACCGATGGGCCAGGCGCCAAACATAGTATTCGAGATTCACAAGAGCTATGTGAATTGGGAAGGCGGGCTGGAAAATACCGGAATCGTGCGTTACCTCACCAACTTGGGATACCACGTTTTTGCGGTGCGCGACTTCAACTCCAATTATGACCTGTCGCAAAAGCCCATCGAAATCATTCCTGCCGGCGCCGTATATCTGGAGGGGCCGCCCCATGGATTCAATATGGTTGCCGTCAAAGACATGGCCCTGCTGTCAGGGCCCGATTTCCGCGTATGCAGGATGGTGAGCCCAAAGTTGCTGCGTCACAAGGCGCCCGAATTGCACCACCCCATAGGCGGGTTGTAAGCCTCGATGCAAAGCTATACTGTACTTGGTGCGAGCGGCTTTATTGGGAGCCGCATAGTCAAAATGCTCCGTTCGGCCGGCAATAGCTGCTACACACCCATCCATGGTGAAAATGAAATATTCGGGCGCGAGTTGGGACGGATTTTTTACTGTATCGGTCTGACTGCCGATTATGCACAGCGGCCATTTGCTACCGTAGAGGCACACGTTGCGTTCCTGGCCCGTGTACTGGAAAATGCCCGCTTCGAACGCCTGGTCTATCTATCTTCCACCCGCCTGTATGACAACATGCCATCGGCCATGTGCCACGAAGAGGTTGATATTCCGCTCAATCCAATGAACCCAAGGCACCTCTATGACTTATCCAAGGCGTTGGGCGAAAATCTATGTCTGACAGCCTCAAATGGCCGGGCAAGTGTGGCGAGATTATCCTGTGTTTACGACGACGCACCAGGCTCACCCGGGTTTTTGTCCGAATTGTTGCAGCGCCTGCGGATTGAGCGAACGTTCGCACTTGACTCGTCAACCGGAATTTCGCGCGATTACGTGGCCCTCGATGACGTGGTCGCGATTCTCAGGAAAATTCTGGATAGCGGGCGCAACGAAATCTTCAATGTGGCCAGCGGCGAGAATGTGTCAAATGAAGAGATTGTCGAAACCTTGAACGCCTCCGGTTGCCGCATCAGCCTGAATCGCCGTTCCGCTTTGCAGAATCAGGCGCGATGCGATGTCACGAAAATCAGGAAATTTGACATCCAGCCGGTACGGGTAAGGGATTATCTGAAGGACTTTCTGGAAAAACTGGATGCCAATGCAAATCGTTAACCTGACCCGGGAAGGATTGGTCGATTACACGGCCGGGCAGATTGCCCATTTCTTTCCGGATGGCCGCGACAACGCACGTCTCCGTCTGGAGACACACCTGGATGAGACGCTGAACCGGTTACGGAAGTGCATTAACGCCGTACGCATGTGGACTGAAGACGAGTTCAATTACCTGCATTCAACGCAGTACTGCATCTACCTTTATTTCCTGGCCAACACGATCTGGCGCAATACCAACGATGCGGAAGTTTGCACCAAACTTTTTCTGCTGAATAAAGCGCTGAACGGCATCGATTGTTTCTACGAAGTGGGCATGCCGGATATTTTTTTCATTGGCCATTCCGTCGGAATCGTGCTGGCCAAGGCAACGTACTCCGATCATCTGGTGCTTTACCAGAATTCGACGGTCGGCAAGAATCACGGCATAGCGCCGGTTATCGAACAGGGAGTGGTGATGTACCCGAACACCGCCATTATCGGGCGGTGCAACGTCAGGGCCAATACCGTCATAGCCCAGGGAGTTGGCGTGATCAATTGCGATACGCCGGGAAATACCCTGGTCTTTCGCGGCAAAAACAACAATCTCGTTCTCAAACCGCTCAAGAGAGACATCATCGCGGACTACTTCCGCTTGTGACACCGCGCACCTAGGGCGCGCTCGATCACGGCCTTCCTGAATCCCCGCATTACGTTTTCTACCGCCTTTGCGGTCAGTTGGCCGGGACACCTGATCAAGCCAATCCGGCGGAATCTACGGCAACGCCGCCTCGGCCGCCATGGCGTCCGCTTTCTTCTTGTGTGGCGTAGCACCATTTCCGCCACATGCCGCGCAGGGCGGTTTCGAAATGTCGGGCAAAGCGTCTGGCGTCGAAGAGCGGCGATGCCAGCACTTGTTGGCGCAGTCCATTGCGCAGCATCGCCAGGCGTTGAAGGTCGCCGGCATGCGATACCGCACGGACAACGTAGTCGCCGGCATCGGCGGCGATCCATTCGGTCAACCCTGCGTTCGTCAGCAAACCTACGCCCTGACGAGACAGAAACCGCTCCCCCATCAATGTCAGAACCGGCACACCCATCCACAGGCTTTCTGCAGTGATGGTGCCGCCGGGGTAAGGAAAGGGGTCGAGAGCAATGTCCACCCGATGGTAGGCTGAAAAGTAAACCGGACGTGGGGCGGGACCCTCCAAAATCAGCCGGCCTGCGCCGATGCCGTGGGCAACAAAACGGTCAGCCACGATTTGCCTTACCGCAGGATCGGTAAGCTGTTTGGTCTTAAGGAATAAGCGGCTCCCCGGTACTGCCTGAAGTACCCGAGACCATAGCGCCACCACGGCATCATTCATCTTGGCCAGATTGTTGAAACAGCCGAAAGTAATGTAACCGTTGCTTAGCGCGGGAAGCAGCGCGACTTGCACATCCACATCCGGCGGGGTGAAGCACAGCCGGGTTTCCGGCAGGCGCCAGATTTTTTCGGTGAAATGGGCTTCTTCTGCCTCCGGCAACACCGAAGGATCGGCAATAAGGTAGTCCATGGCGGCAACACCGGTGGTGGCGAAATAGCCCAGCCAACTGGCCTGCACAGGCGCGGGCTTCCAGGCAAATACCGGCAGGCGGTTGTGAGCGGTATGTCCCGAGAGGTCTATCAGGATATCAATGCCGTCGTCGCGTATCTGCTGTGCAAGCGCCTCATCCGAAAGCCCGGCCGTTGAATGCCAGCCGTGGCAGCAGGTTTTGATCCGCTCGGTCACTGCGTCGGCGTGAAAATGGTTGTAGTAGGCAATGAGTTCCAACTGGCCCGAAGTATCTGACGCCAGCGCAACCAATATGCTTTCCGCAAAGTAGCCCACTGGGTGATCGCGCAAATCCCCGGACACGAAACCCACACGCAAGCATCGGCCAAAGTCGGGAAAGTTGCGCCAGTCCGTATATGCGTGAGCCTGCCGTGCTGCCAGCTCGCCAAAACGCCGGGCTTCACCCAGCAACATCGCGGCAGGCTGGTCGGACAGGTAGTTGTGAATGAACAGCAGATTGCTATGCACCTCGAGAAAATCGGGTTTGATTTGCTGCGCCCGGCGGCTGCTTGCCACTGCGTCAGCGAGCCGGCCGAGACCTAGCAGGGCCGCGCCCAGATTGCAGTTCGCCTCGGCGGAATCGGGTTTGATTTCCAGCGCACTGCGGTAACTCGCCACCGCGTCTTCAAGCAGCCCGAGATCCAGCAGAGCATTACCCAGGTTGTAATGTAGTTCGGCAATATCGGGTTTGATCTCCAGCGCCCGGCGATAACTCATCACCGCGTCCTGGACTCGCCCTAGTCCTTTCATGGTAGCGCCCAGGTTATAGTGTGCTTCGGCGAAATCAGGCTTGATTTCCAGTACACGGCGATAGCTCGCCACCGCGTCATCGAGTTGCCCGAGGGTTTTCAGGGCATTGCCGAGGTTGTAAAGAGCATTGATGTTATAGGGTTTGATTTCCAGCGCCCGGCGATAGCTCGCCACTGCAAGATCGAGCTGCCCGAGACCTAGTAGAGCGTTGCCCAGGTTGTAGTGTGCCTCGGCAAAATCGGGCTTGATCTCCAGCGCGCGGCGATAACTCGCCACCGCGTCAACGGTGCGCCCGAGGTTTTGCAGGGCAGTACCCAAGTTGCTGTGCGCATCCGCATCATCGGGCAACAGCTTTGTTGCTCTTTGCAAAGCCGGCAGCGCGTCATTGCCTTGCACCTGAAGGGAAGCCCCCAACACTTTCCACGCCAACCCGGAATCCGGATATTGCTCAACCAGTAAGTGCGCCCGGCTTTGCGTTTCAGCATAGCGCCCGGAATTGAACAGGGTGACCAGCTGGTTAATCTCGTCTGGTGTTGGCGCCGTGCTTTTTACGGAATACTTGGGTGTGGCAATTTCAACTTGTTCCAGCGGTTGAAGTGCAGAAGGCGCTTCAAATCTATCGTGACAACACTTCTTATATTTTTTCCCACTGCCGCAAGGGCATGGGTCGTTTCTTCCCGCTTTCACATTCACCGTCCTTGATTGCCGAGTAGGTTATTTGGGGACACCCTGCCAACAATACGTGTTCCTCACAAAAAAATAATTCTACGACGAATGGGTGGTTTTTTTCTCATGCCCTACTCTTGATTTGACTCGCACCAACGCTGCCACATATGCCGATAGGCGGTTTCGAGGTTGCGGGTGAATCCAGCCTCATCGGT
>Ga0315281_10001632_pt1 | contig 33320 bp, 24 predicted proteins | sample YL17G07_0_MG_FD_204540 | JGI IMG/M metagenome (GOLD analysis project Ga0315281, IMG submission 204540) | Sediment microbial communities from Yellowstone Lake, YNP, Wyoming, USA - YL17G07_0 | ecosystem: Environmental > Aquatic > Freshwater > Lake > Sediment | place: USA: Wyoming | collected...
TGCAAAACCATCTTCGCAGCCCTCTCACGACAGCAGGCCATCCATCGCTTCAAAGCTTGGAAACAACACTGGGACATCGAAGAGCCTGCAGCCGTCAAGTGCCTGGCCAAGGATCTCCGTGAATGTTTGTCCTATTATGACTTCCCCAAAGAACACTGGAAATCGATCCGAACAACGAACGTGCTCGAACGCAGCTTCCGTGAAGTGCGTCGGAGAACTCGTCCGATGGGCGGCACCTTCGTCAATCCGGCAAGCGCTGATCGGATCTACCACAATGTCTTTCAACTTCTAAACAACAACTGGAAGAATCACCCAACTGCTTTTACACAAAACTCTTGACATTACCGGTTTTCCATTGTACAACTCAACCCACCTTCGTTTCCTTCTCCTTACATTTCTCTTCTTTCAATATAGGTTCTGTTAGGCGCCGCACCTTACGTGCACCTTAGAAATGTTTCGATAGCCCAGCTCGAAGAACAGGGCTGAGAAGGTTATTAGTGTGAAAGTACAGACCAAGCGGTAGATAGAAATCCTTGCCGAGTGAGATATCCTGCTTGAAGCCAAGTAGGACGAACAGACCTAAGTCGCTGGAAGTTCTGAGAACGTGAATTGATGAGTCGACCGCTCCGAGACCGACATTGTGGTAGCGGATCTTGTCAGTGAATTGCGTGTAGGTGCCTATGCCGATCGAAAGCCAATCCCAGAGCGTCGAGCAGAGATAGATGGCGAGTTCATATCTGTGGTATTGCCTATCGAAAACCTGTCGCTCCAATCCTCCGTAGTCCAGCTGACTGGAATGATAGGTATCAAGTTGAACAAAGAGCTGCAACTGACCGGAGGACAAAGCAGCAGAGCCGTAACCTGCACGTAGGCTGAAGTCGTATGACCAACTGCGTGGAAGCCAATTGGCAGCAAGTGGTACGCCAGCATCGAGCGAGACCTCGGTTCGCAGTGCTGGTCGTGAGGAGTCGACCTGAGCAATCGACAGTTGCGTGAGCATGGCAATGCTATTCAGAATGCGGAAGAAATAGTTCATAGCAACCGAGTGGTGTGGCGCCTGCTATGTGCAAAGTCAAGAGCCAACCGTGGGTAGTGTGATGAACCCAATCCAGCCTGCTATTCGCTGCTGCCTCACGGTTGCCTTTGGAACCATGAGGGGGAAAAACTTTTCTCTTGACTATGACCTTTTATAAAGTGTTATGCGTTCGTTGTTTTGCGTCAATCCTCTGCTACTGCCGTTAGATAACTCCCTTCGCGGCGGGCGCCCCGACCGTGCCGAGATTGATCGAAATCCTGAACTTGGAAGCTAGTGCATTGATGAATCTAGATAACTCTTGAAGATCAGATTCCATTTGGAAGTCGACTAATCCTTCTGTTCCATTTTCAAACACCTCAATTCCAGTCGACTTAGCCGAATGACTTGGGACCGGATATCTGCCAGCCCACTGTGCATACCTTGTCAGTCTGCGTAGGGTAGCTTCGTCATCTCGGACAAGCCGAAGACGAGCACGATGCGAAAGTGCGACGAGGTCGTGCTTGTCTTTCAACTCGTTTGGGAGGCGACCTTGTTCGAGGATCTTGGCTCTCCAGATCTTTCGGTCGAACTTGACAATCCGGCTTTTCAGAAGGTTCTCAACGGCAAAACCGATGAGCATTAGGTAGACCGAATGGATCGTTGTCGGGTCGGTATTATCAGAAGAAGTAGCAAATGATCGCCACCTCGAGCGAAGATCGTTCTCGACAAGCCGGGACATGATCAACAAATCTTGCGCCGAAGCTATCCATCGCGCGGGATCCAGTACTTGGTCTGCATAGGCCTTCCTCCAGTCCACTTCACTCTGCCGCAATGTTACATGTGCCGTTGCTCGGGGCGCCCGCATAAAGTGACTTCCTTATCCGATTTTCGAAAGACTCTTGATTTGTAGGCTGTAGCAAAACAATGACGCATAACTGTCTGGTCAACGAATCGTTCATTCGTCCACTGGGGGGCTGTTGACGAAGTATCGCGTTTATTCCCTTTGTAGCTACAAAACACTCATCGGCCTAGCGGGCCCAGAGGTTTGTCCTTTCAACGAGAACTATTCGAGTATATTGGCAGGTGGTCGTGGAGTGTCTGAAGGCCACCCAGATACTCCGAGCAGCCACAGTGCTACCCGCAAAGTTACACGACTTTTTGAGAATGTCAACCCGGTGAAAAGTTGACATCCCCCTATGGCGTTGTTACCGAGAATCCAGGAAAAGCGCAATACCGGAAACTCGGTATTTTTCAAAATGAGATTTTGAGGGAAAAAATGGGGTGTGATTGAGGAAAACCTCAGTAAAACAAAGAATCCCCACCGATCTTCGTCGATGAGGATTCTTCTTTAGAACGTGTAGCGGGGGCAGGACTTGAACCTGCAACCTTCGGGTTATGAGCCCGACGAGCTTCCATTGCTCCACCCCGCGATCGTAGTTTCAGTAAAGCTTCTTTGCTAACCTCCGATTGTTGATCCCGTCTCGATCGCATCGAGACGGGAGAAATCCCGCACGATTTTGGTGCGGGACTCCACCCCGCGATCTTCACTTTGCAATATACAGACATTTTCCGACCAAGTCAAGGCTCGTTTCAGTCACCACAGTTGGATCATCACCTGGTCACACATCCTCATCTGACCTCAGCCGGACAAACAAAAGTGTCCGTCCCACGAAGATTAGCCCAATTTTCACTATTATCACGGAAGTGAAAAACCTTTCGACACAAATCGAATCGATCTTCTCGGAAGATGGAAAACTCTCCTCCCTCCCGAAATACGAGTCCCGCCCTCAGCAACTCCAAATGGCGCAAGCGATCACAGCTGCGCTTGACTCACGCTTACATCTCATCGTCGAGGCACCCACCGGCGTTGGCAAGAGCCTCGCCTACCTCATCCCCGCTGCACTTTTTGCTCTGGGGGAGAAGCGCAAAGCTGTCATCTCCACCCACACCAAGAACCTCCAGGAGCAGCTCCTTCGAAAAGACATCGAGATCGCTCGCTCGTTGATCGACCGGGATTTCACGGCAGTCTTGCTGAAAGGACGGAAGAATTACCTCTGCACCTCACGACTCCAAGCCGCTCTCCAAGCGCAGAAACACCTGTTCGAGAAGGAGGAAGCGAGGGAGCTAGAAAGAGTCAGTGAATGGGCTGCAACCACGGTCGACGGCGATGTCGAGGGGCTCCCCTTCCCGCTCCGGACGGACATCTGGATGCAGGTCTGCTCCGAGCAGGGTGCCTGCAGCTCCACGATTTGCGGCTCCGACTGCTTTTTCCAGAAGGCGAAGGCCCGGGCACGCGAGGCTAACATCGTGATCATGAATCACGCCCTTTTCTTCACGCTGTTCGCGCTGCAGAACGCGGAGGACTTCTTCCTCTTCAAGAACGACTTCGTAGTCTTCGACGAAGCTCACACGCTCGAGCAGGTGGCAGGACTCTCCGTCGGCAAGACGATCTCACGCGGCCAGGTGCTCTATGCTATTCACCGCCTCTACAACTCCAAGACGAGAAAAGGCTTGCTGGCCAAGCTCCGCATGAAGCGTTATCCAAAGCTCTGCGAACAGGCCGAAGAATCGGCTCTCACCTTCTTCGACAGCGTATGGCGTGCAGCGCGGTCCCAGAGCCAAAAATCGAACGCACTCCGGATCCGCACACCTCACTTCATCGCAGACACGCTCACCACGCCGCTCCACGAGCTTCAGGATGCAGTTGAGCAACTCGAAGATGATGCGAAAACCAAGATGAATAAAGAGGAACTCGGCGCAGCCCGCCGGCTCGTGTGGGAGGCCGGGGTGCTGGTGAAGGAATTCCTGGAACAGCCGGATCCCTCGCTGACCTACTGGGTCGAGCTTGCGTCAGGCCGGTCGCAAAACGTCTTCCTTCATACTGCCCCGACGAGTATTGCGGAGAGCGTTGGACCAAAACTCTTCAAAGAGGGGACTTCGGTTGTGATGACGGGCGCAACCCTCTCGCTCGGCGGCTCACTCGACTACTTCCGGCGCCGACTCGGAGCATTCTCAGCGGAAACCCTCATGCTGGGCTCGCCATTCGACTTCCAGCGTCAAATGAGGTTGGTATTGGCAAAAGACATTGCCCCGCCCGACGATCCTCAATTCGAGGAAGAGCTCCCCGAATGGCTCCATCGCTCCCTGCTCCGCTCGAAGGGGAGAGCGCTCGTTCTCTTCACGAACGCCGGCTTGCTGCGGAAAATGGCCGACCGGTTGCAGGCGGAACTCGTTTCCGACGGACTGAGGCTGCTCCTCCAGGGCGGCGCCACCTCCCGACATTCACTGCTGGAGGAGTTCAAACGGGATGTCAGCTCTGTCCTCTTCGGACTCGATAGCTTCTGGATGGGCGTCGACGTTCCCGGCGAGGCGCTGGAACACGTGATCATCACACGCCTCCCCTTCGCGGTCCCGGATCACCCGCTGGTCCAGGCGCGGATGGAGCTCATCGACCGGCAGGGGGGCAACGCGTTCATGGACTACACGCTCCCTGAGGCCGTCCTCAAGTTTCGGCAAGGCGTCGGACGACTCATCCGGTCGAAGTCCGATGTGGGGATGGTGACGGTGCTCGATTCAAGGATCGTACACAAGCGGTACGGGGAACTGTTCATCCGCTCGCTGCCAAGGTGCCCAATTGAGATTCTCTCGGCGAGCGGAGAAGCGGAAGATTACGACAGGTTCGAATGAGCAAGGAGAGGTCCCACGCACTTTCGAGGTGTGTGGGACCTCCGATTACCAACGCTTCTTGAGGAGGTAGATGAAGACCGGCGCGCCGAGCGTCGCCGTCACCACGCCGACCGGAATTTCCGAAGGCGCCAGCAGGATTCTCGAAACGAGGTCGCAGAGAAGGAGAAAAATCGCGCCGCCGAGAAATGACGCCGGCATCAGCAGCCGGTGGTCGGGACCGAGCAGCAAACGACACGTGTGGGGAACAACCAGCCCGACGAATCCGATCACACCGCTCACCGAAACCGCCAGGCCCGTGATGAAGGAGGCTAAGAGGTAGGAAGCTCGCCTGACCTTCTCCACTTCGACACCGAGGTGGGTGGCCGTTTCGTCCCCGGTGGCGATGAGATTGAGGGCGCGAGATCGGCTCATCAGCCCGAGGGAGGCAAGAACGATCAGCGGCGCAATCATGACAATCGATCGCATCTCTGCCCCGCTGAGGTTGCCAATCAGCCAGAGATAGGTGGCACGAATATCCTGGTTCACCAGGGCCGTGAAGAGAAGAATCAACGCGCTGAAGAATGCTCCAACCATCACGCCCGAGAGAAGCAGGGCATTCGTGTCCAGAAGTCCGCGCCGGTGACCGAGGGTGAAGACCAGCAGCATCACAAGCCCCGAGCCGAGAAAAGAGAAGAGCGGAATCGTGATTTGCGTGATGCCCAGGCCGAGGGAAAACGCAATAAGCGCCCCCACCGTGCCCCCGCTCGAGATCCCGAGGATGTAAGGCTCCGCCAAGGGATTCCTCAACAACGCCTGGAGGGCAGCACCGGCAATTGACAGGCCCGCCCCTACAATCATTGCCAGGCAGATCCTCGGCAGTCGAATTTGCAGCAGAATGGTACGCGTGCCTTCCATCGATCGGTCGGAAGGAGCGAGTAACGCCCGCAGTCCTTCGCTGAAGGGAATATGGCTGCTGCCGATCATCAGGCAGAAAAATCCAACGACGACGAGGAGCAGCGCCAGCACCAGCAGCGTCGCCAGGGTCTTGCGAAACGACAATGGGGTCCTTGCCGTCTGCGGCACCATCAATGGCTGCTCCTGGATGCTGATCTCAGCGCTGTCCACATTTTCTGCAGCAGCTCATTGATTCCCTGCCTCGTGACGGAGGAAATGCAAACCACGGGCACATTCTTCCCAAACGAGACCCGCCTGAGCTTCTTGCGCGCCCCTTCCTCAAACAGATCGATCTTTGTCAGCGCGACCAGCTTCGGTTTCCGGGCAAGCTCTGCGTTGTAGCTGGCGAGCTCGTGAAGGAGGATTTCATAATCACGTATCGGATCCTCACTTACCGACTCGATCAGAAAGACCAGGACTTTCGTCCGCTCAATATGCCGCAGAAATTGGATCCCGAGCCCTTTCCCCGCGTGCGCTCCCTTAATCAAGCCGGGCATGTCGGCAAGCGTGAAGCTTTTTCCTTCAGCATACCGAACGATGCCGAGGTTTGGCGTTAGTGTGGTGAAGGGATAATCCGCGATCTTTGGCTTTGCAGCCGAGAGGGTCGATATTAAGGTGGACTTCCCGACGTTCGGGAACCCAACCAAGCCGACATCGGCCAGGAGTTTCAGTTCCAGAAGAAGGTCCCGCTCCTCGCCCGGTATCCCGGGTTCCGCAATGCGCGGCGCCTGATTCGTCGATGTCGCAAACTCTGCGTTCCCCTTCCCCCCTTTGCCCCCCCGTGCAACGATGATTTCCTCCTCATGATTGACGAGATCCGCAATGACGCGGCCGTTACCAGCATCCTTGACCAGCGTCCCGCATGGGACCTTCAGGACGACATCATCACCATTCTTCCCCGTCTGCTTCTTCCCCCTCCCGTGCTCGCCGTTTCCAGCTCTGTAGTGGCGCTTGTATTTGAAGTCCAGCAGCGTGCTGAGCTGCTTCTCGGCACAGACGCGCACGCTCCCACCGTGGCCTCCGTTCCCGCCGTCCGGTCCCCCCTTCGGCACAAATTTCTCGCGGCGGAAACTGATTACGCCGTTGCCCCCGCTTCCGGCTTTGACGTAGACGATGGCTTGATCGATGAATTGCATGCTGGAATGTTGGCGTCGGGATCAGGATCTGGTGTCGAGCAAAGCGCTCAGCCACTCTGCTCATCACCATCGGTTGGCAGGTAGCGGCTTTGGATTTTGTCCGTGAAGAGAATGGCCTCCTCCGAGAACGGATCGACGTCGTTGAGGAGAAAAATCTCTTTGAGATATCTGGCGGCTTCTTCCCAGTCCGCGATTTTGTTCAGCTCATCAAGTGCCAGACGGAACTCGATCTCGTGCTTCCGGAAGATCTTTCGAATGAAGGTCTTCTGTTCGGTTGCTGAGAACAAGGTGTGCATGTCCTGCATCTCCGCAGGATGATCGCCCGCAAGCGCACGTTGCCCTTCCTTATCTCGTTGAACCGATGGTTCCTCTGGTCGCGGCTCATCATCGGCGAAATCAGAAAAGACCTTCACGGGCGCCTTCTGCTCCGCGGCCGCGCTCATCTCTCCCTCCAGCGTGGGCATCTCTTGACTCGCCTGGGGGATTATTGGTTCCGGGGGAGCTTCCTTCGGCTCCTGCTGGGTCTCCGGCAACGAGACCTCAGCCGCCTCGTCGCCTGTACGAACTTTTTCGATCAGGTTCGCCAGTTGGAGCAAGCTGATGTCGCTGACCCCGTTGCTGTCCCGCTCCGCCTCCAGCCGCTCTTTGATGGCATTCAGTTTCTTATCCTCAAAGAAGACGATTGCCGCGTTGATCGGAATATGAGCTTCGCCGGGGCTTCCTGCCGGGAGAGGCAGCGCGGCCTCGATGAAGCGCAGCATGGGCCGGGCCATCAGCGCCAGCTCCACACTTGAATGCCGCGCCACAATCTCCTGGTCGATCCGTTCCAGCAGCGAGCTGAACTCCTCGTACGTCAACTCTGCAAGTCCCCGGTCTTGGATATAGCGCTTGATGATCTCCACGTAGTACGCGTAGTCGACGCAATATTTCAGCTTTCGCTCGATTTCAGACGTCGAACGCCGGCGCTGATTTTCAAAGATGAAGCTCAGGAGCGTCCATTGCGGCCGACAGAGAAAGTTGAATTGGAAGTGAACAGCGTGATCCAGCATCGCCTCAAAATCGTGCTGTCCGAACTCGTAATTGTAGACCAAGAGGAGATCGATTTGTTCCTGCAGGCGAAGGACCTCCGGCAAGGTGTACGGCAATTTCTTGGATCGCACTTCCAGCTGGCGCTCGTGCTGCAGGAGCTGTTCAACCCGCGCCTTGAAATACGCCTTGATAGCCTGATGGATGTTCGCTGCAAGGAGATCCTTGAGTCGAATGCTCTCCGCCTCCCCGATCGTCCCGGAGCGGACGGAGTTGATGATCATCTCGATCTCAGTTTCAAAAATATAGCCCATAGCCGGGGTCGATCTCTAATTCACGTTACACAAATCGTGAGATCCGAAGCACGAGTCGAAAAATCCTCAACAACATCATAATTCACATGTACTCTTTGCTTACCATCAGTTCGTGGAACTGCTTGCAGGTTACTTCTGGATCTTGAGCAGCGCGTTCACACGATCGATCTCCCGCTGCGCTCCCGTCCTGAAGGTCGCGTCGACCCCGGGACGCTGGAGGATCATCTTGTACATTGTGACGGCCTGGTCGAACTTCGACATCTTCTCGTACGCCTGCCCCGCCATATAGTACGAGGTGGAGGTCCAATCATTTTTCGTCCGCTTCGTGATGAGGTACGGAACCTTCAAGAACTCCAGGATTGCCTGCTGATAGTCCCCCTTGTAAAAATACGACTCCCCAATGTAGTAACGCACCTCGGCCTCGAGGTCGGCGTCAGCGTTGTCCAAGAGGCTGCGGAGGTGCACAATCGATTGATCATAGTACCCCAGGCGCTGATAGAGGATACCGATGTCGACTCGTTTGTCCATCAAATCAGGGTCGTCCGGGTACCGATCGATATACTGTCGTGTGACTTCGAGCGCCGCGTCGAAGAGCGAAAGCTGTTTATATGCCATGATCAGATTGTTCATCGCATACTGGACCAAGTCGGGCGACCGGCTCTGGTTATCGACGATCGCCTTGTACTGGCGGGCGGCCGCATCCCATTGCTCCTGATTGTAATAGAGGTTGCCCAGGCTCAGTTGCGCGCGGGGGGCGATCTTGTCGTCGGGATAACGCTGGAGGACAGACTCATACAACTTGATGGCTTCCGCCTGATTTCCGCTGATCTCCGCAACACGAGCGTTCCCGTAGAGCGATTGTGCGACGAACAGCGAGCTCGAATACAACTTCGCAACATTGTCGAAGAACCTCTTCGCATTCTTGCCATCATCCTTCCGGAGAAAATACATGCCCCGCTCGAATTCGAACTCCGCGGCGTACCGCTCGGCACCACGATATTTCCGGACGAACGCCGCCGCCCTGGTGTCCGCCTCCTTTGTATTGTTCAACCGGAAATAGGAGACGATCACGCGTGACTGGAGATACTGCTGCAGGGTGTCTTCTTTGGCTTGCTGAAGGAGATCATTGTAGCGGGTGATGGCGTTTGTGTACTCTCCATTCTTGAAATAGAGCTCCGCCGCCTCAAACTGGGCACGGTTCAATCCTCCCGCCGTACCGGAAGAAAACCGGCTGGCATCTTGGAGGTATTCTGTCGTAAGCGAAACGTTGTTTTCATCTCGCGCAATCTGCGCGAGCGCATAGTACGCCTGACCTGCACGTTCGGTGGTTTCGTCGCGCACAAGGTATTGGCCGTAGTAGCGTTTTGCCTCAGAGCGATCCCCCGTCTTGGTGTAACACGAGGCCAGGTTGAAGAGGACCTCCCTGGGAACATGAGCCCGGGACAGCGGATCGTCTCCGGCTGAGTGAAGAAACCGCTGGTAGCTCTCGATGGCGTCGGCGAATTGCCCGGCGGCGAAGTACGCATCGCCACGCGCCACGTCGAGGTTTCGACTGAAATCCGTGTAAGAGTACGATTGATCGATCTTCTCATAGAGCGCGATGGCCTGTGAGCTTTCCCCCTTGCCGGCAGAGTATTGCGCCAGCGTCCACGCCGCGCGGGCACTGAACTCGTGGTTGGGATATTTCGTCAGGTAATCGCTCAGCACAACGCTTGCCGTGTCCTGAGAGCCGATCGCGTACAATGCCTCACCCAGACGATAGAGCGCGTTAGCCGCCAACTCGGTCAATGGTCGGTCCTGCAGCACCCAGCCGTAGAGCATCTCCGCATCCTCGTCCGCTTTCAGCCTCCGATAAGCCTCCCCCAGTGCAAAGTGGAAGAGGTCCCTCCTCGTTGCCGTCGGATAGTTCTTGAGGAACTCGACTCCGATTGAACGAACGTCGGACACGGCGGTCGTCAGCTGGAGCTTCAGCTTGAGCCGGGCGATCACGGCATCGTTGAGGAACTCATTAGCCGGATATTTCCGCAGCAGTGAGTCATAGGCAGCAATCGCATGCAGAGCCGCATCGGACGCCAACCTGCTCTGCCCCGCCTCCCCCCGCTCGGCCAGGTACTCGTACGACTTGGCCTGGTGATACCACGCGGCGATCTGGTTGTTCTCGGGGAGCCCTGCTTCAAGGGCAGCCCGGAACTGTGACGCTGCCCGATCATACTCCTTCAGGTCATAGAAATAGAACTCCGCCAACCGATACGCCAGATCACCTTTCGACCCACCCGCGATGACGTCACCGATCAGAAGGGCAAGTTTCTCCAAGCCCTGCTTTTCATCCTTCAACTGGAAGGTCCGCACTTCCTCCTCAGCCTCTCGGGCAGCAGCGACAAATTCGCTGGCGGGGTATCGCGTCTCGAGCGCCTCATACGCCTGCAGAGCGAGACCCAGCTGACCGGACTGGCGCAGTGCTTCCGCGTAACCGAACTGCGCATCGTCGACGGAAGCACTCGCTGGAAACTCTCGCAGAACGGTCTCGTACAGGTTTATTGCCTGACGGTAGTCCTGCAGATGATCTCTGCTCACGCTCGCGGCCTCGAGCAGCACCTCCGCAGCGTGAGGATCGCTTCGAGAGCGGTCGTAGAAAGCGAGGGAGAGCTTCACGGATTCTTGGTAGCTTTTAGCCTCTGCTGCGACCCGCGCCGCGGTCATCAGCACAGCGTGGTGATCCACATAACGGGATGTATCGGCCAAGGCCTGCCTCAGGTTATCGCTCGCCTTCACCAGCGAGCCGGTTCGTTCTGCGCAGACGCCGGCTTTGTACGATGCTTCACCCCAACGCACTTCCTTGATGGCTCCAGCCTTCTCGTAGAGAGGGAGCGCTTGTCCGTATTCGCCCCGAACAGAATAGGAATCACCCATTTCAATGAGTGCATCCTGCTGGTCGGAGGAATGAGAGCGCGCCGTATCGTTAGCGACAGCCCGCCACGAATTCATCGCATCGTTCAGTCTTCCCGCGTCCCGTTGAAGTGATCCCAGGAAAAGAAGAGCAGGAGCATAACTTGTTGTGGATCGATCATTCTTCACGACCTCATTGAGGGCGCCCTCAGCCTCCTCCAGCTTGCCCAACCCCGCCAACGCTTTCGCCATCGCGACGTATGCCTGCGCTTTGAGAGCTGGATCCTTCGAAGCGTCGACGACTCGCTTCGATTCCGCGCGAGCGAGCTCAAACTGGTTGTCAGGCAAGTACATCTGGGCAAGCCTCAGCCGCGCCGGGAGCACGACGTCGGAGGAACCGTACTCCTGAATGAGTGTGCGCAGCACCCTCTTTGCATTCTCCCGATCCTTGGCAAGCTCGAAGTACTCGCTCGATTTCATCAGGGCAGCCGGAGCGATCTTGCTCTTGGGTTGAAAGGTCCTTACTCGCTCGAACGCGAGCGCTGCCTCACGGACATTGTTTGTGGCAACGTAGGCTTCAGCGACGCTCCACCATGCCTCCGGCGCTTTCGGATGATCGGGAAACGCAAGCGCAAGATTCTGAAAGGTGAGGCGCGCGTCGTCATACTGATCCATTCTCATCTGAGCCAGGCCCAGATAGAAGCGCGCTTCGATTCCCTGCTGGGTGTTGGGATACGTGGCAACGAACTGTCGGAACTGCTCGAGTGCCAGATCGTACAGCTTGTCGTTGTACAGACTGACAGCAAGTTTGAAATCCGCGTTCTCTTTTGTATCTTGACCAGAAGCAACGAGGGGGAACGCAAGGAAAAGAAGAGCCAGAAATGCTTGGATGCAAGGGGCCATACTTGGAAAATTTAGCACATCTTCGAGCGATTATCAAGCGAATTGAGTCTTCATGCAGGGGTGACGTGGATCATTGGCTCTTAGGAACTTCTTTGACGAGGTTTCGTGTTAGATTCCCACGAAGATCTGGCGCACTCATCTTCGTGACTGAAACTGTCCACTAAATCAACAATCATTTCCAAATCTCTCCAGATAGAAGGAGGCGGCTTATGTATCTGCGTCTTGTGAAGATTCCTTTTTTGTTGCTGGTGACGGCCTTGCTCGTCGGCGGATGCTCGAAGAATGAGAGTTCACCGACGGAGCCGGCTGCGCAAACACCCACGCTACCACTTGTGACGTTCAAGGGCCCGAACACGACCTCCACGGACATTCATGCTCAGATGGCTCAATCGTACATTCAGGCCATGAATGCCTATACCACGGCCTTCACTCCGTACGCTGGTCTTCCGGCGACACAGACCGGCAACACCTGGACGTGGAGCTACTCCGTGGGGACGTTCACCATCACCTTTACCGGTACACTACAGCCAGATGGCAGCTATCAATGGAAAATGGTGATGAACGGTTTGGATCCGTCGGACAGTACGCTGTACAACAACTGGACTGCCACGACCGGGACCACGAGCGGAGACGGAAAGAACGGCAGCTGGAACATTTACGATGTAAACACGACGAGCCTCGTGGCAAAGTATGAGTGGGCAACGAGCAGCAACAATGTGCTGACGGGAACGCTCACAGCGTACTCAAATGGCACGGAGGTCGGGAAGACGGTCGTTGTGAACAACCCCGACGGTTCAGGTGAGCTGAACGAGTACACCGGGACGGTGCTAACCTACCGCTCGGTCTGGCAGGCCAACGGATCGGGCCAGTGGTGGACGTACGACCTGAGCGGCACGCAGACCGGAACGGGGACCTGGACGTAACCGGCGCGCCTCATTTTCGCCAACGCATCGGCCTGATTACGAAGTCATTCAGAAGGGCGATCTCATGCGTGAGGTCGCCTTTTTCATTCTTGAGCTCCTGCAACCCACGCTTCATGTTATTCATACAAATTTGTACAAGTAATTCGTAAATTGATGTGCGGGCGGACTTGTGTCACCTCTCCACGCATCGACTATTGAACCTGAAGAGCCTCGTGAAAACAATTGCCGTTATCTTTGGGACGAGACCCGATACTATCAAGTTGTCGCCCATTATTCTGGAGCTCAGAAAGCATCAGAAGCATTTCGAGGTCGTCACGATCGCGACCGCGCAGCACCGGCAGATGCTGGACCAGGTTCTGGATGTGTTCAGGATCAGGCCGGACTATGATCTGGACATCATGGAACCGAAACAGTCGCTCGCGAAGCTGACGAAGAACACGATCGGGGCGCTCGACGAAGTCCTCGTCAGGCTGAAACCGGATATGGTCCTGGTTCAAGGGGATACGACGACGACGTTCGTGGGCACCCTGGCATCATTCTACCGTCAAATCCCTGTGGGCCATGTCGAAGCCGGCCTGCGCACGCACGATAAGCTCAATCCCTTCCCGGAGGAGATCAACCGTCGATTGACGAGCTGCATCGCAGACCTGCACTTTGCACCGACCCGCACAGCGAAGCAAGCACTGCTAAGAGAAAATGTGCCCGCAAACCGAATTGTGATAACCGGCAACTCCGTGATCGACGCGCTGAAGCTGGCAGTACGGCCGAACCATAAATTCGAGATCTCTCGCTTGAACGATCTTGTGCGTGAACGGCGGAAAGTCATTCTCCTCACGTTGCATCGGCGCGAGAACTGGGGCGCCCCAATGCAGGGGGCGTGTGAAGCCGTCCGGAGGCTGGCCGAGGAGTATCCAGACTATCGCTTCGTATTTCCCGTTCACCTGAACCCCGCCGTCAGAGAGGTCGTCTACCCGATCCTTCGTCCCGTCAAGAACGTCTGGTTGATGGAGCCGCTGCCGTATATCGAGTTCGTCAACCTGATGGCGATCTCCCATCTGATCCTGACGGACTCCGGCGGTGTCCAGGAGGAGGGCCCTTCGCTCGGGAAACCGATCCTCGTGTTGCGGAAGGTGACGGAACGTCCTGAGGCTGTCGAGTACGGAACTGTCAAGCTCGTCGGCCTGGACCAGTCAAAGATCTATTCAGCCGCCAAAACCCTCCTCGATGATAAGCGCGCATATCAGAGGATGGCTTCCGCGACAAACCCATACGGAGACGGTCACGCATCGAAGCGGACCGTCCATGCGCTGAAGCACTACTTCGGCATCACGCGAAGCAGGCCCGCCGAGTTTTCACCTGATTGATCGAGCGCCACCAATGGATCGTCACACGGTTTCACTCTTCCTCTTCTTCGGCATTTGGCTGGGTCTCCATCAGGCTGCATCGGCGGAGACGTACCCGCTGAAGAGCGTGCTGGTCCTTGTCGAGGGCCGCACCGACCTCAGAAACTACGCTATGGGTGACGGGAGGCAGCTAGCGACCCTCCTCGGGCATTTCAACACGAAGGTGACCATCAAGGGGGTCAATGACTATGCGCCGAACGAGATGAAGGTGTACGATTTCATATTCTATGTCGGTTTTTACGCGCGCAACACGCCCCCTGCACCATTTCTGAACGACGTGCTCACGATCGACAAACGAATCATCTGGTTGAACACAGGGATGGCTGAGTTTTCCAGGCAATTCCCGGTCACGAAGCGATTTGGATTCCGGGTGACCTCGCTGGACTCGCTCAGCGTCTTCGATGTCGTCAAGTCTGGCGATCGTGTCTTCGACAAGGGGGAGCGGAACATCAACGTCATCGAAATCCGCAATAGCAGGCAGGTCCACGTTCTTGCGACGTCCCTCTCCAGCAAAAGGAAGCGCCAGCTCCCCTATATCGTTGTGTCGGGCAACCTGACCTACATTGCCGATTCTCCCTTCGCCTCTACGGGGGAGGCGGATCGCTACCTGCTCTTCGCCGATATGCTTCATGACATTCTCGGAGAGCCTCACGAGGAATCCCACTCCGCCATCATTCGGATCGAAGACGTGAGTCCGATGGATGACCCCGACCGCTTGCGGGAGATCGCGGACATTCTCTCCGGCGAGGGGATCCCCTTCCTTGTCGGCGTCATCCCGTTCTACGTCGATCCCGGCCAGGGAATTCACGTCAGCCTTTCGGACAAGCCTGATGTGGTCGATGCGCTCAAGTACATGGTTCGCAACGGCGCGACGCTCGTGATGCACGGCGTGACGCACCAGTACAAGGGCGTTACCGCCACGGACTTTGAGTTCTGGGATGGGAACACGAACAAGCCGATCAAGGGCGAGACGGCCGACGCGATCTCGAAGAAACTCGAGCAGGGCATCCAGGAGTTCTTCAAGAACGGCCTCCACCCGCTCCTGTGGGAAACGCCTCACTACACCGCACCGTTTCTCTTGTACGAGACCGTCTCGAAGTACTTCAGCACCGCCATCGAGCAGCGGCTTTCCATCGAAGACTTCGACTACGGTCAATACTTCCCCTACGTCATCAAAAAGGACCTCTTCGGCCAGACGATCTACCCCGAGAACCTCGGCTACGTGCCGCTCAGCTCTGACAAGAAGGTCAGCGAGAGATATGTCCAGAGCATCATCCGGAATGCGAAGGAGAACCTGTACGTCCGCGACGGATTCGCCGCCTGCTTTTTCCATCCGTTCCTCGATCTGGACCTGCTGCGACAACTGGTGGATGGTATCCAGCAGCTGGGCTACACGTACATCGATCTTTCCGAAGAGACGAACTGGGTCAAGACCAAGGACCGTGTGGTTCTTTCGGGGACTCAATCCTACACTATTACCCTGCAGGATCAGTACCTCGTTGAAGGGTATTTCAACAGCAAAGGGGAACTCATCAAGCGCAGCATCTCCGAAAACCGGATCCCCGGCAGCGTGACGAAACAAATTGAATTGCAGCCGGGAGAGATTTACGCGGCAGAGCCGGCCGAGTTTCGCCCACGTGAGGTAACCTTCCTGGAGAACGTCGCAGCCAAAGCGAATCAAATCTTGAAGAAAACCTTCTCGGTCGAGGTGGATTGGCGCGAGGCGCGCGTGGCAATCCTTTGGAACCACTACGCCAAAGGAGCGGCGTACAACGATCAGGCATCACTGGCCTCGGTGTTCAGGACCGTCAATCTCAGGGTCGATACGATCTTCGTCGGCCAAGAGCTGAAGCTGCAAGACTACAATCTGCTTGTCGTTCCCTATTCGTTCGTGGATTCGCTGAAGCCTGCAGACTACGATGCGATCGTCAAATATGTCCAAGAAGGCGGCAACTTGATCACCGACAGCCGAAATGACCTTGCGGAGGAGTTCGGCATCCATTTCAGCCGCGACCAGATCAGGGTCCGAACGATCAGGGACCGGTACTTTCCGGAGGAGGCAATCAGCTGGCGATACTTCGAACTGATGAACAAGATTATCGCTGAGAACGTCGATGAGGTCTTCTGTCAGGATGCCGCAACAGACGCCCCGGTCGTTATCGGAAAGAGTGCTGGGAATGGAAAAGTCATCTTCTTCGGCGCTCGATTCGACCCGGTCTCGCAGGAAGGATACAGTCACTTTCCCTATCTCCTGGAGTATGTGCGACGGTACTTCCAGGTCGGGCCGATCGTGCGGAGGGAGAACCTCGAAGCGTACTTCGATCCAGGACTCCGGTCCGCCGTCAGCGTCGAGGATCTCGTGAAGCAATGGGTGAGAGTCGGCATACGACGAATTCACGTTGCAGGATGGCACGAGTACCCAAAGTATACCTATGACTATGGTCGGTTGATCAGACTCGCTCACGCGAACGGGATTCTCATCTACGCCTGGCTCGAGCCCCCGCAGGTCACGCAGAAATTCTGGTTGGAACACCCCGAGTGGAGGGAGAAGAACTACAAGGGTCAAGACGCACCTCCTGCCTGGCGCTACGCCGTCGCGCTCACGGATACAGCGTGTCTCGCGCAGGTAGCGGGATACTATCGAACGCTTCTCGAAAAACAGGATTGGGACGGCGTCAATCTTGCGGAGCTTTACTTCGAGGCGGGCAAAGGATTCGAGACACCCTTGCTCTTCACGCCGATGCATCCGTCCGCTGTGAAGGAAATTAGGAAGAAGTACGGTTTCGACGTCAGCACGATCTTCGACCCGAATTCCCCGTGGTTCTGGAAGACAAACCCCACGGTCAGGACCGAGGTAACGAACTATCGCGTGAACAAACTCACGGAAGTCTACAACCGGCTCCTGAAGGAATTCACCGAGATCGCAGGACGAAAGCAGGGCTTACAGATCATCGTAACTGCGATGGACAGTTTCGGCTCACCGGAGCTTCGGGAGCAACTCGGCGTGGACATGAGCCAGATCTTATCGCTGCAGAAACGATACGATTTCCTTGTGCAGGTTGAAGACCCTCAACGCCTCTGGTCGACCGATCCCCAACGGTACGTCCAGATCGGCAGGCGGTACGAGCAGTTGCTCGGCGACCGGATGAAGCTTCTGCTCGACCTCAACATCCTGAGCTTCAGAGCCAAGGCGGACATCACGCCTTTCCCAACGCTCACACAGACTGGCACGGAGAGCTTCCATCTGGTCAACGCGGCTGCGAACGGCGCACCGCGCTTCACGTTCTACTCAGAGGCAACTGTCAATCCCCAGGACCTCTTGTACTTCTCGAATGCAGCCGCAAGCGACGTTCGGTATGAGCGAATCGAAAGCGGATACTTTGTCGAGGCACAACGTTCCTTCGTCCTCAAGCTCCCGAGAGAGATCCAGCGATTGCAGCTTGACGGCCTGCTCTTGTCCCCTTCACGCGAGGACCTCTTCATGATTCCCGCCGGCACGCATACGCTGAGCCTTGCTGCCGGGGCGACAGGCGCGTTTTCAACCTCGCGGCTTGAACCGCGGATTCTCTCGTCCACCGCAAACCTGCTCGCACTCGGCTACGGGATGAGGAATGCCCTGTTCTCATATGAGGCCGATCAACGTGCACTGGTCTCCTTTACGAACGAGCCTACACAGGTCTTGTTGGATGGCCAGCCATATGCGTTCACAACGATGAGGGGAAACGATTGCTTTACCATCTTTCTCCCGGCGGGCAGGCATGAGGTCGAAGTGATCACCGGCGACACCTTCTCGTACGGCATCAACGTGACGAGCTTATGGTCCACAACCGCCATCGCCATCTTTGGTCTGATCGCTGTGGTCCTGCTCGTCTCAATGTATCTCCTCCTGAAGATCTTGCCAAAGCGACACCCCGTCTAAGACAAGTCCCGGCCCGCTATGTCCGTCCTCGAAATCGATCTGAGCTTTCTCTTCGTCATTGCGGTCATCCTGATCTGGTTCATGATCGCTTACCAGTTTGTCCTGACGGTCTTCGGATACGCCAACTACCTGAAGTCTTTCGGGGAGCGGCGCGAAACAGATTCAGTACAGTACGACTTCCCCTCTTGCACCGTCCTCATTCCTGCCCACAACGAGGAGAAGGTCATTGCCCGGACTGTCGAATCGATGCTCAGGCTGAAGTATCCGAAGGAGAAGCTCCGCATCCTTGTCATCAACGATGGTTCGACGGATGCGACAGCCTCCATCGTCGCCGAATACGCTGCGAGGGATCCACGCGTCACCTTGTACACGATTGCGCCGGGCGAGGGGGGAAAAGGGAAATCAAGAGCTCTCAACCTCGGTCTCCAGCAAGTGCAGTCTGACATGATAGCTGTGTACGACGCTGATAACACCCCCGACGGGAACGCCCTTCGCTATCTGGTGGCCCAACTCTTGGGACACGAAGAGCTTGGTGCAGTGATAGGGAAGTTCCGAACCGTCAATAAAAGCGTCAACGTGCTCACCCGGTTCATCAACATTGAGACGCTGAGTTTCCAATCCATCCTTCAGGCGGGACGATGGCAGATGCACCGCATTGCCACCCTTCCCGGGACGAACTTCGTCATCTGGACGCACCTGGTTCGGGACCTGAGCGGATGGGACGAGGAGGCCCTGACGGAAGATTCCGAGCTCAGCATTCGAATCTACGAGGCAGGGTACAAAATCAAATATATCCCGTATGCCGTGACCTACGAGCAGGAACCTCAGGAGTGGAGGGTCTGGCTCCGCCAGCGGATGCGGTGGGTGAGAGGGAACAACTACGTTGTCTCAAAATTCTTCAGAGAGATCCCCAAGTTCAAGAGCAAACGCCTCGCGTTCGATCTTCTCTATACCCTCTCATTGTACTATGTCTTCTTTGCGGCAATCCTTATTTCAGATCTTTTGTTTGTGATCAGTGCGTTGAACCTGGTCAGCATTGCACTCCCGGGCCCGTACACGCTGGTCTGGATCTTCGCATTCTTCCTCTTCATCCTCGAAATCTTCCTCGCAATTTCCTTCGATTCAGAGGACAGCCTGAAGTCGATCGGCTTGATCCTCGTTATGTACTTCACCTACTGCCAGTTCTGGATCTATGTCGTGCTTAAGGCTGTCTACCTCGAGTACGTCAAGAAGGAAAAGCGCATCTGGGACAAAACGGTCCGGTTCGACGTGGAAACTGCCAAGAAGCCTGATGAACACTAGAACATTTCTTGCCGCCCTCCTTCTGCTCACGGTTTGCGAGACGGGCCGCGCTCAACTTTCGGGGTATTCATCCGTCGGATTCGGATACCAACAGAACCCCTTGTCAAACTACGAGAAGCTTTCTGATCAGGTGAAGCAAGGCTATCTCGAGCTCGACTACAAGGGCGAACTCCCGCATTCGTCCTTCGGCCTTCAGTACATCGGGGGACTCATGATGTTCAATCGATTCGAGGGCCGCAACTTCTACGAGCACAGCCTGTTCGGCGTGTACAAACTGCGATTCAACGACGAGAATCAAGACGAATCGACCGCCGACTCGTCAGCGACAAGCGAGAGCGACACGACGGCAACGACGGATACCGAAGCTCAGGAGGAGCAGGAACAATCTGTCAGCGACTCCACGGCCACGTATCTGGACCTGGGTGCGAAACTGGTCGCCCGACACGACAAGTTAGCCTACGATGAGTTTGACAACCAGGCTCTTGCCCTCTCCGCATCGTACCGGCCCCCGCTCGGCGAGCATCTCTACGGTCGGCTTGGCAACACGCTCGTTCTACGCTCCTATCCGAACGTGACGACGTTGTCGAATTTCAACAACCTCCTCACGGCAGAGATTGGGGTAAGCTCGGAGACCAACCTGGTGTACGGTTTCATTCTTTCCGGCGGCTTGAAGTACTACACGACCTCGACGTACGACACAACGCGATTTGGAGGCTCCGGGGGCTCGGCTCAGAATCCACCCGGAAAGGGGAAGGCCAGCGGAAAGATACCCGGCTCCTCCGAGAAGCAGATCCTGCTGAAACCTCAGGACAACGGGACCGTCCAATTCCTCGGTTCCCTCTTTCTCAGGAAAGACTGGTCACCGAAGACATCGCTCCTCTCGAGCCTCGCGTATCGGTGGACAGCGCGTTCCGCGGTGCGTTACCTCGCTCAGCAGGCCAGTGCCTCGCTCGTCGGCGATGACATCTACAACGACTTTTTCAGCTACGAAGGCCCGGAGTTGAGGATAAGGTTGACGAGCATACTCATCTCCAAGATTCAGATGATCCTCGAGGCGGGGCTGCAGCACAAACGGTTCGCGGCTCCCGCGCTCAGTCTCACCGGTGAGGAGCTGGCTTCGCATCGAACGGACCTTCGAACGTCAATCGAGCTCTACATGTCGAGATATTTCGAGCTCCTGGATGGAATCGGAGTGGATGTGTTCGTCGACGCCGGCTTCGTTCGAAATCAATCCAACGACAGCTACAACGATCACTCCGGCTCTTCGGTCTCGGCAGGGTTGGGGATAGGATTCTAGCGGTTGAAGTCTCCGGATGAGAACACCCGTCACTGCGGCGCTCTTGTAGGAAGCCCTCCAGAAAAAGAAAAGGCAACCTCGTAAAGGCCGCCTCTGCAAAGAGAACACACGAGCGGTCGCTACTCGAGCTCGGCTCTGATGAACTCCCGGTTCAGCCGCGCGATGTGCATCACCGAGATCTTCTTCGGACATTCGGCTTCGCACGCGTAGTTGTTCGAGCAGTTGCCAAATCCCTCCTTGTCCATCTGTTCCACCATCTTCAACGCTCGCTCCTTCCGCTCAGGCTGGCCCTGGGGGAGGAGCGCAAAGTGCGAAACCTTCGCCGCTACAAATAACATCGCCGACGAGTTGGGGCATGCCGCCACACAGGCTCCACACCCGATACAGGCCGCGGCATCCATCGCTTCCTCGGAGAGCGGTTTCGCGACGGGGATTGAGTTTGCCTCGGGGATAGCACCTGTTTTCGCGGAGATGTAGCCGCCCGCTTGGATGATTCGGTCTAACGCGGTGCGATCAACGACGAGATCCTTGATGACGGGGAAGGGCTTCGCCCTCCATGGCTCCGCGACAATCGTGTCGCCGTCCTGAAAAAGACGCATCCGCAGCTCGCACGTCGCCGTGCCCCTTCCCGGCCCGTGGGCCCGCCCGTTGATCACCATGCCGCAGCTGCCGCAGATGCCCTCGCGGCAATCGTGATCGAACGCGATCGGATCCTCCCCCTTCTTCACGAGCTCGACGTTCAGAATATCGAGCATCTCGAGAAAGGAAGCGTCCGGCGAAATGTTCTGCACCTCGTAGTCTACAAACCGGCCCTCATCGTTTCTGTTCCTTTGACGCCAGATCTTCAGCTTGACGTTCATTACTTGTAGCTCCTTTGCGAAGGTTTCACGTACTCAAACTCGAGCGGTTCCTTGTTGAGAATGGGGGTCTTGCCGACGCCGCGGAACTCCCACGCCGCCACATAGCAGAACTTGGCGTCATTGCGCTTGGCTTCGCCCTCCTCTGTTTGATGCTCCTCGCGGAAATGACCGCCGCACGATTCCTCCCGATGGAGCGCGTCGTACGCGATCAGCTCCCCAAGCTCGAGGTAGTCGGCGACCCGACCGGCCCGCTCCAGCTCTGAGTTGAGCTCATGCGCCCCACCCACGAGCTTCACATTTTGCCAGAACTCAGCGCGTAGCTTGGGTATCGCAGAAAGTGCCTTCTTCAGGGCCGCCTTGTTGCGCCCCATGCCCACGTGCTCCCACATGATCTTGCCCAACTCCCGGTGGAACTCCTCGACCGTCTTCTTGCCGTTCATCGACATGAACTTCTTCACCATCCCCTCGATCGACCTCTGCGCCTCCTTGAAAGGTGCGTCCTCGGTCTTCAGGGCTTTGAACTTCGTGGATGCGAGGTAGTCCCCGATGGTATACGGCAGAATGAAATAGCCATCAGCCAGGCCCTGCATCAGCGCACTTGCCCCGAGGCGGTTCGCGCCATGATCGGAGAAGTTCGCCTCCCCAATCACGTACATGCCGGGGATCGTGCTCATCAGGTTGTAATCCACCCACAAGCCACCCATCATGTAGTGGACAGCCGGGTAGATGCGCATCGGACCCTCGTAAGGATCCTCTGCCGTGATCTCGTGGTACATGTCGAACAGGTTCCCATAGCGTTCCTCGATGACGTGACGCCCCAGACGCTTGATCGGATCGGCAAAATCGAGGTACACCGCCCGGCCCGTGGCACCAACGCCGTACCCGTTGTCGCAGATCTCCTTCGCACGCCGTGAAGCCACGTCGCGCGGCACCAGGTTTCCGAACGACGGGTAGAGGCGCTCGAGGTAGTAGTCCCGCTCCTCCTCCGGGATATCCTGTGCCCTGCGCCTGTCCCCCTTCTTCTTGGGGACCCAGATCCGACCATCGTTCCGGAGACTCTCGCTCATCAGCGTCAGCTTCGACTGGTAGTCGCCGCTCTGCGGAATGCACGTCGGGTGAATCTGGGTGAAGCAGGGGTTGCCAAACGCTGCACCCTTCTTGTAGGCGCGCCAGATGGCCGTCGCGTTGCTGGCCTTCGCATTCGTCGAGAGATAGAACACGTTTCCGTACCCGCCCGTGGCAAGGACGACCGCGTGCCCTTCGTACGCTTCAATCTCACCGGTGGCAAGGTTACGACAGATGATGCCCCGAGCCTGGCCGTCGACGAGAACCAGATCCAGCATCTCGCGGCGCGGGAAGAACTTCACGTTCCCCTCTTTGATTTGCCGGCTCAGCGCCGAGTAGGCGCCGAGGAGCAGCTGCTGGCCGGTCTGGCCGCGGGCATAGAACGTTCGCGAGACCTGCGCGCCACCGAACGATCGGTTGTCGAGGTACCCGGCGTAGTCGCGTGCAAACGGCACACCCTGGGCGACACACTGGTCGATGATGTTGTTGCTGACCTGAGCGAGGCGATACACGTTCGCCTCCCGAGACCGGTAGTCGCCGCCTTTCACCGTGTCGTAGAAAAGACGCCAGATGCTGTCGCCGTCGTTCGCGTAGTTCTTCGGCGCGTTGATGCCGCCCTGGGCTGCGATGCTGTGGGCCCGGCGAGGGGACTCATGGTACGAGAAGGTCAGAACGTTGTACCCGAGCTCTCCGAGGCTCGCAGCAGCCGAAGCCCCCGCGAGACCTGTGCCGACCATGATGATCGTGTACCTCCGTTTGTTGGCCGGATTGACAAGTTTGAGGTTGAACCGATAGGTATCCCACTTCTTCTCGATCGGACCTGGGGGAATCTTAGCGTTAAGCTTCATTGTTCGTCGACTCCAATTAGTCAAGCTAAACCATGAGAGGGAAGTCCTTCAACTCGTTAGGACTTGAACCAGAGGAAATAGGCCGGCATCGCCGCGAATCCCAACGGGATGAGCAGCCAGAAGATCACAGAAAAGGCGTCGATCCACGTCTTGTACTTCTGATTCCGCAGACCGAGGGTCTGAAAGCCGGACTGGAAGGCGTGCTTCAGATGGAACCCGAGGAACGCGACGGCGACAATGTAGAAGATGCTGAGGACCGGATCGGAAAACGCTTCGGAAACCATCTGGTAGGGGGTCATCACCTCGGACCCGAATCGAGTCGGGATCCAGAACGTCATCAAATGCGATACCAGGAAGAATCCGACCAGCGCTGAACTGGCGGTCAGCATCGGCGTCCTGGATGAGAATTTCGTATTGTCCTTCAGCCGATATGTATCGTATCCCACCGGACGTGAAAGCCTGTTCATGATCCAGACCACAACGCCGCTGATCATATGAGCCAGAATCCCGACGAACAGGACCACCTCGACGATCCTGATGACAAGGTTGGTGGACATGAACTGTGCGGCCTGGTTGTACGTTTCGCCGCCATCCTGCTTGAACAAGAAGAGATTCACGCCGACATGCACGATCAGGAACGTGCAGAGAAAGAGCCCGCTCAGGCTCATGATGATTTTCTTGCCGATGGAGGATCGATAGAAAAGGATAAATTTATTCATGGCAACATTTTGATGAGATCAACCTTCAATTAAGTTCAGTTCCCCAAACACAGGAGGCCTTCGCCGCGCAGCCCAACGGGTCTGATGGCGTCATCGAGGGGACACGACTGGTACCGAGAGTGCCGCGTTTTCCGCAGCAGGATTTTAGAAAAGAATTCAACAAAAAGCAATTTCAGATCCTATTCATGCACCACAGTTTCTCCAATGAACCTCCTGATTGAGATCGCGCTTCCGAGAAACCCGAGGACACAGCCGACCGCGATGACAACGGCATAATACAACGGCTGCACACGAACAAAATCGGCAAGCTCAGAGGAGGTCCACCGCGCGAGATATTCAAAAACGAGAAACAGAATGCCTGCAGCAGCACAGCCGCCGATGAAGCCCTGGATCAATCCTTCCAATATGAAGGGCCCCCGAATGAAGGCTTTTGTGGCGCCGATGAGCTTCATCGTTTGCACGATCTTCCGTTTTGCATAAATGGCGAGACGGATGGTGTTGGCAACAAGAAAGATCGAAGAGATCGTAATGAAGATGCCTATGCCGAAGACCAGCCACAGGAAGGTCGTCGCACGGCGATCCAACATCTCCAGAAGGGTCTTCCGGTAGATGACATCATCCACACCTTTGATCTGCTTGACCGCTGTGTAGATCTTCTCGGCTGCTCTTGCGTTCTTGTATCCGTCCTTCAGATAGATCTTGACCGACGCAGGAAGCGGATTGAAATCGAGGACTCTCTTAATGTCCTCACCGAACTCCTCTTTGAAGATTGCGGCCGCCCGTTCTTTTGAGATGTATTGAACCTCTCGCACGCCCTCCAGGGATGCGATACTATCGCGCACGATCGAGGTCTCGATCGGACTCAAGTAATCCGCGAGGAACGCTTCCATCTCGACCTTCTCGCGCAGCGCTTGGATGACGCTATTGGCGTTGAGAACGAGAATGCTGAACGATCCGAGCAACAACAGGGAGATGCAGATGGTCGTGATCGCTGCCAGCATCGACAGCTTCGCACGCCGGAACCCGGAAAATCCCTCTCTGAAGATGTAAGCAATCTGCATGGCCTAACCCCTGATGGTTGTGCCGAACGGGTACGAACCGAGGACGCGAACGAACGTCGTCAATTCATCGAGATGATCGAGGGCCTATTGCTCTCGACGTTGCGACGGACAATCCGGAGCCCGTAGACCGAAGCGGCACGCCCGCTCGCGATGGCAGCGGCATCCCAACGGTCTCGTTCACGAATCATTTTCGCTGCGCCGGCAGTGTCGTAGTACGCAACTACGTTGACCCGCCGCAGTGAACGAAGGAAATCTTCGCACTGGCCGAGCGCCTGAGCGTGAGAGTAGACTGAACGCACGTTCTTCAGCGAGACTCCGGGGAGCACCATCAGGTGAAGCTGGACGCCAAGCTTCACTTCGACGATGATGTGAAGCTTATGCTTGAGCAAGAGGTCGTAGTTTTGATGGATGCTTCCAGAGACCGAGTTCTCAATGGGGACGATCCCGCAGGAGGATCGGTGCTGAACCGCAAAACGAAAAACGTCCTTGAAACTCTCGAGCGGCGCAAGGCGCGCCTTGCGTCCGAAAAAAGCTCGTGCGGCTTCTTCGCTGAAGGCCCCGGGTTCACCCTGATATGCAACGGTCATCGCTGCTCGTCGACCCGATAGGTAAACTCTAGGTTCTCATTGACGATGAAGATATGTTCCAGACTCAGCGACCTGAAGAAATTTTGAGCTAGAAATTGGATTCATCACGCCAGCGGAGGATCAGCCATGGCTTCTCGGGATCCGGCCGGATGAGAGTCCACGTCGCATAGCCGTCGATCCGCACGATATCACTCGGGTTGAACGACACCGTCAGGTTGAAATTGCGGCTCACCGTAGCCTTCGTACTTGACGAATCGGTCGAGAGGGAAATGATATTGTTCCACACAAGGTCGAGCCGCTGAACGTTTTGGAACAAGCCATACGTCGTCTGCATGTCTTCATCCCTCCCCCACGTCACATCGACGCCGCGGTCGTAATCCCTGTAGACGAACGTGAAATCCGAGCTCAACAGCTGCCCGTAGATCGTCGTGTCTCGAAATGTATAGGCGTACTTGAAGTTTTGAAACACACCGTCGATCGTTCTCGCGTCGCCAAGAATCGAGTCCCCTTCATCGAGACTCTCATCCAATCCCGGAGCAAAGGGATTGCACGCACCGAGTATGAAAACGACCGTTAGTATCGCCCCTATGAATTTCATTCAGCGGTCAGCACTCAGCTCAAAACTTGAGACTTGGAACGACAAGCTTGTGCGCCAGAGGCGCATCCCCGCCAGACCATCTGCGGCTGATGAGGCGGGTTCCGCCTTTGGCGGAGAACTGAACGAGTTTGAACGCTTACTGTCCAAACTCCCCTTTGAGATCGCTCCAGGTGAAGTCGCTCGCGCTCGCTGCGAGGTCCACCCACCGCCAGATGACCCAATTCCGCGAGCGATCGGCGATCAGGAAAAACTGAGCCCTTCCGCTGGCCTGCGTCGGCAGGTTGGCGAGCGAGTGCTGCACATTGAGCCTGTAGGTCGCCTCATATTGAGCGGAATCGGACTGAAGGCTCTGCGCGTTCAGAACGTCGAACGTCAGCGTTGCCGATGACCCTGCAGGCATCTTCGACCTCAGATTCTCGAAATACTGCTGCTCGGATTGCCTCGTCCAGGTGAGGAAAACGCCGCCGTACTTCAGCTTCGCCTGCGGCGTGGGCTCGAAGCTGAAACTGCGCCCCGATGCCGAAGAGTCGGCAAAGGACTTGACATAGTTCAGAGAATTGAGGTCCCGAAACGCGTTCACCATGTTGGTAAAGACGATCGAGGGGTCGGTCGGCGGAACGTAGCTCGAGCTCGATTGAGATGGCTGCTCAGGCTCCCTCGTCTCAAAAATGTTGCACGAAAACTGAGTGCTCGCAACGAGAAGCGTCAGGAGAACAATTCGAGCGTTCACTTTCTTCTTCGACGATTGAGCACATCCCCGGCGGATCAAACGACGATCCGGCCTTCGAGTGCACGGCTCAGCGTCGCCTCGTCAGCGTACTCCAGGTCGGTTCCGACGGGCAGGCCTCGCGCGATGCGCGTTACTTTCATGCCCAGGGGCTTGAGGAGCTTGGACAGATACAGCGTGGTAGCCTCCCCCTCCACATTCGGATTGAGGGCGAGAATGACCTCTTCTGTGCTCGAGTTCGAAAGGCGCTGCAGCAGCTCCTTGATTCTGAGATCCTCCGGCCCAATGCCGTCGAGCGGCGACAGGGCGCCCCCCAGGACGTGGTAAAGGCCCTTGAATTCATTTGTCTTTTCAAGGGCCAGCACGTCCGTCGGCTGCTCCACGACGCATATGAGCGATCGGTCCCTTTTCGTGCTCGAGCAGATCAGGCAGGGATCGCTCTCCGTGATGTTCGAGCAAATCGAGCAGTAGCGTACCTTGTCCTTGACGTTGACCAACGCGCGAGCAAGCGTCACGACGTCGTCCTTGCTCATCTTCACGACATACAGGGCAAGTCGGTGCGCCGTTTTTCGGCCAATGCCGGGAAGTTGGGCAAACTGTTCGGCAAGCTGCTCGACCGATTCAGCGGTGAAGATCATACTCTTATGCCAAATCTCCGGTCCGTCTGATCTACAGACCCGGGAAATTCAGGCCCGGGATGTTCGGAATCATTCCGTGGGTGGCCTTTTGCATCTCCTGCTGCGCCATTGCGCCAGCCTCCTCGAGCGCCTTGTTCGCCGCTGCGACGATGAGATCTTCCAGGATCTCCTTCTCCTCCGGGTTCACGACTTCCTTCTCGATCTCGATCTTGACGATCTGCTGCTTCCCGTTGGCGGTCACCTTGACCATGCCTCCACCCGACTCGGCCGTCACGGTCTTTTGTTCAAGCTCGGCCTGAACCTGAGCCACTCGTTCCTGCATCTTCTGCAATTGCTTCATCATTCCCTGCATGTTCGGCATCGGACCCTTCATCATCGCGTACCCCTTCGATTTTTCTCCAGGAATCGTTGAACAATTTCTGCCAATATAGGTTGAAATGGTAGGAATGTCAACGAAACGCGCAGGGCGGTCACGCTGACGGCGGTCGACGAACTGTGTGAGAAAATCCGTTTGACTTTGGAGGCAAATTGAGATATACTGCCCAGACCCGGATGTGTGTCTCCGGGTTCTTCTTTCACATACCATTCCGCGATAGCTCAATGGTAGAGTCCCGTCAGACAACGACGGGATCTCGGTCCGCCACCTTCGGTGTCGGCCCTCGACATGCGGCTTTCGCCTTGTTCTTTCACAAATAGATTCCGCGATAGCTCAATGGTAGAGCATGCGGCTGTTAACCGCAGGGTTGTAGGTTCGAGTCCTACTCGCGGAGCGGTTCGACTCACCCCACCAGCGAAGGTGGGGTTCGCTCACCGCTACTTCGTAGCCATCTTCAGGTGTGAGTCGAACAGCCCTGAGCGAGGGAGCCCCGAAGCTCAGACGTGACATCGACAAGGGGCGACCGAGTCGAAAGGCCCAAGAATCATGCCTGGCTGGTTTTACATGCTACGCCTCCGATCTTCCAACGTCTATGGCGGATCCACGCGTTCTCTCAAGAGGAGAATAGAGGATCACTTCGCCGGTAGGGCTTGCCGAACGACCAAAATCGATCGCCCAATCGCTATGGTCTATGCAGAAGAGTATCCGTCCTACAAAGAGGCGTTTCGACGTGAACATCAGGTGAAACACTGGACCCGCGCAAAAAAGGAAGCTCTCATCTCAGGTAACCTTGTTCAACTCAAGAAACTCGCAAAGAGAAAGAAACGGTGACAGATGAGTTAGCATACAACGCTAACTCGTGTCGTTTTGGAAGTCGTCGGTTCCCCGACCGGATGACTGTCCGGTCGGACGGGCCAGCCAGAACGCGAGGCGGGCGGGGAGTCCTATTTACCCGGACCGGACTCGCGGAGCTGAGTGATCCCGACACCGTCGGAATCACGAAGTCCCAATGTTGTTGGTCGGGACCGTTTACACAGTGACATCAAGCCCGACCTTCGCCACCTGGTTCACTCTCGTAGCTCATCCAATGTTTCCCCGGCTGGACTATCCCCTCCATCTCTTCAGCCCGACCTTACTTTTGCTTCCGAGCGAGTGCGTACTCCACGATTCTTCGAAGGGTCTGGGAAAACGAGATTCCCACCTTTTCCGCAGATTCCATGAAGGAGACGCCTTCCGTCAGGTCCGGATTGGGATTGACCTCAAGCACATAGGCTTGATTCCGTTCGCTGAGTCGAAGATCCAGGCGCGCATAATCCCGGCATCCTGTTACCTGATAGGCCCGAAGAGCAATCTCTTCAACTCTTTTCCGCACCCGTTCGGGCAGCTTCGCCGGGCAAACGGAGTGCAACCGATGATAGGTCTCATCGAGCGGGTTCCACTTCGCATCATAGCTGATGATGTTCGGATGATCAGAGGGAAACTCTGAGAAGTCGAACTCGATCATCGGCAGAACGGCCGGGGGACCATTCCCGAGGACTGAAACGTGCAATTCGCGACCTTCAATGAATTCTTCGACAATGATGGGCGGGGTGAATTCAGCGAACACCTTCTTGATTCGATCGGAAAGGCTTGCGTAGTCTCGCACCACGGAGTCCTTGTCCACGCCGGCACTCGCATCCTCTCGACCGGGCTTCACAATGACGGGGTAATGGAGTCCGTGCCGTTTCGGCATCCTTGGTTGTCGCAGGAGGCGGAATTTCGGTGTGGGGACCCCATTCGCGAGGAGGACCTGCTTCGTCAATCCTTTGCGCTGGCAAAGGGCCAGCGCAAAAGGTGGAGCGCCCGTGTACGGAATCTGATAAAGCTCATACAGGCCCGCCACGATCGCTTCCAATCGTGGACTGTCGTGAAAGAATTCGACAAGATTGAATACGACGTCCGGAGGGTTCCGCTGCAAGAGTCTCTCGAGCGTATCGAGGCGTTCCTCACAATTGACGGCACGCGCTGAGAATCCCTCGCTGCGAAGGGCTTTCACGATGGCGGCAAAATCTTCCCTGACGGTGGACACGTGGAGAGGATACTCGGGAGTGAAACCAAGGGATGCAGGATCAACATTCCTCAACTTCTCATATTCGTCCTCACCGACAAAGTTATAGAGGATGAGGACTCTCGCGATTTTGGACCTGGTTGTGATGGCCATCGGATCCCCCTTCTGTTAAAATATGCACAATTTCTGACCTGGTGGCAAGAAATCGCCTGATTGCAATTTGGCTTGAGTTTCGGTAGCTTTGTGTGCACTTTGTAAACTTGAGCACAATCAATGGGTATCGCTCCTCAACCGAACCTCTGGCAGTGCGGTCCGTTCGCACTCAAACACGCACTCATGACGCTCGGCATCTTCGCCGAGGAGAGAACCATCACACGTATCGCAGCGAGCAGGTCCGCGTACGGCACGGACGAAGAGCAGCTCAAGCGTGCGGCGCGACACTTCGAATGTGATATGCCGATGATCCGTCGGCACGATCCGGAGGCTGGACGGAGAGAGCTGATGAAATACCTGAGACGGGGAATCCCCTCCCTCCTCTGCATCTATCAATGGAACCACTGGGTGACGGTCGTGAAGTCAGAGGGAGGAAAATTCATCCTGCTCGATAGCCGCGACGACGCGGTGCTCACCATCGTGACCTGGGGAGAACTCAAAAGTCGTTGGGTCTATCACGAACAGGATGAATACGACAAGAAACACTGGGAGAACCTCTACGACCTCCATCCGGTCATACCGAGGCTTCGTGTTCAGACCAAGGCAAGGTTCTCCGTGGCACGAGCGCGGTACCTCCGGAGAGCCGAAAACAGGGGCTTGGCCAGATTCTGGGATCAGTATCTGGCGGATCTGATGGCGATCGCGAAGCCTCGCACGTCCTTGAGCCGCAAGGTCTTCTCTCTTGGCGAGTTTCTCCGCCGACATGAACGAATGATTCTCGATCAGGTCGACTACTGGCACGGATCGATCGGCCGGAGGAGCGCATTCAAGATTCTGCAAAACATGCATCTTGTTGCAGACACGTACGGTCTTGTCATACACGATGAAGACGAGAAACGCGCCATCGCAGGAATCACATCCATTCTCACTCTCTGGGCTGCGGCAAAGTACGGCTCGAGACCCGTCTATGAAGAATAGGTCGACTCCACCGCTCAATGAACTTCTGCCCTGGAAGCCCGCTAGCAGCATCCAAGACCTTCAAACACAAACGCCGTTCCCGAACAATCAGATTGTTTTGGGAAAAACGCCTTGGTCAACCTTGGGATCGTTGTCGGCTTGACGTATGTGGGTGAGCGCCTGAGACTCACATGCCGTCTCGGGTAGAGGTTCTGATGCGGCTCGCACACGGAGATAATCTCCAGAAGCCAGGCGGGTCGAACAGCCCTGAGGGACACCGAGCGAGTCCACCGTTTGTTCCTGTCACGAGTCGAGGGGGAGTCGAAGGGCGAATTGACAATCCATGCCAGCATGGTTCTACATCTTGCGCTTGAAATCTGGTGGCCTGTACCCAGGTGCCACAAGGAACTTACCAAAGCGCATGTAAAAACATTTCGGCGGTACCGGTGGTCGGACGACAAGACTGGATCCACCACTGGAACTTGCCTCCGCCGAGACATTCGACACATTTGCCGAAGCTCGGAGACGTGAATCACAAGTCAAGCAATGGAGCCGAGCTAAGAAGGGAGCGCTCATTCGGGGTGATGTTGAAGCTCTACAGATGCTTGCAAGACGGCGAAAGAGATAAGAGTAGCTGGCAATTTGAGTCCTAACAGCCCGCATTTTTTGAGCAAATTGCGCCGTCTATGCCAACCACTACTCAACGATCTCGTTCGAAAACAACAGAATGGAAAATCCTAGGGTTCACACATTTCACATCCCGGTCATGGGTCTGGCATTCTCCATCGACACCCCGATACGAGTCGCTCGATTCGGCATCTCTTCGGTGATTTCGATCGTCGACGACATTCTGATCGAGCACATGCGAAAGCACTACTCCAGCCTGCACAGCGAACCGTACACGCCCATCTCTCCAAAAGATGACGACCATCGCGCCCGGAGGATTACCGCTTATCTCAATCTCGTGAACCGGATTGTGCATCGGCAAGTTGCAGAGCTGGAAGCCTCGGCGTTTGAACGTGGAAGCGAAATCGTCAAGTACTTTGAGATGCTGGCAGATCGCTCTCCGTTAAAAGCCCTTTACCGTCGAATGATTATGGTTGATGACCCGATCTCTCGAGCGACGCTGGAAAACGAACTGCGCGCGAAGATCGTTCCAGGTGCTATCGATGTGAATATCATGACTAAAGTGGATAAGACGAACACCGGCACGAATCGAAAGGAGCTACCTCCGGAGTTCTCGGACGCACTCGCATCCCTCCGCGGCTTCACGAAGAGCGATCTCGAATCTTCTGTTGTCCTTTCTGCCGGACTGAATTCACGGTTGTTCAGCTATATGGGAAGATGCCCCGAGTTTCTTCCAGACTGCAACGGGACACTGAGGAAAAAAGTCATTCTGAAAGTGAGTGACTACCGATCGGCCTACATTCAGGGGAAAATACTGGCAAAGAAGGGGATATGGATTTCAGAATTCCGCATCGAATCGGGTCTCAACTGCGGCGGTCATGCGTTTGCGACGGACGGAATTCTCATGGGACCAATTTTGGAGGAATTCAAGACAAAGAAACACGACCTGCTCCGCGAATTGCACGAATTGTACTGCGCAGCGCTTCGGGAAAAAGGCATCGCAGTGCCTTTGTCGCCACCGAAGGTGCGAATCACCGTCCAAGGAGGCATCGGCACCGCCAACGAAGACACGTTTCTGCGTGAATTCTATGAGGTCGACGGAACGGGTTGGGCATCGCCGTTTCTCTTGGTTCCTGAAGCTACGAATGTCGACGATGAGACCCGGAGGAAGCTGGCAACCGCTCGGAAAGAGGATTACTATCTGAGCGACGCTTCGCCGCTCGGGATTCCATTCAGCAACCTGCGTGACACCTCAAGCGAACAGCAGATACGCCGGCGCGCGGACGAAGGCAAACCGGGAAGCCCATGTCTGA
>Ga0315281_10001633_pt1 | contig 33289 bp, 28 predicted proteins | sample YL17G07_0_MG_FD_204540 | JGI IMG/M metagenome (GOLD analysis project Ga0315281, IMG submission 204540) | Sediment microbial communities from Yellowstone Lake, YNP, Wyoming, USA - YL17G07_0 | ecosystem: Environmental > Aquatic > Freshwater > Lake > Sediment | place: USA: Wyoming | collected...
GAGCTATTTTCTAATTCCCAACGGCGTATGACTCTTCATAACCGGGCCATCCATCATCATACGGCTCACAAACCATCTCAGGTAATGCCCGCCCGCTATCAGGCAGGGCGTATGTTGTGGGCGGGTCTCTGGTGGGCTTCATCGGCTTAGAAGCCCCTACTTTTGGTGCCATAGTCCGAGATGCTCAAGAATATGGCGTATCACGGACGCTTCGGTGATGAAACTGATGATCTTCATTTCACCGCGGCCTAAAGCCCCTACTGTTGGCGCAGTTGGGACAGATCATGGGATCGACTTCCCATATCTTTGGCTTAAAGCCCCTACTGTTGGTTGATGCACTCCCGCCAGGTTAAGGAAGAATTGGGTGGTACAATATCACCTACTGCCTATAAATATCCTGTCCAGCCCGGCATAGTCTTTCAGTATGCGGACATCCCTGATGCCGGCTTCAGTCGCTATCCCCTCAACTGCAAGCCCCTGATCAAAACCAATTTCACACGCTATAAAGCTGTCCTCATAAAGATAACGAGGGGCCTCCCCGAGTATCCTCCGATAAAAGTCCAGCCCATCCGTACCGCCGTCCAGTGCCTCAATCGGTTCGTAATCCCTTATCTCTTGCTGTAAACCAGGGATGTCACCCCTTTTAACGTATGGCGGATTGCAAACTATGCAGTTAAACCCCATTTCCACAACAGGCCCGAACAGGTCGCCTTTCAGGAAACTCACATTCTTAACGCTGTTTTGTTCCGCATTACGCAAGGCATAGCCCAAAGCCGCATCAGACATGTCAACGCCGTAAACCTCTGCTCGCGGCAAGTTCTTTGTAAGAGCTATTGCGATGCACCCGCTGCCGGTACAAAGATCAAGTATGCGCAGATTAAGATTATCGTCCGATGTTGTACGTCCTGCGATTTTTTTAATGACCTCTTCAACCAGCAGTTCGGTCTCAGGTCGTGGTATGAGAACACCCTTGCCAATATAAATTTTCAGGCCGTAGAACTCCACATGACCGATTATATATTGAAGCGGTTCACCAAGTGCACGTCTGGCTGCTAAGGATTTTACTATAGATAATGTTTCAGGGGAGATTTCGATGTCTTCAGTGTAAAGTCTTGGCTGGTCAATGTGGAGGGTTTGTGTAATGAGAAGTTCGGCCTCTCCGGCAGGATCTTCTATGCCTTGTTCACTGAGAAAGCGGGTTATTTCGCCGAAGAGTCGCACAACTCCTTGAGTCGCTCTGCCTGGTAGTGCGTTATCAGGGCGTCAATGATCTCATCCATATACCCTTCAAGCACCTGTTCAAGCTTGTGCAGTGTGAGCCCTATTCGATGGTCGGTAACCCTGTTTTGCGGATAGTTGTATGTCCTTATGCGCTCGCTTCTGTCGCCGCTGCCAACTTGCGTCTTTCTGTCGGCTGCGCGCTCTTTGTCTTTCTTCTCCGTCTCAAGATCAAGCAGTCTTGAACGCAATACCTTAAGCGCCTTTTCGCGGTTTTTCAACTGGGAGCGCTCGTCCTGGCACTGCACTACAAGGCCGGTTGGGACGTGGGTAATCCTTACAGCGGAATAGGTCGTGTTGACACTCTGTCCGCCGGCGCCCGATGAGCAGAAGGTGTCTATCCTGAGGTCTTTCTCTTCAATCTTTATATCCACGTCCTCTGCTTCCGGAAGCACTGCAACTGTTGCGGCAGATGTGTGTATTCTTCCAGAGGCCTCAGTTACCGGGACCCTCTGGACCCTGTGTACGCCGCTTTCGTATTTGAGCCGGCTGTATGCGCCCTTGCCCGTAATGTTTGCCACTATTTCCTTTATCCCGCCCAGACCTGTGGGACTGGAATCTATTATCTCAATCTTCCATCTTCTGGACTCAGCGTATTTGGAATACATCCTGAAAAGAGAGGCTCCGAAAAGGGCTGCTTCTTCTCCGCCGGTGCCAGCCCTAATCTCGAGGATGACGTTCTTGTCATCCCGCGGGTCTTTCGGCAACAGCATAAACTTAAGCTCATCTTCCAGCACCGGCTTCCTTTTTTTAAGGGTCTCCAGTTCCTCCTGTGCCAGAGCCTTCATTTCAGTGTCCTCGCCCTTTAGAAGCTCCTCAGACTCCTCTATGCCGGAGAGCAGTTTCTTATACTCCCCTATGCTTTCAACTATTGGCTGAAGGTCTGACTGCTCCTTGGAATACTTCTGATACTCCTGAGGGTTGGAGATGACTGCGTTGTCCGACAGTATATTATTTATCTCGTTATACTTGCTTTCTATGATCAACAATTTCTTCAGCATGATTTTTCACTCTCCATCTCCGCATCCAGTACCAACACCGCTTTTAAGGCTGCTATGGCCACTTCTATCTGCGAATTGTCCGGTTCGCGCACCGTAAGCCTCTGAAGGAACATTCCAGGAGCGGCTAAAATCCCCATAACCGGGCTGTCCTGAACCTTTGCTGAAAATTTGAGCATCTCATAAGAAATGCCTGCTATGGCGGGTATCAATACAAGCCTTGAAAGAAACTTCCACAGGAAGCTCCATGCCTGCGGCACAAAGGAAAAGACTATTATGCTTATGACCATTACTATCAGGAGAAAGCTGGTGCCGCAGCGCGGGTGGTAAGGCTTGTACTTCAGTGCGTTGGCCACTGTCAAATCCTCGCCAGCCTCATAGGCATAAATGACCTTGTGCTCTGCGCCGTGGTATTCGTATATCCGCCGCATCTCCTTCCAGAGGCCTATGGCTGTGACATATAAAAGGAATATCGCCACACGGATTACCCCGTCAACAAGGTTGAACATCAGGGGACTGTCGGCAATACTACTGTAAAAGTTTCCCATGAGTTTGGTAACGTAGAGCGGAAAAACAATAAAAAGGCCTAATGCCAGCAATATGGCAGTTGCGATGGTCAGCGTCATACTCAGCGGTGTCAGGGCCTTTTCACCCTCCTCATCGTAAGCCACCCCGCCGGAATATTCGATGGCCTTTACGCCGATGGCCAGGGCCTGTCCAAGGGCAACCACCCCCCTTATTACCGGCAGCTTTAAAAAAACAGGCAGTTTCCTGCTCCTGACGGTCATGTGCTGAATGTCCCCTTTGGGGTCCCTTACTGCAACGCTCCAACCCGTGGGGGATTTCATCATCACGCCTTCTATTACCGCCTGTCCGCCTACATTTTTCATGGTTTTTAGTTATTCCTATGAGACCTGTGATTAGCGCATAAAAATAGGGGACAGCGGCAAAGCCGCCAATCCCCATATGTTTTCTGACCCGAGCTACTTCTTGGCGTATTTTCTCTTGAATTTCTCAACCCTGCCTTCGGCGTCCATAAGCTTCTGTTTGCCGGTGAAAAAGGGGTGACACTTTGAACAGATATCCAGCCGGATTGAACTAAGCGTGGATTTTGTCGAGAATGTTTCGCCGCAGGCGCAGACTACCTTTGCCTCGGTATATTTAGGGTGTATGCCTTCTTTCACTTAAAAAACCTCCTGCCGAATAATTTGAATGTTTATTTTACAAAAAATGCCGTCGCTTTAGCAAGCACACCGCACTACACCATCAGAACCGCCGAATTGATCGTGCCGGGGCAACAACAGTCACACCTGCCGCACCTGCTTTCAATAAGACCTTTGAGCATTCTCTCACCGTGGCGCCGGTAGTTATCACGTCATCCACAAGCAATACGCGCATACCGGCCAATTGACCGGAAGCCGCAAAGGCGCCGCGTACATTTGTGAGACGCTCCCTGCCGCTCACTTCGGTCTGTGGAAGGGTTTCCACGGTCTTTCGCAGTGCATCAGGCATCATGTCTATTTTCAATAGTGAGGCAATGTGTCTTCCGAGCTCGGCGGTCTGATTGAATCCCCTTCGAATAAGTCCGGTCTTGGAAAGAGGCACCGGTACGACAGCGTCCACATTGTGTGCGCATACCCCTGCCGCAAGCACGGCAAGAGGTTTTGCAAGTCTCTTTATACCTCCGAATTTTAAAAGATGAATAGCCTCCCTGAGCGTGCCCTCATATATTCCGTAATACCGGACCTTTGAAAAGGCTGGTCTCGTCTCAAGGCATTCCTCGCAGATGGTTGCATGTTTGGAGACCACCATAACCCCGCATATTCGACATGCAGGGCCGTCGTACTTTTCAATCCCCTGCCAGCAAACCGTGCAAATCGGATTAAACAGGCGGTTGTCAGATGCGCCAAGACAGAGAGGGCAGCTTGAGGGGAACAGAAGATTCAGCAAACCGTCCATGAAGCGACTGCGGGCAATTCGACTGTCAGTTTCCATGTTTATAATTATAATATAAAAGCTATAAGAAAAATGAAGATAGTTAATGTTTTTGCTGTGTTTTTTGCCCTGACCTGAATGTGTTAAAGTTTTCAGCCGTCTTGACGATAACGAAGATGTAGGACTATTATATCTCAGTAAAAGGAGGCGTCTGCTATGCCTATCAATATGATTACCCCGTATGCCAACCCACCCAAGGTTGAAGATGTAGGCAAGGTCAGGGAAGACCTGAAGGGAAAGGGGCAAACTGTCGGTTCAACGAACTCTCATGAGTCCGCCCGCAAATCAACTTATGATACAATGCTTACGCCACAGGCTGTAGGACCGGCAGCAACAGTGGAGATTTCGAGGCATGCGATGCGTGCTGCAAACCCGGAAGAGGCGGTTACTGGAAACACAAATAAGAAATAGACTGGCAAGTATGTTTGTATTTTGTATCATGTCGCATCTGATTGATTATGAGCAGATTTCAAAGGAGATGTAAACCATGGATGGGATTAGTGCTGTTAACGTTACAAAGATTGCTCAGACTCCTCAGGAGTTGCCTGCAGATACTGCAGCGGGCAATAAAAAGGAGACGATTGCAGTTTCCCTGAATGCCAAGAGGCCCGTGTATCAAAAGGATGGCAGTCAGAAAGACGGTATTAAGAAAACTGTTGTCAAAAACAGTAACCCCTCTCCTCCTTCAGAGCTATCGAAAAACAGAAGATTGAGTCTTGAAGTCGACAGGGATTTGAAAATCGTAGTGGCCAAGATTGTGGATCAGGAATCAGGGGATGTTATAAGGCAAATCCCCCCTGAAGAGATGGTCGAACTGATGAAGTATTACAAGGAAAACCCTGGACTACTGTTTAACACCCCTGCCTGACGGGGATTGGACGGTTTAATTGCCCTGTCCCCGAACTTCGATCAACCGACAGCCCGCTTTACCGAGTATTATGCGCATATGGATTCCTGACGTCCTCTTCACCAATACCAATGCAATTTTGCTGTAAACTACTTGTCTCTTTAAGGTAGAATAACACCATCAGACAATATTTCTTTGTGGAGGTATATTCATTTATGGTTCGCGACAAGGGGTGCGGGGAAATCCGGGAGACGGACATTGGAGCAATAGTCGGCGTTGCCGGTTGGGTATTCCGGCGCAGGGACCACGGCGGCCTTATATTCGTAGACCTGAGGGACCGAAGCGGCATAGTTCAGGTGGTCTTCAATCCTGCGACAGCGGCGGCAGTCCACAAGGCGGCCCATGGCCTGAGGAGCGAATTCGTAATTGCTGTTTCTGGCAGTATAGGCCGGAGGCCCGAAGGCACGGAAAATCCGAATCTGCCTACAGGCCTGGTGGAAATATACGTCTCAGACCTTGAGGTGCTGAATGAGTCGTCCGCTCTCCCCTTCCCAATGGAAGAGGCCGGTGAGGCCTCCGAATCCCTAAGGCTCAAATACCGTTACCTGGATCTGAGAAGACCCGAGATGCAAAACAACCTCATAATAAGGCACAGGACGACAAAGGTTATACGCGACTATCTGGATGATAACGGTTTTCTTGAGATAGAAACCCCCATGCTCACAAAATCAACGCCCGAAGGGGCCAGGGACTATCTTGTGCCGAGCAGGCTCAACCCGGCCCACTTTTATGCCCTGCCCCAGTCGCCGCAGCTTTTCAAACAAATACTCATGGTCTCCGGACTGGAAAGGTATTTCCAGGTGGTCAGGTGCTTCAGGGACGAGGACCTCAGGGCGGACAGACAGCCGGAGTTTACCCAGGTGGATATGGAGATGTCATTTGTTGAGATTGACGACATAATCTGTGTTGTTGAAGGGATGATAAGCCGTGTCTTCAAGTCCGTTCTTGGCAAAGACATAACTGTTCCTTTCCGGAGGATAGGCTTCACTGAGTCCATGGAGAGGTTCGGCAACGACAAACCTGATCTGCGGTTCGGGCTGGAATTGAAGGACATGGCTGATATCGTCAAAGACGGCTCCTTCAAGGTCTTCCTTGACGCCCTTGGTTCGGGCGGCAGGGTGAAGGCCATAAACGGCAAGGGCTTGGCGGGCCTTTCCAGGAAAGAGATGGATCTGCTCACCAAAGAGGCCCGGTCTTACGGGGCTAAAGGACTGGCCTGGATAAAGGTCAGGGGCGGTTTTGAATCTCCTATAACCAAATTCTTTCCGGAGGATGTCCTTACGCGCATGGCCAAAAGACTTGAGGCGGAGGAAGGAGACCTTATGCTCTTTGTAGCTGACAAGGAAAAAGTGGTCCACGACGTGCTGAGTCGCATGAGACTTGAACTTGGAAAAAGATTGGGCATGATAAAAGACGGCTATGAATTTGCCTGGATCACGGACTTTCCTCTTCTGGAGTGGGATGAGGAGGAAGGCAGATTTTCCGCCATGCATCACCCCTTCACCGCGCCGGCCGATGAGAGCATGGAGACAATGCTCTCAGGAGATGCACGAAGCCGTGAAGTGCTGGGCGGTCTCAAGGCCAAGGCCTACGACATTGTCCTGAACGGATACGAGATCGGGGGCGGCAGTATTCGCATACACCGCAAGGAAATTCAGACCAGGATGTTCGGGATACTTGGCATATCCAGCGAGGACGCAGCAATGAAGTTCGGGTTTCTTCTTGATGCGCTTGAGTTCGGGGCCCCGCCCCACGGTGGAATAGCACTTGGACTGGACAGGCTTGTCATGCTTTTAGTGGGAGCGCATTCCATAAGGGACGTGATAGCATTCCCCAAGACCCAGAAGGCCTTCTGTATGCTCAGCGGCGCACCTTCAACTGTTGGAGCAAGACAACTGCGTGAATTGCATATAAAGACCGACGTGCCGGTGTGAGTGAATTCCACCGGCGACAGTAACTTTGAATCTCTCGCAGCCGACCTGAGAGATGAGATCCAGCAGTTTAATAAATAAGCCGGATTGATACTATATTGATCAACACCTTCATCGCCGAAGACATTGAGACCATTTTCCGACGGCGCTTCTCCACAGCTGCCGACGTACAACTGTTGCATGACGGAGGGGATTCCTTCACGTCCATCTTTGAGGCTGTTGCCGGCGCCGAGAGATTCATCTGCCTGATTTTTTATATATTCCGCAATGACTCTACCGGTATCGGATTGGCCGAGATATTGAAAAGAAAGAGCCGCGAAGGTATCAGGGTTTACATAATTTACGATCATTTCGGCTCTTTTTTTACGCCGCGCAGTTTCTGGAGGGATATGAAGGATGCCGGCATAAGGGTAAGGGCTTCCCGACCTTTCAAATGGACATCCCCGCTGCTTTACGTTCACAGAGACCACAGGAAGCTGATAATAATAGACCAGAAAACGGCTTTTACGGGCGGCCTGAACATAGCGAACGAGTACAGCGGTTTTCACTTGAAACTGCGCGTGAAGGCATGGCGCGACACCGGTGTCATGCTTGAAGGGCCGATCGTGAGAGAGCTTATGAAAAGCTTTATTAAAAGCTGGTATACCTGTCGCGGAGAGCAAATTGCCTTTCCTGATGTCCCTCTTCCCGGACAGTCCAGCTTTAGGATGAAAATTGCCAGCCTGAGAAAAAGGCTGCTCCGGAAACAATCGCATGAAGAGCTACCTGACGAAGAGGCTGAAATTCCGACCGCAGGTCTGCCCACCATACCCATCTTCGTGGACTCTGCAAGGGGGCGGAGACGGATGCGTCGTCTTCTTTACTACAGTATCAACCATTCCAAGAGAGGAATCGACCTGACGACCGCATATTTCATTCCCAGCAGGCGTATGGTGGAGACGCTTGAAAAAGCTGTTAAACGAGGCGCTCGGGTAAGGTTGCTTGCTGCTGGAAAGAGCGATATGCCGCTGGCTTCTTACGCAGGCAAGGCTTTTTTTTCGAGGCTGTTGAAGGCAGGCGTCGAGATATATACTTACACCGGCGAGATACTTCATGCCAAGACCTTTCTCTTTGATGGCTGCTGGACCATCATCGGCTCCACCAACCTGGACTTCAGGTCTCTGCGGTATAACGACGAGGGCAATGTAGGCATACTGGACGCGGGCTTCGCTGAAAAAATGACGGCCTTGTTTGAGAGAGACCTGATGCAGGCAAACAGGTTAAAACTTGAGCATTGGATAGAGAGACCTCTTGTTCAGAAAGTCATGGAGTTTATCTTTTCTTCCTTCAGAAGAAGACTTTGAGGGCCGGAAGACACCGGCCCTTTATATTTCAAGACGGTTATTTAAAAGATATTAATGTTTCTGCGCGCGGGCAAGCTGTGTCCTGATAGTGGCCCTCTCAAGCGCGGCGGTGGCCCTGCCGAAATCATATTTCTCTGCCTGTTTTAGCCGTTCCTCAGCACGTTTCATAGCCTCGATTGCCCGATCCACATCTATATCCGACGAGCGCTCTGCGCTGTCGGCGAGGATGACTACTTTGTCAGGGGCAACCTCCGCATAACCCTTGCCCACGAAGACATACTCCGGTTTGCCGCCCTTTTTCAGTATCAGCATGCCGATCTTCAGGGTCGTGATAAATTGTACGTGCCCCGGAAGGACGCCGAATTCGCCTTCGCTGCCCGTGGCGGTAATCTCATCAACCTCGTCGCTGAGGACCAAACCGTGCGGCGTAACAATGTCCAGCTTAATCTTGTTCTCCATAATTACCTGCTCCAGCCCAGTTGCCTTGCCCTTTCCTCGACCTCTTCTATGGTGCCGGTCATGTAAAAGGCCTGTTCAGGCACATCATCGTACTCGCCTTCGGCCACAGCCTTGAAGCCCTTTATCGTATCGGCAAGCTTGACATATTTGCCCGGCCGGCCTGTGAATACTTCGGCAACACTGAAAGGCTGGCTGAGAAATCTCTGTATCTTCCTTGCCCTGGAGACAGTCAGCTTATCGTCCTCTGCAAGTTCCTCCATGCCTAAAATCGCGATGATGTCCTGCAGTTCCTTATATCTCTGCAGTATGGACTGGACCTTTCTGGCCACTGCGTAATGCTCCTCACCTATAACAAGGGGATCAAGCGCCCTGGACGTTGAGTCAAGGGGGTCAACCGCCGGATATATCCCGAGTTCCGATATCTGCCTTGAAAGAACGACCGTGCCGTCAAGATGGGTAAAGGCCGTTGCAACAGCGGGGTCAGTCAAGTCGTCGGCAGGCACATAGATGGCCTGCATGGAAGTTATAGCTCCTTTATTTGTAGTTGTGATTCTTTCCTGAAGGTTACCCATATCGGTCCCAAGATTTGGCTGGTAACCGACAGCGGAGGGCATCCTGCCGAGGAGCGCCGACACCTCTGAGCCTGCCAGTGTGTATCTGAATATGTTGTCTATGAATATGAGAACATCCTGTCCCTGGTCCCTGAAATACTCGGCAGCGGTGAGGGCGGTCAGACTGACCCTCAGTCTCGCTCCCGGTGGTTCGTTCATCTGTCCGTATATGAGGGCGACATTTTTTATGACGCCGGATTCCTTCATTTCCCTGTAAAGGTCATTTCCTTCCCTGGTCCTTTCGCCGACGCCTGCAAAGACTGATACACCGCCGTGCTTGAGGGCGATATTATGGATCATCTCCATGATGACGACGGTCTTGCCGACGCCCGCGCCGCCGAACATGCCCATCTTTCCGCCCCTCACAAAAGGCACGAGGAGATCAAAAACCTTGACCCCTGTCTCAAAGACCTCCGACACCGGCACCTGCTCGGTAAAGTCCGGGGCCAGCCTGTGGATAGGCATTCTCTCGGTGGTCTCTATGGGACCCATTTTATCGTAAGGTTCTCCAATGACGTTCATTATCCTGCCCAGGGTGCCCTTGCCGACCGGGACCATTATGGGAGCGCCTGTGTCTATGACCTTCATGCCCCTCACAACACCGTCCGTGGTCAGCATGGCGATGGTCCTGACCTTGTTATCTCCGAGATGGGTTGCCACCTCGAGGGTTATGTCGAGGGCGGGGACGCCCTTTGCGGGGTCACCCGGGGATTCCAGTTTTAAGGCGTTCAGTATAGCGGGAAGTTCCTTTTCAAACTCCACGTCAACGACCGCGCCGATGACCTGTGAAACCTTTCCTTCATTCATCTTTATGTCCTCCTCTATATCGAATGCAAAATTATAAACGTTACGCTACTGCTTCAACGCCTCCACGCCGCCTACAATATCCATGAGTTCCTTGGTAATGCTCGCCTGCCGCGCCTTGTTGTACTGAAGTGTAAGACTCGCTATCATGTCGTCTGCCGCCTTTGTGGCGTTTTCCATAGAGGTCATCCTGGCGGCCTCTTCCGAGGCCTGCGAGTCGAGGAGCGCCCTGAAGACCTGCACCTCCAGGTTTTTCGGCAGCAGGTTTTCAAATATTGCCTGCTGGGAAGGTTCATAAAGAAAATCCGCCGTGTCAGTACCCTTTTCCGCGTCAACCGCCGCCAGCGGCAGCAAGCGGACCACGGAGACTTTCTGGACAAGAGCGGATTTAAACTCGTTGTAGACGAGCACCACCTCGTCAAAGACCTCGTTTATGTAATTCTCGATTATGTCCTGTGCAATTTCCTGGGCGTTTGCATAGGAGATGCGCCCTGCTATCCCGGTCCACGACTTTCTTACCGCAGTACCCTTCCGTCTGAACAAGTCGGTGCTCTTCTTTCCGATGGAACTGATGCTCACCTCGATGTCGTCCGTCTGCAGGTCTCTGATATATTTTGTCGCAGCCTTCATTACGTTGGTATTGAAGGCCCCGCAGAGACCCTTGTCCCCGGTAAGTACGACAACCTCGACCCTCTTTCTGAGTCTGACCTCAAGGAGGGGGTGACCGGTCTCTACCGACCTCGCGAGGCTTGAAAGGACCGATTGCATCTTGTCCGCATAAGGCCTCAATTCCAGTATCCTGGTCTGGGCCTTCCTGAACTTGGCAGCAGAGACCATCTTCATGGCCTTTGTTATCTGCTTGGTGCTCTTTACGGAGCTTATTCTCTTTCTTATTTCTTTTAAACCGGGCATTTATTTACCTCGATGTTTAATTTGCGCAGTTGCCTTAAGCTGCAAAGCCTTTCTTGAACTCGGTGATGGCTGCTATAAGCTTTTCCTTTACCGAGTCGTCAATGGCGTTTTTCTCCTTCAGTTCCTTTTTCACATCAGCCTTTTTGTCCCTCATGAAGGCGATGAACTCGGCCTCAAACCTCTTCAGCGCCTCCACTGCAACATCATCAAGATACCCTTGGGAACCGGCAAATAACACCATAATCTGGTCCTCCACCGGCAGAGGGACGTACTGGTCCTGTTTCAGTATCTCCACCATCCTCCTGCCCCTTTCAATCTGGGCCATGGTGGACTTGTCGAGGTCAGAGCCGAATTGCGCAAAGGCTGCCAGTTCCCTGAATTGCGCAAGGTCCAGCCTGAGTGTGCCTGCAACCTGCTTCATGGCCTTTGTCTGTGCCGCGCTACCGACACGACTGACTGAAAGACCGACGTTAACGGCAGGCCGTACCCCGGCGTAGAAGAGGTCGGGTTCAAGATATATCTGACCGTCGGTAATGGAAATGACATTTGTGGGGATGTAGGCTGAAACATCGCCGGCCTGTGTCTCGATAATCGGAATGGCGGTAAGTGAGCCTCCGCCCAGTTCATCGCTAAGCTTGGAAGCCCTCTCAAGCAGTCTGGAATGGAGATAGAATACGTCTCCGGGGAAGGCCTCACGTCCGGGGGGACGCCTCAGTATCAGTGAAAGCTGCCTGTAAGCCGTGGCCTGTTTGCTCAGATCATCATATATTATAAGTGCATGTCTCTTGTTGTCTCTGAAGTATTCACCTACAGCGCACCCGGTGTATGGGGCGATATACTGAAGCGGGGCCGGCTCGCTGGCGGTAGCTGATACGACTATCGTGTGCCCCATTGCGCCGTGCTCCTCCAGGGTCTTGACCACCCGGGCCACGCTGGCCCTCTTTTGTCCTATGGCAACATATATGCAGATAACCCCGCTGCCCTTCTGGTTGATGATGGCGTCTATGGCAATGGCGGTCTTGCCTGTCTGGCGGTCGCCGATTATCAGCTCCCTCTGTCCCCTGCCTATGGGGATCATTGCATCTATGGCCTTAATGCCTGTCTGGAGGGGTTCCCTGACCGGCTGCCTGTCAACAATACCCGGCGCCACGACGTCCACTATCCTGCTGGTGCTCGCATTGATGGGACCTTTGCCGTCAATGGGCTGGCCTATGGCATTGATGACCCGGCCGACCATCTCCTGGCCGGCCGGTACAGACATGATCTTGCCGGTCCTCTTGACAACGTCGCCTTCCCCGATTAATGTATCTTCGTTAAAAAGAACCGCGCCAACCATGTCTTCCTCGAGGTTCAGGGCCATTCCGAAGACCCCGTTCGGGAATTCGAGGAGTTCCGACGACATGCAATTATCAAGCCCGTATATGCGGGCAATACCATCTCCGACACCCGTTACCACACCGACCTCGCTTACGTCCACGCGCTTCTCGAAATCGGTTATCTGACTCTTCAGGTACCGGCTAATCTCATCTGTTTTGATTTCCATTATTTCACCCCTTTATAAGCTTATCTTTCAAAAGCCCCAACTGGCCTTTAATGCTGCTGTCGTACATGGTGCTTCCCACTTTTATGCTTACACCGCCCAATAAAGAGGGGTCCATGACATACTCGATGTCCACGTCTCTTCCTGAGATCTTTTTAAGGGAGGCTGCCAGTTTCTCCCTTCCGACTGCGCCTATTTCCACCGGAGTAGTGACGACCGCCCTGGACCTTTTTTTCATATCAAGATAAAGTTCCTTAATGGCGCTTACGATTTGAGGCAATGCAACGATAACGCCCGAGACTGAAATATAAGCGAGAAACTTCGCAGCTTTTTCCGACATCCCGAGCGTCTTGGCCAGGTGGTCCACAACCTTCGCCGTCTCCTCAGCGCTGAAAGCGGGGCTTACCATAATATTCCTGAAACCCTTGTCCCTGTCCATCAGGACTGCAACCGCGCTGAATTGTTCGATGACTTTCGGGGCTTCGTTCAGATCAATGGCAGACAATAACTGTTTTGCGTATCTCTTTACACCCTTTACCTTTTTCAATTTCAACCCTCGTTATTGGGATAAGTTACAAGTCAGTTCTTGGTCAACAATCCGAGAGATTCCTCAAGGAGCCTGTCCTGGTCATCCCTGGTGATACGACCCTTTATCTTCTCCTCGGCCGCCTTTACTGCAGCTTCAACAGCCTCGGCCTTTATTATCTCTTTGGCCCTCTTCACTTCATGATCTATATTTGTCTTCGCCTGTTCCAGTATCTTGACCTTCAGCTTCTCACCCTCTTCTATAAGGCGGGCCTTCTCCTTCTCACCGGACTCCTTCGCAGAAGCTATAATCTCGGCCACCTCCTTGTCCTTGAGCTTGAGCCTTTCCTCAACCTCGGCAAGCGCCTTTACAGACAGCTCTTTCGCCTCCTGTGCCTCACGGATGCTCTTCTCTATAAGGGCCTTTCTCTGCTGAAGAAAATCCCTTAGCGGCTTGTTGAGAAATTTGACCAGAACAAAGACCAGGATGCCGAAATTGAGCAGCCTCCAGACCCAGCTCATTACGGATTCGCCGCCGTGCTCCCCGCCTTCTTCGGCCGCGGCGACGACTGCCGGGACCGAGAGAAGCAACCCAGCGCAAAGAAAGGCCGTTATGCTGGTCTGACTACTGGCTACTGGCTTCTGATTTCTTTTTTTCTTATTCTGAATTCTGAGCTTCATGCCTTCACCAACTTTTTCACGATTTCCTCGGAAAACGTATCTATGTCGGCCTGTAGGGAGGCCCTGGCCTTGTCGGTCTCAACCTGAAGTTCCTTCCTCGCCTTTTCTATCATCTCAACCGCCCCCGCCTCCGCCCCGGACAATGCCTCTTTCTGCACAGCCTGGCCTTCAGCCCTGAGACCGTCCATAGTTTCCCTGGCCTTGTTCTTCGCTGAAAGCAGTTCGGCATTCATCCTGATCACTGCATCGTCTTTTTTTGCCGTCATTGCCCTGGCTTCCTCTATGGCGCTCTTTATGGACGATTCCCTCTCTTTGAGGATTCGGGCAAGTGGCTTGAAGAGGATTGCGCTCAACACAAAAAACAGGACAAGAAAATTAGCGAGAAGAACAAAAAACCACTGATTAAATTCTAACATTATTTCACCTTTCCTCTGCCTTCATTATGGAGGGCTTTAGTCTTCATTAAGGTCTTCAAAAGGCTGGAAAGAACGATACCACACGCATTTTCTTTTGTCAAGAATTTGAAGATTATAATTTTTTATAGGCTGTTAGCATAAAATTATACTTGATGGATTCGCAAAAAGTCCCCATTCTGTCATTCCCGTGCTTAAGGCACCTACTGTTGGCAGTTTGTTGAGCGGGAATATAGTTCTATGTGTCTGAAAAACAATATCCCCGATAAAGACCTTCGGGGATGACGGACTATAATGGGCAGGCCATATAAGTGCCAGTACAAAAAAGGGGAGGGGCACAAGGCCCCTCCCCTTTTAAGATGTTGAGGGTTAGAATACTACGTCGAAAGTAAGATAGATATCGTGCGCATTTTTGATCGGCGTCATCAATTGCGCATTGTTCGGGTCGGCGGTCAGATCAGATATCTTTTTAGGCTCGCCGAGCCAGGAATTGCTGCCGGTATACTGGAAATCATAGTACTGATAACCGAGTCTGAAGTATGCGTCTCCCCTCTTGGCTATCGGCTTCTTGTTAAGCTGCTGGATGATGTAGGCTTCGTAAACACTGCCTCTGGTGCCCAATTTACTGGTCCACATATCGTCGCTGGCAGGCGCGAAGGTTATCCAATACTTCGAACCGTAATTATACTCCGCGCCGATCTTCGTGCCTGAAGAGGCGATATCATACCTTGCGCCGACATAATAAGAGGATCCGGTGCGGGATTCCTTATTAGCTCCATCATACATTAGGCCTGCGAGAGGAATAGTTTGATATTGGACTGTTCCCGTATTATCAATGTAATAGGCAGGCATTGAAAGCTGATTGTCGTTCGGGTGCGTTTTGCTCATGACCGCGCTACCGAACAGATTGAGGCTCCCGATCTTGCCTGATACCAACAGCCCGAAACCGTCAATATCTCCAAGCTGAACAGTCATGTTGTTCGGGTTGTCAAAGATGTCAAACCCGCGGTTCCACTGCAGTTCGATCAGCAAGTTTTCGGTATCATAAGGAACGACATTTATACCGAGGAAGTTTACATCTTTCAAGGTATTGTTCGCGGGGGTCTTGAACCCGCTGTCGTAACCTTTGCCATAGCAAAGTTTGGCGTACGCACCGGGGAGCATTGCTATATCGGGGGCAACCCCCAGTGTTCCACCATCGAAGGCGTAATCAATCATATGGCCGGGAACCCCGGCAGTGCCTGTTTTTTCGGAGTTTTGCCTGATATTTGTGGGTGCGCCGACCGTCGACGGTCTTCTGCCGACCGAAAACCACATAGGTGCTCCGAACATGTTGCTCCATGTAGCATAGGCCTGGTCAACTCTCAGAAATTCGTCGCTCGGCACATGCCCGGCAGTGCCGTCAAAGAGGAAACTCCTGTCGGCGAAATAACCATAACCGGTCCCGGCAGGATCTGTTGTTATAGGACCTGAAGTTTCATGCCCCCACACCTTGTACATCAGGAGTCTTGCCTTTACCTGAACATCCTCAGTGGCTTTTGCCTTTAAATTCAGGCCAAAACGGTTTGTCAGTAAGGAATCGTTCTTCACCGTATAGCCCGTTGTGATCATGCCCGGCATCATAGCCGCCAATTGCGCAGGGGTAAAAGTGTTGCCTACGGCTGGAGCTAAAGCCGCCTGCATGCCCTGAAAACTGTAATAGTTGGGCACCTTACCGCTCAGACTGTCAAACCTGAACCTGTAATCTCCGCCAATCTCCAGCCAGGAAGGTCCGGCCGCCTGTTCAGCCTTCTTTTCAACTATATTGATCCTCTGTTCCTTCACAGTATTCTGTTTCTGAATCTCTTGCATCTGCTGTTTCAGGCGGTCGAGTTCTTTTGAAAGGTCATCGATTTTTTGAATAAGATCTGCCTGGTCAACAGCAAAAACAGGGAGAGGGAGAAGCAGGGAAAGTGTGAGCAGTAGTGCAAACAACTTTTTGATGCCCATAGATGCACCTCCTGAAGATTTGATTATTAAATGATATATTATTTCAGGGTATTTTTGTCAAGATTTTTTTACTGACAATAAGTATATAGTCAGACTTCTCAGGAGCACGGTATTATAGCACCCCTTGCCGCTTCAAACTCCCTCATGGCCTCATCATAAAGCTCCTGTTCGCAGTCCCGGTATCTCGGGGAGAAATGCAATATCTGCAATTGTCCGACTTCAGCCTCTCCGGCAATCCTGCCGGCAAGGGCGGCGGTCAGATGGCTTCGCTCTACTGCCCTGTCCCTGTCCCTTTCCAGAAAATAGGCCTCACAGAACAATATGTCGGAACCCCGTACAAAAGGGATGAGTTTTTCAAGATTTTCATCGGTTGGGGCAACATCCATTACGTATGAGACTTTCTGTCCTTTAGTGATGGCAACAATATCCATCAAATCCTTCAGACAGGGACTGCCGTCAAAACATATAGAGTAGGGAGAGACGCCCATTTTTTTCAGCGACAAAACCCCTTCTGCCTTTATAAAGTCGTAGTTCTCCCTCACGGCAGCCTTCAGAGAGGATAGCCACGGCCCGGCTGTGAGACCCTTTTCCTCAAGCCGAGCCTTGTTGATATTTATGTGATATTCTTCCTCAAGCGTATATGCAACAACTGGAATTTCATGGGAAAGAAGCAGGCCCTTAACTTTAAACAGCGGCTCCTCCCATAACACTCCGTCAAAAGGCCTGTCCGGATAAACAGTCTTTGAAAAGGAGTCTTCAGCATAAAAACCAGTATGCGAAAGAGACTGTCTCCCAATACCGAAGACTTCTATCTTGAGTGGATATTCCCTTATCAGGTTCCAGGAATACCCCCCGAGTTTGCCCTCCACGCGCTCTGCCAGGTCTTTTGGCCCGTAAAGCCTGAGAGGCATTTCCCGCTTCAGACAATGCCTGAGCGCCTCGTCAAGACCTATGAAGTGGTCCATATGGGTATGAGTTACGAATATATCGCTGATCTTCAGTATGTTGCCTGTCCCCAGTCCTCCGAGGTCGCCGGCATCAAAAAGAAGCCCGCGACCCTCATGTATCAGTCTCACGAAGACGCAGGGGTCGTCAAAAGGCCCGTTGACAAGGGAGAAGTGAAAAGTTGGCTTCATAGTGCTATAATTATAGCATTTAAAGAAGGTGGGAAGACCAAGCAGAGCTTCCCACTTATTTATTTGTGAGGAGGAAACATGCCTGAATTGAGAAAAGACCCCATATCGGGAAGATGGGTCATCATATCGGTGGAAAGAGGCAAGAGGCCTTCGGACTTCATCTCCCCTTCCCAAAGGAGAAAGGCAGCCGGTTTCTGCCCCTTTTGCCCTGGCAACGAGCACACGGCGCCCCCCGAGATAATGGCCTTCAGGCCGGCAAGCACCGCGCCCAATTCGGCCGGCTGGTCCCTCAGGGTAGTCCCCAATAAGTTCCCTGCCCTTCAGATACAGGGGGACCTGAACAAGATGGGGGAAGGGGTCTTTGATAAGATGACCGGTGTCGGGGCGCACGAGGTCATAATAGAGACTCCCGAACATGTGCATTCACTTGCCACCATGCCGCAGAGGAGCATGGAGGATGTGCTCTGGGCATATTACTTCAGGCTTTCGGACCTGAAAAAGGACATGCGCCTCAAGTACGGGCTGGTCTTCAAAAACGAGGGCGAAGTCGCGGGGGCCTCCCTGGAGCATACCCACAGCCAGCTTATCGCACTGCCCATAGTGCCCAAAACGGTCAAGGAGGAGATGGCCTCGGCCAAGAAGTATTACGAAAGCAAGGAAAGATGCATATTCTGCGACATCATCAACCAGGAAATAGAGACTGGCAAGAGGGTCATTTACGAAAACGACCAGTACGTTGCAATCTCTCCGTTTGCACCCAGGGACCCCTTTGAGACCTGGATACTTCCTAAGCGGCATGAGTCTTATTATAATCCTCCTGACAAGAGCTTTTCCGGCCTTACGGAAATATTCCAGAAGATTCTGAAACAGCTTGACAGGGTATTGGACTCTCCGCCTTACAACTTCGTGCTTCACACCTCTCCTTTCAGGGAAGAGGTAAACGACCACTATCACTGGCACATAGAGATAATCCCCAGGCTCTTGAAAAGAGCTGGTTTTGAGTGGGGTTCCGGTTTTTACATTAATCCCACGCCGCCTGAAGAGGCCACCAAATTCATGAGGGATGCCAAGCTGTGAAAATAGCGCTTGTATCGTCTGAGGCAGTCCCGTACTCCAAGACCGGGGGACTGGCCGACGTGGCGGGAACTCTCTATAAGGAATACTCCGACATGGGCAGGGATGTAGGCCTGTTTGTGCCGTTATACCGAAAGACCCGGCATTTGTTCCAGAACGAACTGGAGGATACCGGTTTTTCGATGGACATACCGCTGGGTGCCGCGACCAGAAAATGCAGGGTTCTTTCCACGGGAACAGCTTTCTTTATCTCCAACAGGGAGTATTTTGACAGGGACGAACTGTATGGTACGCCAAACGGCGACTTTCCCGACAATGACCAGCGCTTTATATTTTTTTGCAGGGCAGTCCTTGAATTCTGCCGCAGGACAGACCGAAGTCCGGATATATTCCACTGCAACGACTGGCAGACCGGGCTGGTCCCGCTTTATCTTAAGACCCTTTACCAGGACGATCCCGCATTTGCCCGGACTTCATCGCTTCTCACTATACATAATCTCGGATACCAGGGGATATTCCCGTCCGGGACCATGGACATAAGCGGTCTTGACCGGAAGCTGTTCAGCCCTGAGGGAGTGGAGTTTTACGGAAAGATGAATTTCCTGAAGGCAGGCATAATCGGTGCGGACGCAATAACCACTGTAAGCCCCACTTATGCCGAAGAGATATTGACTCCGGAGCAGGGTTTCGGGCTTGACGGTATACTTAGAAAGAGATCCGGCAATATTACCGGCATCATCAACGGCATTGATTACGCTGAATGGGACCCCGCCCATGACCCGCTTCTGCCCGGTAATTACTCAATCAATGACCTTTCCGGCAAGGCGGCTTGCAAGAACAAACTGCTGAAACAATGCGCGCTCAACGGGGGCCCCGGCACGCCGCTACTCTGCTATATAGGCAGGCTTTCGGAACAAAAAGGCATAGATATAATGGCAGGCGCTCTGAACGGGCTGCTTGCCGGAGGCGCAAACGTCGTGGTTTTGGGCGGCGGGGACGCGAAGTACAGGTCAATGTTGGACTCCTTCGGGATACGTTATAAGGACAGTTTTCATTTTCATGCAGGCTTTGACAATCCCTTTGCCCACCTTTGCTATGCAGGCGCCGATATCTTCCTCATGCCTTCGAAGTATGAACCCTGCGGCCTGGGCCAGATGATTGCCATGCGCTACGGGACCATCCCTGTTGCGCATGCTACGGGAGGACTCTCAGACACGATAGAGGACGGCTCCAGCGGATTTCTCTTCAGTGAGTATTCCTCTTCGGCGCTGATGACTTGTGCGGAGAGGGCGTTGGCTGCATGCCTTGACGGACGCACATTGGGAAAGATGATAAAGAGGGGCATGCGAAAAGACTTTTCCTGGAAAAAGCCACTATCCCGATACCTGAAAATATATACCGAATTGGGTAGGATACAGCGATGAACGGAGAGACAAACGGATACGACGCCCGGACCGGGGACGGCCTGGAACAGCTTGTCACGGAAGACATGCTTAACGCCCTTCAGGTGGTGGTGGCTGATAAGGCCGAACTATACCGTATAGCCGACGAGAATCTGAACAGGCTGACCGTCATATATGAACTGACAAAGGCCATCCTTTCAATGAGCGACCTGGACGAACTGCTCAGGAAGATAACCGAGGAGGTGGCAAAGCTCTTTAACGCGTCCGGTTCCATGGTCCGCCTGTTAGAGGATGAAAAGCTCAAGATCAAGGCATCCTTCGGCATCCCGGAGGGAATAATAGACGCCCTGACAGTGGGCCTCGGGCAAGGCATAGCGGGCACGGCTGCCATGGATGGCAAGACGATCCTGGTAAAAATCGGCGACGACTTCGGTAAGATTGCACCGGTGATAAATCTGCAAACAGCCATTAATATCCCTCTGAAGCTTGAGGACCAGGTAATCGGCACGTTCGGTATCTTTGACAAGAGGGCTGCCGACGGCACTGTCATCTCCTTTACCGAGGACGATGTACAGATACTCGACGGCTTTGCTTCAATTGCGGCCATAGTAATAGAAAAATTCAGGATGTACGACAATGCGGTCAGGCAGGAGCGGGAGGCCATCAAGATCAAAGAGGAGGTTGAGGAACTTAAGGACTACTTGCAGGGTCTCATAGAAAACTCCCCGGATGCCATAGTGACCTACGACCTCAATGGCGTGGTAAGGTCCTGGAATATGGGCGCAGAAAAGATGTACGGTTTCTCCCGGGGTGAAGTGACCGGCGGGCACCTTCCGTTTGTCCCTGAATTCCTCGTGGAGATAGAGAACGATTACAGGAATCGGGTGAAAAGGGGTGACACACTCAAGAACATCGAGACGATCAGGAGGACAAAGGATGGCAAGCTGATTGATGTCAACCTCACCCTTTCTCCAATCAAGGACGCCAACGGTAACATCATAGCGATAAGCGGCATAGCGAGGGACATAACAGAGAAAAAGCGCGTTGAAAAGGACCTGATCAGGAGGAACTCCGAGATGCAGAGGCTCCTGTTCATAAGCTCCACCATGAGGGGGGAACTGGAACTGGACAGGCTCCTGCGGATGGTCCTGACCGCCGTTACCATGGGCGACGGCCTGGGTTTCAACCGTGCCATGCTATTTCTCGTGGATGAGGAAAAACAGGTCATCAGTGGGGCCATGGGGGTTGGTCCCGGTAGCGATGAGGAGGCGTGGGCAATATGGTCCAAGATATCCATAGAGCAGAAGAGCATCCACACGATCATGGATGAGATACGGACCGGCCCTCTTGTAAAGGACTCCTTCATGGACAGGCTCTGTTGCGGAGTGGAGATACCTCTTGACGATGTCACTGTCCTGACCAGGGCGGTGAAGGAGCGGAGGGCCTTTAATGTCGTGGATATCCATACCGAAGAGTTCTCCGATACTATTCTCATACAGCAACTGGGGACCACTGCATACGCGGTAGTGCCTATTGTATCGAAAGACAGGGCAATAGGGGCTCTGTGGGTGGACAACATATTTTCCCGCAGGCCTATAATGGATCATGATATGGAGGTGCTGCAGGGTTTTACCGATCAGATGGCGGCGGCTGTTGAAAACGCGGGTCTCTTTGCGAGGGTTACCCGGGCTGAGCAGGAACTGGAAAACATCTTTGAGTCCATTACCGACCTGCTGTACGTCGTATCCGCCGATTACACTATTTTAAGAGCCAACAGGGCGGTTGTAAGGATGTTAAACAAGCCTGTAGAGGAGATCGTAGGAAAGAAGAGCTTTGAGGTGTTTAAGGACGTAGACGCGAATTGGCACAGTTGTACGATTCCGCCGGGGGAGGCAACGAAGAACGCATTTATACAGGAGCTGGACGATCCCAGGTCGGGCGGGGCGCACCTCGTGTCGTGCTCGCCCATCCTGGACAATGACGGAGAACTGGTCGGAACAGTGCACCTTGTAAGGGACATCACCGAGATCAAGAAGTTGCGGGAGAGGGTGGTCTTCACCGAAAGGATGGCTGCCCTGGGGGAGATGGCGGCAAAGGTGGCCCATGAGATAAGGAACCCCCTCCTGTCCATAGGAGGATTTGCACGGAGGATGGAGAAAAAAGTTGAACCGGGGATGAAGGAATACGCCAGGATTATCGTGGACGAAGTCGGCAGGCTGGAAGGCATATTGAATGACGCCCTCAGTTTTGTGAAGAGCGCCCCGATGCAGAAAAGGGCGACTGATCTCCGGGACATCGCGGACAATGTGCTAAGTCTGCTTGAACCGGCGGCCTTTGACAGGGGCAACCTGCTCAGACGTGAAATAGGAGAGCCGGTGACTGTTATGGTGGACTACGACAGGATAAAAGAGGCGATATTGAATATCGTCACTAACGCCAACCAGTCAACTGAAAACGGCACGATAATAATAAGTGCCTATAAGAAAACAGATGCGGCGGGGCGAAGGGTTGCTGTGGTTGAGATCGAGGATGACGGATGTGGTATCGGGGACGAGGACCTGAATCGGATATTCGATCCCTTTTTTACGACACGTTCCACCGGCACTGGCCTGGGACTCTCTATCACAAAGAGGATTATTGAGGAACACGGGGGGTGGCTGGAGGTGGAAAGCAGCGTTGGCAAGGGAACAAAATTCAGTGTATATTTTCCAGTTGAGGAATAGGAGGAGGACATATGAAAATACTCGTTGTGGATGATGAGAAGAACATTTTAAAGCTTTACGAGGAAGAACTCGGGGAGGAGGGCTACACGGTCGTCACTGCCAATTCCGGCAAGGAGGCGTTAGAGGTCTTTGATCGCGAAAATCCGGACATCGTCACCCTGGACATCCTTATGCCTGATATGGACGGCATACAGGTGCTCAGACAGATCAAGGAGAAAAAACCCCAAACGCCGGTTATTATGCTTACCGCGTACGACTACCGAGACGATTTCTCGGTCTGGGTCTCTGACGGCTATGTGGTAAAGTCATCCGACCTTAGCAATCTCAAGGCCGCAATCAGACAGATTATTGAGAAAAAATGAAAAACTATTCACGGTAAAGGCCGGACCTCCGGGTTACGGCGGGATAACCGTCTGCAGATTGGACGGCAAGGTGATAATGCTCCGCGGCGCCATCCCGGGAGAGACGGTCAGGGCCGCGATAGTTGAAGAAAAAAAAGATTATCTTAAGGCCGTAGCTGTTGAAATAGAGTCGCCTTCCCCGGACAGGACTGAACCGGAATGCCCCCTTTTCGGGACCTGCGGCGGATGCCTTCTACAGTACATTTCCCACGCTGGTCAGCTGCGCCTGAAAGAGGAAGTCCTGAGGGACTGCCTAAAGAGACAGGCCGGGATCGAAATGCCGCTTTCTCCTTCCCTTATCAATGAGACCTGCTGGCACTACCGCATGCGCGTTCAGCTTAAGGTGTCCCAGGGCAAGATCGGCTTTTACCGGGAAAATACCAGAGAGGTCATTCCCGTTGATTACTGCCCTGTGTCGGCAGGACCTATAAACCGCATCTTACGAGAGGTCCAGCCGCTTATTTCCAGTACGGCATCTGCCGACGTGTTCATAACCTCCGGCGACTGTGCTGTTGCGCTGATCAGGCTGCCCTCCAATGAAAAAAAACCTGTTCCTTCCTCGCAAATGGCTGATGAGTTGATAAAGGCCGGTTTTGCCGGGGTCTTTATAATTAACGGCAACGGGCCGCCGCTAAATTACGGGGCCCTGTATACATCTTTCCGTCTGGGGGAACTTTTCTATACTGTTTCGCCCATGACCTTTTGTCAGGGCCACTGGATGCTGAACGAAAAAACAGTAGCCTTTGTGCATGAGACCTTACGCCCTTTTCCAGGTAAAAAAGTCCTGGACCTTTATGCAGGTGCCGGCAACTTGTCGCTGCCGCTTGCCCTTGATGCGGAGGAGGTCGTCGCTGTTGAGGAAAATCCTTATGCGCTCAAAGATGCGAGGAGAAACCTGGCGCTCAACAATATAAGTAACTGCCGTTTTATTCACTCCTCTGCGGAGTCCTTTTGCCGGTCCGCTTCTGCCGGTTTCATGTGCGACATAATCATACTCGACCCACCAAGGCCGGGACTGAGCAATGTGGTCATTTCCGCCGTGCTGTCGATATTGCCTGAGAGGATTGTGTATATGTCCTGCAACCCCCCGACCCTGGCAAGGGACCTGGAAAAACTCCTCGGCAGATATGAGGTTGAGTCGGTGCGGATGGCGGACTTTTTCCCCCAGACGCACCATATTGAATCGCTGGTGTTTTTGAGAAGACTGGATCGGGTCAGGAAACAGCAGATAAGCTGATTTCCCCGGAAATTCTTTTGATGGCGGATTGCGGAAGGTGTGTTATAATAATCATATGGAGCAGCCGCAAGGCGGCTTCAGGTTCTTTGAAATCGGGGGCGATAGGACTCGACGGGGGTTATGAGGCTCAAGTTGCATGCCGTGGCTCCATCACCACGTAAAAAGGTGGAAACAAACACAAACGCCAACAACGAACTGGCAATCGCTGCTTAGGCAGCACGCTCCTCTGAAGATGTCTGCGCTTTAGAGAACAGCGTCATATAGCAGAATGCCGTCCATATATGCCCTGCATATGGACGAAAGACTTTGGGATAGGATGTCGGCAGGCCCGTCAGCCGGCAGTCCGGCATCCGAGATTAAATAGGCTGAATATGCATGTAGACGCTTGGGAGTAGTGCTTTCGGACGCGGGTTCGATTCCCGCCGCCTCCACCAAATATCTCATTATATTATACGTAAAGTTTGGTTGTAGTCACCTCTATTATACTCTGAACGGAATCTTGTGGACATCTCTGAGGCAAAGACCGCAGGGAGTTCATATGGCGTTGCTAAAAATGAATGTTAATGCCTACGCTCAGGTTGCCTCTGTTGTTTATTACCAAAATAAACCTCCTCCAAGGGGGGATGGATTTTCCTCTAATGTCTTCCCTATTTCGGACAGTTTCCTGGAAAAACTGCTATTGGGGTACATGTCAATGAAAACCCGCTGGGCCTTAATCGAGTCCGTCATCTTCAGGTCAGTTGGCAGATAACCCAGGTAGTCAAAAGATATGTTCAAGAATTTGTCAGCAACTTTATAGAGTCTCATAAAGGTATCTTGCGCCTCTTTAGGTGAACGGGCATTATTGACAACCACTTTTAAATTGGTCCTTCTGAAATTCTTTGTCAGCACCTTCAGCATCACATAAGCATCAGATATTGATGTAGGTTCAGGTGTTACGACAATAACAACGTCATTTGCCATGTTGCATAAATAAAACACATTATTTGCAATCCCTGCACCCGTGTCAATAAGAAAGATATCAACCGCTATATCCAGACCCTGGAATTCCGCAAGGAGGTTCAATTGTTGCGTAGTCGTAAGATCGGTCAGTTCCGTAGCTCCAGAGCCTGCCGGAATTACCATAATACCTTGCGGACCAGTAACAATTATTTCTTTCAGGCCCTTCTTCCCTGCTATCACATGCTTGAGGTTGGATTTTGGGACGAGACCGAATGCAACATCAATGTTGCTTAGCCCAAGGTCGCCGTCAAGTATCAGCACTTTCTTTTTCAGGCGGGCATAATACATCGCAAGGTTCATAGTGATAGCTGTTTTGCCGACACCACCTTTTCCACTTGTAACCGCTATTTTTATCGCTTCAGAGATATGGGGCATAAGATTTTATATGTATTCCGTACCTTTGTTATTTTAGCCTTGAAAAACCATCTTTATTTAGCAATGTCTCTATATATTTGCCGTCGCCTGTGATGTGAAGAGTCATTATACGACAATATATTAATTATATTCAGCCTGTCTGTAAGTTCTGCTCGGAGTATCCAAAGTTAAAACAATATATTTTATGCAATATATTTATGCAATAAACTTGCCAAATCAAAATAGACGTTTGAAGGCCTTCAATGATGCCTTAATCAGACCTGCTTGAATATTTTTGACACCTGTAGCAGTCATTATTTTGACTGACAGAACATTGTCTGACATTAGGGGCGTTGTCTCCACAACTAACCATGCCGCTCAGGGCAGACTTCCAATATTGCCTTCGTATTTGCATTGATTTTGGGTTGTCGGCTATACTTTTTGCTGATATTATGAGCATCTAACAAAATGACCCGATCAATAAATCAGATAAGGAATGGTATGAGAGCGGCATCGGCGGCCCAGGCGTAGCCATGGATGGCGTAGCGGGCCGCCGCGCCTCGGAGCCGGGCCGGATGCCCGATGAGAATGAGCGAACATGCCATGCCTTGTCTGATTAACTATCATCATTTCGTTAGGAACTCTAAGTTCAGTATTACGCCTCCACCGAGTAAGTATCTGACCGCAGTTACCTTCGATGATTTTATAAAGGAAGCGGAAAAGGCAACAAATGAACAACAAGCTCCCCATGCATGAGCAGCCATCCTCCGGGTTTAGAACAGTTGACAATGCCAGGGCCGTCCTTGACGGCACGCAAAAAAAGGGCCTCCCTGCCCGTCTGATGCCCTTTCTGGGCCCTGCCTTTATCGCAAGCGTCGCCTACGTTGACCCCGGGAATTTTGCGACAAATATACAGGGCGGGGCGCAGTTCGGCTATATGCTCCTCTGGGTCATCGTAATCAGCAATCTTATGGCAATGCTTATCCAGACACTGTCCGCCAAGCTCGGCATAGCAACCGGCATGAATCTGGCCGAACACTGCGAACACTGCAGGAATAATTTCCCCCAACCCGCTGTAATCGCCTTGTGGGTCCTGATGGAACTGGTCGCCATTGCCACTGACCTGGCTGAATTCCTTGGGGCAGCCATAGGGTTTAACCTGTTGCTTGGAATACCGTTGATTATCGGAGCGCTTCTGACGGCTATTGCGACCCTGCTTATTCTCGGCCTTGAACGTTACGGGTTCCGGCCACTGGAAGCGGTTATCTCATCTATGGTCGGGCTTATCGCCGTCTGCTATATAGTTGAGACCTTTCTGGTCAAGCCGGAATGGGGGGAAATCTTTTATCATGCCGCAGTGCCCCAATTCTCAGGCGTTGAAAGTCTGGTGCTTGCCTCCGGCATCCTCGGGGCCACTGTCATGCCCCACGCAATCTTCCTTCACTCCGCGCTGACTCAGGGGCGAATAGTGGTCAGGGACGACAAACAACTACAGACCCTGTACCGCTTTGAGATTGCGGACGTGGTCATCGCCATGGGGATTGCAGGTTTTGTTAATGCCGCAATGCTTATAATGGCTGCAGGCACGTTTCATAATACGGGCTTCTCGCAGGTCTCCTCCATTGAAGAGGCATACCGCACACTGGAGCCCGTGCTGGGCAAGGCGGCCAAATGGGCCTTTGCCGGCTCCCTGCTCGTTGCGGGTCTGTCGTCCTCCGCAGTCGGGACCAGCGCAGGCCAGATCATCATGCAGGGTTTTCTTAAGCGTAAGGTGCCTGTCTGGGTCCGGCGGCTTGTGACCATAACACCGGCGTTGGCAGTTATATGGGCCGGCTGGGATACAACCCGCACACTTGTAGTCAGCCAGGTCGTGCTCAGTTTCGGACTCCCCTTTGCCATTGTCCCGCTTGTGATGTTTACGCGCAGGAAGGATATAATGGGAGAACTGGTCAATAAAAGAGCCACAACAGTCTTCGCCGGGCTCGCAGCAGGGCTTATTATTGCCCTGAATATCTATCTTATTTGCACTACGTTGTTTTAGAGGTGCCGCTATGTTCAAACATATCTTAGTCCCTCTGGACGGATCTAAAATGGCTGAAGCAGCCCTGCCTGCTGCGGCCTTCCTGTCAGGCAGATTCAACTCAAGCGTCACCCTTTTTCATGTAATAGAAAAAAATGCGCCCGGTGAAATCCATGGGCAATCCCATCTGAAGGATGCCGGCGAAGCCGAGGTCTATCTGACAGACACGGTTCGGCGGACCTTTGCTGGGGACGTGCACACGGATTTTCACGTGCATGCAACCGAATCGGATAATGTGGCTGAAAGTATCGTAGGGCATGCACATGAATTGGAAAGCGACCTGATCGTAATGTGCTCTCACGGCCGCGGCTGGGCCCTGCACATGCTTTTGGGAAGCATTGCCCAGAGAGTTGTCTCCAAAGGCGACCTGCCTGTCCTTATTGCACATCCGGGCAAAGACGGCGGCGCTCAGCCGTTTTCCTGCGATACAGTGTTGCTTCCCCTTGACGGGGACATTGACCATGAAAAGGCCCTGCCTGTTTCAATGGAGTTGGCCAAGGTGTGTAACGCCAGCCTCAACCTTGCCATGGTCGTGCCCGGTTTTGGGGAGCTTTCCGGAGAAAAGGCCGCTGCAAGCCGCTTTCTGCCCGGGACAATGACGAGGATATTGGAACTGTCGGCTGAAAACGCAAAAGAATATCTAAAGGCCTCTCTGGAAACGATTCACGGTAATGGGCTTGTGGCAGAAGGCCGGGTGCTGAGGGGAGACCCGGCCTCGGCCCTTGACTCCGCCTCGCGGGACATGAGGGCCGACCTCATTGTCATGGCCACACACGGGAAGTCCGCAATGGATGCCTTCTGGGCCGGGAGCGTGACTCATAAACTGTCAGGACTGAGCAGGATACCGCTTTTGCTCATACCTATACGCAAGGATTGAGACGGGCGATGTCAAAGCATGAACTTATAATAGAGGGCGCCCGGCAGAATAACCTCAAAAATATCTCCCTGAGCCTGCCCCACAACAAGGTCATCGCGGTCACCGGGGTCTCGGGTTCAGGCAAGTCATCGCTTGCCTTTGACACTATATTTGCAGAGGGACAGTGGCGGTTTCTCGAATCCCTGTCCACTTATGCCAGGCTCTTTATCGAAAAGCTTGACAGGCCGGAGCTGGACGCCATTTATAACGTCAGGCCTGCTATTGCCCTGGAGCAGAAAAATCCTGTCAGGGGCGCCCGCTCAACCGTCGGGACCCTCACTGAGATATACGATCTCCTTCGGGTCATTTACTCAAAAGTCGCTGTCCCTTACTGTCCGGTTTGCAGCAGGGAAATAAGGAAATGGGACCCCTCTGAAATAGTATCCGAGCTTCTGCAACACCATGAGGGCAAAAGGGCGGCTGTTGTCTTTTTGACGGATGAGGATGTGGGGTCCCTGAAACGCAGGGGGTTTCTTCGCTTATGGGTCAACGGCGATTTCATGGATATCTCCGAAACCGATCAACCGCAGGCCGGCAGCGGGCCGAATGCCTCCGCCGTCACTGCTCACCCAAAAGAGGTTGTCCTTGACAGGCTCGCAATCAGGGATGAACCGCGTCTTTCAGACTCCATAGAAAACGCCTGGAAAGAGGGCAGAGAGAGCCTGAGAATCATCCTCTTCGGGGATACCGGAGAGAGGCCCGTCCTGAAGTTCTCATCCCTCAACAGTTGTGATGACTGCGGCATTTCCCTGCCCGAACCTTCACCCATAATGTTTTCTTTCAACCACCCGGTATGCGCCTGCCCTGAATGCAAAGGCTTTGGCAATGTGCTTGTGTATGACGAAGACCTTCTTGTGCCGGACAAGGACCTGTCGGTTTCAGAGGGAGCGCTGGAGTTGTGGGAAAAACCCGGGTACATCTGGTGGAAAGAGCAGCTGGTCAAGGGCCTGAAGAAATCTGGGTTTAACCTTAACAAACCCTTCTCCGAATTGTGCCCGGAAGAAAAGGATTTGCTTTACAAAGGTGATGCGAATTTCTACGGTATTAACAATTTTTTTGAGGAGATGGAGAACAAGCGTTACAAGCTTCATATCAGGGTGATGCTGAGCAGATACAGGAGCCCTGTTACCTGTCCTGCCTGCGGAGGAAAGAGGCTCCAGCAGGACGCCCTGGCTTACAAGATAGAGAGCCTCGACATAGCTGAGATATCCGAGTTGACGGTGTCTGAACTTCTTAAGCTCCTTTCATCCGCAGAGCTCTCTCCGATGCTGCGGGACATTGCAAAAGAGGCACTGAGCAGGATAACCCTCAAACTTCGATTTCTTCAGCGTGTCGGACTTGAGTATCTGACCCTCAGCAGACAGTCAAGGACCCTTTCGGGCGGGGAGTACCAGAGGGTGAATCTGTCCAATCAGCTTGGCTCGGCCCTGACCGGGACCATCTATGTCCTGGATGAGCCCACCATAGGTCTTCATCCGAGGGATACACGGAGGATTGCCGAAATAATGCGGGACCTCTCCAACCTTGGCAACACAATAATAGTGGTTGAACACGACAGGGACATAATCTCTTCCTGCGACTGGGTCCTGGAACTGGGTCCGGGCGGAGGACAGTTCGGCGGAGAGGTGGTTTTTTCAGGCCCGATGAAGGAATTCCTTGAGGCTGACACTCTCACCGCACAGTACCTCAGGCACAGCCCTGCGACTGTCACAACATCTAAACGCAAGCCTGTTGTAGAGATTCCCGGACAGCCTTCGCTTATACTGCGCGGGGCTTCGGGGCATAACCTGCGGCATGTGGACCTGCACATTTTACTTAATAAGCTTACCATAGTGTCCGGAGTATCAGGCTCCGGCAAGAGCAGTCTTGTTGTGGAGACCCTGTATCCCATGGTCGCCAGGCATTTCAAGATGGATGCGCCCCCTCCACTTCCGTGTTCAGGACTTGAAGGCATAACGGCGCTAAAGGGGATCAGACTTATTGACCAGGGTCCCATCGGAAAGACTCCGCGCTCCAATCCCCTGACATATTTGAAGGCATTCGAACCCATCAGGAAACTGTTTGCCTCACTGCATGAGGCAAAGGCGCACGGATACCGGCCCGGGTTCTTTTCCTTCAATGTCCCGGGAGGCAGATGCGAAGCCTGCAAGGGAGAGGGTTTTCAAAGGATGGAGATGTATTTTTTTGAGGATATATATGCGCGTTGCGAGGAGTGCTGGGGGAAAAGATACGGGGCGGATGCACTAAGGATTTCGTACAGGGGGAAAAACATCAGCGAGGTCCTTGATCTGACGGTTGAGGAGGCCTTTGAGTTTTTTTCGGACATAAGCGAGTTGAGCGCAAAATTGAAACTGATGATGGAAATAGGTCTCGGCTACCTCAGGCTTGGACAGTCCGCTACCACCCTGTCCGGCGGGGAGGCCCAGAGGCTGAAGATATGCGCGGAACTCTCGGGGCCGAGGTCATCTGCAACAGACGGACTGCTTTACATCCTGGATGAGCCGACAGTAGGCTTGCACGGCAGGGATGTGGCAATGCTCATGAGTATCATCGGAAAGCTGGTGGGGGCCGGCAACACAGTGGTCATGATAGAACACAATGTCGACGTGATAGCCGGGGCCGATTGGGTAATAGACCTGGGACCCGAGGGCGGGGCGCAGGGAGGCGAGATAATATTTGAGGGCACTCCCGAGGCCCTGAGAAAGGCCAAACATTCCTATACCGGCCGATATCTCTGATGTTCGAAGCAAACCCCTAAGTTAACAAATCCGTCAAATTCAGCATCCTGTCTTCCACAAACAACCTGACCCCTTCATCCTTTGCCCTCTTAATCATTGCGGGAGTGAACCCTTTTTTGCTGAAGAGGCAGTAATACTCCTTTCTCTTTTCAGATCCCCATTCAACCAGTTGTGCTTTGCGTTTCAAGTTTTCATAAACATCTATTCCCACCTGCTTATCGCTCCATTTGACCTCGCCAAACAGGATGTCGCCCAGTTCCCTGTTCACGGCAACAATATCTATCTCTTCATTCCTGTCCCACCACCTGCCGACGGAAGTGAAAGGGAAAAGGGAGTCCCCGCAAGCGCTGAGGGTTTCAACCGAGACCTCCTCATAAAGAGAGGACAGATACATCGGCAGCCCGGCGATGATTTCATTTGCAACCCTTTCCCTTTCCCCCATTTCAAGCTCCGTCCTTTTTGTAAATACAAACCTGAACCAAAAGCGGAAAAAGTTGTCGGTTATCCTGTAAAGCCCTCTTTTGCTTTTCAGGGGTTTTTCTTCAGTCACCGGCAATTCTCTCTCGACGATCTTCAGATCGGAGAGGACCCCAAGATACTTGTTGGCTGCGGGCTGGGAGATGCCGGTGGCGTTGACGATCTCTGAAAGTTTTCTTTTGCCCTGGGCTATCGCCTGAAGCAGCGCAAAATAGTAGCGCGGCTTCCGCAACTCCTCCCTGAGGATAAATTCCACTTCATCGTAAAGCATTTCTCCCTTGCTGAGGAGATGGTCTGCGAGGTTTTCGTGGAAGCCTTTTTTCGCGTCAAACCTTAACCAATACGCCGGGATGCCGCCTGCAATGGAGAAGTGGCTCAGCCTGTCAACAAACGGCTTTTCTTTTCTGAACAGACCGGCAGAGGAGAAAGTCATAGGATCAACCCGCCATTGACCGGTCCTCCTGCCGTAAAGAGGAGAGCGATAACCCAGGACCTCATTTTCCATCATTGCCATGCTGGAGCCGAGCAGAATTAAATATATGTTGCTGTTTGACCAATACTCATCCCATGCCTTCTGGAAAAGGCTCAGGATTCCCGGATTTGACCAGCACAGATAGGGAAATTCATCAATGGTCAGGACAAAGCGTTTATTTTTTTTCCTGATATAGTCAAAACACTCCTCCCAACTCGAAAACCCGCGCGTTTCCAAAAGAGGCTCATTAAAAAACCTGCCGAGATATTGGGAGAACCTGTTCAATTGCTCCTTCTCGTTGGTGCTTTCCGAAAGAAAATAGACTTGGGGCTTGTCTTTTACAAACTGCTTGACAAGTTCGGTCTTGCCGACCCTCCGTTTGCCCCAGAGCACGATAAACTGGGCCTTTTGCTCTTCCCATTTGCCCTCCAGAAACCGCAACTCCTGTTCACGGTCTATAAAGCCCATCGTCCCTCCATAAGTATACTTTTAAGTATTATACTCATGAGTATATCTATTTGCAAGCGCTCAAACCGCCCTCATTCTGCATGGGATTTCCGACCTGCATGTCATTACAGATTGAAACGCCAACGCGCTTGGCAAAGTCCGTTTTCGCACGAGTAAGTCTCAATCGAAACGCGCATAATGGAATTGATTCGAATTGTGTTTGTTGTACTACAAGTTGTTAAAAATACAGGATAACGAAAAGTAAGAAGTACCAAAAGAAAGTGCGAGGCCGAACGCGCGGCTGACTCGCCGGGTGCGTTTATCAGGACGGTGTCGAGCCGGCTGGCAGGGCGAACGCACTATGCATAAAATCGAAACTAATCAGACAAAAAAGCAATTATGAATCAAAAAAAACAGCATGGGAAACGTCATTCCCGCAGTTT
>Ga0315281_10001634_pt1 | contig 33266 bp, 34 predicted proteins | sample YL17G07_0_MG_FD_204540 | JGI IMG/M metagenome (GOLD analysis project Ga0315281, IMG submission 204540) | Sediment microbial communities from Yellowstone Lake, YNP, Wyoming, USA - YL17G07_0 | ecosystem: Environmental > Aquatic > Freshwater > Lake > Sediment | place: USA: Wyoming | collected...
GGAAATGCTTGCAATAAGCAACAATTGTCAGGACAATATCATTATTGACGAAGTTTTGTGACAGTATAATATTTTTTATTCGCGAAGGATCGTTTAAAAAATAGGGTTTTCGTTCAGACACTATTTATGACAAAAAAAATAGAAGACATGACTGTGGACGAACTCAAGGCCGAGCTCAAACGGTTGAAAGACAGCCTCTGCGATATTCAGGACCTGCACGCGTTTACCTTCGGGAAGACCTCGGTGCATATCGGCGCCGAGAAGGCGCAGAATATGGCGACCGAATATGAAGAGGATTGCAGGCTGCATAACGAGCGGATCGCGGAGGTTGAGAAGGCGCTGAAGGCAAAAGGCGCGTAGTATGTTTACGACAGGCCCTGCGCAAGCTTGAAGAGTTCCGGATAGTCTTTTTTCGTTGCGGCGGTCTCGTCCCTGAGCAGTCTGAGCGCCTCGGGGACGTGCTTGAGAAAATATTTTTTCCCTTTCACGACGGAGAGGAAGCCGTAAGCCCCGAGCGCCTGCATGTGGCGCTGAAGGCGGCAGGGGATAAGGCTTTCTCTGAAGGACCCATCGTTGAAGCCCTCTGAATAGCGTTTCATCTCACCCGCATAATAATCGATCAATCGTTCACGGACGCCATCCTCGAGCCGGTAGTACGGGTCCCAGAGGACCGAGGCGACGTCGTATGCGGCAGGGGCCATTCTCGCGCCCTGAAAATCGATGACCCGGGGAATGCCGCCGGGTGCGATCATGATATTCTGGCATTGGAAGTCTCGATGGACCACTCCCTTGGGGCAGGCGTCAACCTTCCGCGCGAGTCGATGAAATTCCCGCTCCAACGCCGGCTTATTCTTTAGCGATGCCTTTTGGAGTCCGGCAACAAACCGCTCGAGAAAATAGTTTGTTTCCCACCGCAGATGCTCATAATCAAAGATCCGGTCCTGGAGCAGGGGACATTCATGAACATGTTCCGTGGCCCGACTGTGGAGTATCACCAGGATGTCGAGCACGCCGCGGTAGAGCACCTCGATATACGCCTTATCATGCGGAAGCTTCATGAAAGAGTAGAGACTGGCGTCGCCGAGGTCCTCGAAGAGGGCGCGTTTGTCATCGTTGTCGAAGGCAATGAGGTCCGGCACCGGGACCGCATGGGCCGCAAAGAAGCGCGTATAGATGAGATGACGTTCGTAATCCGGGTCATCACGCGCGCACTCCATGAGGACCGCTGTTTTGCCGTTGTTGCGCACGCGGAAATAGCGCCGGTCCGAACCGCCGAGGCCGATCAGGACCGCGTCCGACAGGAATGGCTCGTTTCCCCGATAAAGTCTTTCGGGGACAGGCTCCGTGCGGAGTGAGGAGTGCGGAGAAGCGGTGGTATTTTCGAATGCGGTTTGTATTCCAAAATACGAGGCAAACAACGGGTCGTTAAGCTCAATCGTCTTTTGTTCCCGGCTATGGAGCGAGGGTTGCATCTCGGTTTCCCTGAGCTCGAGGGCATAGTCCGGACCGATGATGCGGTTCTCGTGTTTGCCGGCGACGCGCGCGCCCGGCATCACGATGCAGTTCCTGAGCCGCGCTTTGTCCCGGACCTCGCTTCCCGATTCGATCACGATATAGCCGTCTATGCCGATCTTTCCGCATTCAGCGGTCGGGGACAGAAATACCGTTTCGCCGTTTTCCCTCAGCGTATCGAGCACCGCGGCTGTATATGACGCAGGCGTGCCGATGTCGTTCCAGGAACAGCCGCTGAAATCGAGCGCCCGCACCCGGCGTCCCGCTTTCGCCGCGGCGATCCATGCCGCGGTCGCATGCGATACGCCGGGCGGTATAAATTTCAAGAACTCCGGCGAGTAGATTGCAACGCCGGTATAGGCCGTTTTATCGGCGATGGTGTTCGGGTCCGGCCGGGAGTCGCCGGGGTTCTCCACATCAAGCAGAAGGTCATGTTCATCAACCACCACGTTGCTGTACTTCGGATGCTTATGCGTCACGAGCGTGGCGATGTTGCCGGATTTGAGATGCGCATCGATGAGCATAGTGAAATCGATATCGAGAAGGATGTCGGAGTTATGGACGATGAAGGGGCCGGCCGAAAGAAAGACTTCGGCGTTCTTCAAAGCGCCGCCCGTGCCGAGCGCCGGGTCTTCGGGAAAGAACCGGAGGCGATCGGAATAATTTGATTTCTCGGCCCAGGCGCGCAGCAGTTCAGGCTTGTAATGGAGGTTGATGCCGATCCTCCCATCGCAGACAGCGGTGAGCCGTTCGAGGATGATGTCGATCAGCGGCCTGCCGAGGACCGGCAGCAGCGGCTTGGGCAGGTGGTTTGTGATCGGCCTGAGCCTCTCGCCGAGCCCGGCCGCGGGGAGGAATATGTTGATCGGGAATCGCTTCATAACTGGCGAAGATTAACAGAGTCGGGAAGGCAATGCAAATGAAAAATCATTTTCGCGTATACTGACGAGATAGCGCCTTGATTAACGTTGCCGCCTAATATCGGTGATTGATTTTGGCATGATAATATTGTAAAATTACCATACAAGTAATGATACTGATGCAGCCAGAGGGGGAGCGATTATGAAGTTCGTGATTACTATTTCGCAAGATGAGGACGGTATCTATATAGCTGAATGCCCGTCAATACCCGGTTGTGTCAGTCAGGGCGCCACGGAACAAGAGGCCGAAAAAAACATTCAGGATGCCATTAAAGAGTGCCTGGCGGTGCGGGCGGAGAAGGGAATGCCATTGACCGTAGCAACCCGCCAGATCGAGGTCCTCGTGTAATGCCGCCAATCCCGGTTCTGCGGCCGCATGACGTTGTGAAAGCATTCGAAAAGCTCGGATGGGAAGTTTCTCGTCAGCGCGGCAGTCACATAATCCTCACGAAGCCGGGACATGTCGCAACGCTCTCCGTTCCAAACCATCCTACCGTAGCACGCGGCACCCTTCGCAGCCTCATAGCACGATCCGGCATGACGACCGAGAAATTTTTAGCGGCGCTATAAGATTTGTCCGGCACTATCAGTACAGCAGGTATTTCCTTCTTATTTTATCAAACGACTTCGCTTCTTCCCGCCACCACGTCTCCATTTCATCAAGGTCTTTCCATGTTTCGAGGTCCTTTCGCAGCCTGCTGGAGCCCGCAAGGATGTCGATCGGGAGGTTGACCTCCTCGTACTCGTAAGGCGGCTGTTTCCAGGTGAACTCGCGGGGGTAGGTGTTGTGGACCGCCTTCAGGACCGCCACGCCGGTCTTGAACGGTTTGAACTTCTCACGGTCGGTAACATGGAGCTGCGCGCCGTTGCAGAGCAGGCCCGCGTGTTTTTGGAAGGTGGGCTGGAACGAGATCGGCCGGAAGACCACGCCGGGGAGTTTGAATTCCTTCAGCACGGTCACCAGGGTTTCCGCATGAATGAACGGCGCGCCGAAGATCTCGAACGGCCGGGTCGTTCCCCTGCCTTCGGAGATGTTTGTGGCCTCGAACAGGCACATGCCGGGATAGACGAGCGCCGTATCGAGAGTCGGCATATTGGGGGAAGGCATGACCCAGGGGAGGCGCGTCTGATCAAACCACATCTTCCGCTTCCATCCCCGCATCGGGACAGCTCGGAAATCCAGGCCCGGATGAAAGGCTTCGTAAAGATACCCGCCGATTTCAGCGATGGTCATGCCGTGCCGCACCGGCAACGGCCGCAGCCCGACGAACGATGCGAACTCGGGGTCGAGCACTGGGCCTTCGGTCATATGGCCGGCAAGGGGATTCGGGCGATCGAGCACGACGATCGTTTTGCCCGCTTCCCGGCAGGCCTGCATGCAGAGTTCCAGCGTCCAGATGAACGTGTAGTAGCGGCTGCCCACGTCCTGCAGGTCGATCACAAGCGCATCAACATCGGCGAGCATCTCGGGCCGGGGTTTGCGCGTTTTTCCGTAAAGGCTGTACACCGGCAGGTCCGTGGCGGGGTCGCGGGACCCTTCCCACTCGACCATGTTGTCCTGCGTCTGACCGAGGATGCCGTGCTGGGGACCGAAGAGCGCGGCAAGCTTGAACTTCCTTGAGCGCAGGCAGATGGTGATTGCATGCTCCAGTCCGCTGTTGACCGAGGCGGGATGCGCCACAAGCCCGACGCGCGCGCCCCTGAGGTCATTGGGCCAGAGCGTGTCGATGAGCTCGAGGCCGGTGAGTGTCGTTTTTTTCCGTTTCAGCATGGGCGGATTATATTGACTCCGCCCATGAATAGCAACAGAAAATTTATCACGTTCATCGAATACATGTTGAAAAAAGACGGGCTCTTTCCTATAATGCAGCCATGAATTACAAGGTCGTTGAAATCAGTACGGTGACTGATGATGAGCTCGAGCGGACACTGAACGAGTGGACGGCAAAGGGGTACGTCTTCGAGAGCATCCAGTTCGTCACTTCAGTTTCGTCCAAAAGGCCGGCGATGGCGTTTGTGTTTTTTACCCGGAAGGACTGAGCCGGCATCCCCGGGCGTGGGAAAACGGCCCTCGCCGGCGAGTGGCGCTACAGTTCGACCTCATTCAACGACGTATACACAAAGAGCGTAAAGTCGTACTGGATCCGGTCGTGCCGGAGCGCGATGCAGTGTGACAGGTTCTCGAAAGAGAACTTTACGAGCTCTTCCGGTGAGGTGAAGTGGAGCTCGGGGTCCCGGATGGGCGTATGCGATGAGAGGGCGCTCAGCGCCAGGCCTTTGTTGCAGTGCTGGAAGAGCGTGACCAGCGCGTGCTTCAGGTCATCGTCAACACCGGGCACCTGCAGATTGAACACGCCGCAGATAAAAATGTAATCATAGAACCCTTCGAACCGGTCGTCGTCCGCGTTCATGACCTTGAAGGCGCATTCGGGGTATTTGGCTTTAGCCAGGTTGATGAAGTTTTCGTTGATGTCCACGCCCGTATACTTCACGTGGATGCCCCGACGCTTCAGGAATTTATAAAAGTCCCCGGTCCCGCACCCGTAGTCGAGCACGGTTGCGTTGTTCAGGTCCCGTTCCGGCGCTATATCAGCGAGCATATGGTATCGTTTGAGCTGGCCCTGCGGTGTCCAACGGAGCGCCTCGGGCCTGTCACCGAACTTTTTTAGGTGAAGATTGTAGAACGAAAGCAGTTGGTCTTTGGAATAGGGATCCATGGTGTCCTCGCTAACTGAAGCCATTGTACGGGAATGCACGCTTGAAAACAAGGGGGAAAGTCCTGAATGCCCGCCACCTGATTGACAAGAAGACAGGTTTTTGCTTGACAATTTTTTTTGCATGGCTTATCATGAGCCCGTTTTAGAAGTTCTGATAATCCAAAATTTAACAGCAGGGAGTTTAGTGTATGACACCAAGTACCTATCTTCCGGAACACTTTCTGCCCGTCGTTGTTTTTCTGCTGCTCGGCGCCGTAGTCGGCCTCGGGATGCTGGTCTTCAGTCGGATGGTCCGGCCCCGGAACCCCTATCCCGAAAAGCTGATGACCTACGAGTCCGGCATCACGCCCTTCATGGACGCCCATCAGAAGTTCTCCATCCGTTATTATATCATTGCCATGCTGTTTCTCATATTCGACATAGAATCCGTGTTTCTCTATCCCTGGGCCGTGGCCTATGACCACATCGGCCTGTATGGTTTCGTGGAAATGGTGGTCTTCATCGCCATACTGCTCGTTGGATATTTTTATGCATGGAAGAAGGGCGCCCTTGAATGGGAATAATCCAGAACGCCTTCGAAGAGGGGTACGTCACCACGAAGCTCGATGAGCTTTTGAACCTCGCGCGGTCCTGCTCCATCTGGCCCATGACGTTCGGTCTCGCGTGCTGCGCCATCGAGATGATCCAGTACTATTCCGCTCCCCAGCATGATTTTGACCGGTTCGGCACGGTGCCCCGCCCGTCTCCAAGACAGTCGGACCTTCTGCTCGTTGCCGGGACCCTCACCAAAAAGATGGCCCCGATCGTTCGCCGTGTGTACGACCAGATGCCCGAGCCGCGGTACGTTATCGCCATGGGCAGTTGCGCCGGTTCCGGCGGGATCTTCAATACCTACAGCGTGGTTCAGGGCGTAGACAATATTGTCCCTGTAGACGTGTATATACCCGGCTGTCCGCCGCGGCCAGAGGCCCTGATGTTCGGCATCATGAAGCTGCAGGAAAAGATCAGGACCGAGCGCTACATCCGGAAGTAGCTCCTGAACAACAAGATCAACACATACTATGCCATATCGCCCGCAGCAGGCCACAGCCCCCGAATGCCGGGCCGCTTTGCACCGGGGCCTTGGGTATGGATACATACGAGACGAGGTTGTATGGACCCCTTGCAGATAGCGAAAATGATTGAAGAAAAATTCGTCGGACAGGCGCTCGGCACGACAACCCATGCCGGGCAGACGGGAGTGTCCCTCAAAAAGGACATGATCAGGGACATCTGCCTCTATCTCCGCGACGAACCGTTGTTCAGGATGGACCATCTGTCCGATCTTACGGCGGTCGATTTTTCCACCTACCCCGGCGACAGCGGGCCGCGGTTTGAGGTCGTATATAATATGATCTCGATCACCCATCACCATCGCCTTCGCTTAAAGGTCAGAGTGCCGGAAGAGGACCCGCGAATAGACTCGGTCTCCTCGATCTGGCAAACAGCGAACTGGCACGAGCGCGAGACCTTCGACCTCATGGGGATAAAATTCGACGGCCATCCGGACCTCCGCAGGATACTCCTGCCCGAGGACTGGGAAGGGCACCCTCTCCGGAAGGAATATCCGCTGAAAGGCTATTGAGAAAGCTCATAGGTCTTATAAGACTTATACGACCTATTGAGAAAACCAAGGTGAAAATATGTCCGCTACCGAAACGAAAGAAATAGTTCAGAAAGAGATTACGCTCAACATGGGTCCCCAGCATCCGGCCACCCACGGCGTGCTGCGCCTGGTGCTCGAGCTGCAGGGTGAGACCGTGGTGGGCTGTGACCCGCGCCCCGGGTATCTTCACCGCGGGATCGAAAAGTGGATGGAGAGCCGCACCTACCACCAGATCATCCCCATGACGGACCGGCTGGAATATATCACCTGCATGAACAACAACCTCGGCTACGTGGTGGCCGTGGAGAAGTTAGCCGACATCGCCGTGCCGGAACGGGCGCAGTTCATCAGGACACTGATGGCCGAGCTCACGCGGATTTCCGGGCACCTGGTGTGGCTCGGGACCCACGCCCTTGATATCGGCGCCATGACGGTCTGCATGTACGCGCTGCGGGAACGGGAACTTATCCTCGACCTTACGGAGATGGTGACGGGGGCGCGACAGACCATAAGTTACGTCCGCATCGGCGGTCTGCGGAACGATGTGCCGCGCGATTTTATCGATAAGTGCCGCGAGTTCACCGAATTGTTCCCCAGGCGGCTCGAAGAGTATGATACGCTTATCCGCGAGAACAGGATCTGGCTCAAGAGGACCGTGGGCATCGGCGTGTTCTCGGCCGAGGACGCCGTCAACTACGGGCTGACCGGCGGTACGCTCCGCGGCTCGGGCGTGAACTACGACCTGCGCAAGGTCGAGCCCTATGCAGCGTATGATAAGGTGGAGTTCGATGTTCCGCTCGGGAAGAACGGGGACGTGTACGACCGGTACCTCGTCCGCATCAACGAGATGCGCCAAAGCAACCGGATCATCAAACAATGTCTTGACATGATGCAGCCGGGGCCCATCCAGACCGATGACCCGCGCTACGCCATGCCGGAGAAGCTTCAGGTGATGCAGAACATGCAGTCCCTTGCGCACCAGTTCGTGTACATGAGCAAGTGGGTCCCCATGCCTAAGGGCGAAGTCTATGTGGCCACCGAGGCGCCGAAGGGCGAGCTTGGATTTTATATTGTGAGCGACGGCAGCGGCAGGCCGTACCGCATCAAGATACGCGCGCCATCGTATGTGCATGTGAGCGCCCTTCCGAAGATGGTGACCGGGCATATGATGGCGGATGTTATCGCCTGCATCGGCACGATCGATATCGTGCTCGGCGAGTGTGACCGATAGAGGAGAGGGTTGCCGCATGAAACTGAGAGAGATCATCAATGTTCTTCAAGCCCGGGTCCTTGTTGGCGACGGATTGCTTGACGAGCTCGAGGTGGAACACTGCTTCAGCGCCGATCTGATGAGCGACGTGCTTGGCCGCACTCATGCAAACGGGATACTGATCACGGGGCTTACGAACCCCCAGGCGGTGCGCACGGCCGATATCGCCGATATCAAAGCGGTTTGCGTGGTGCGCGGCAAGCAGCCGGATGCCGACTCGGTGGCGCTGGCAAAACAGAAGGGCATCCCCCTGTTCGTGACTAAGCTCACGATGTTCGAGGCCTGCGGCATCCTGTACCTGAAGGGACTCAGAGGAGTGGCCGAGCGGCAATAGACGGATGGAAGAGCAAGACAAAGAGCAGGGAGCGGCGGACCGGGTGACCAAGACCCAGGAGATGGTCTATGAGATCACGGTCGGGGAGGTCATGCCCCCCACGATGGTTACCGTCGGGCCGGAGCAGACCATGGCGGAACTCAGGACCCTTTTGCGGGACAATCGTCTGTCCGGCACGCCGGTGGTCGAGAACGGAAAGCTTGTCGGCATGGTCAGCATAGAAGACCTGATCAATGCTTTTAATGACAACGCGATCAACGCTCCCGTTCGGGAGAGGATGAAAACGAAGGTTGAGTGTCTGTACAGCGATGAGCTTCTTGTGCACTGCATCGCTAAATTTTCCAAATTCGGGTTCAGGCGATACCCCGTGTTGAATCGGCGGAATGAGCTGGTAGGAATCGTCACCAAGGGGAGCATCGTGGAAGGTCTGCTCAAGAAGCTTGAGCTCGAATATGAGCAGGCCGAAAAAAAGGAAACCATTGCGCGTCATCGGCCTCTGGTGAAGAAATTCTTCGAGGACGTGACCGCTGACGAGATCAGTTTCATCTTCAAGTATAATGTTATCGGTCAGAGCTTGAAGGACGCCGGCAAGGCGGCAAGCGAGCTCAAGAACGCGCTTAATAAACTGGGTGTTTGTCCCCCGCTCCTGAGAAGGATCGGAATCGCCACCTATGAGGCTGAGATCAATCTTGCATCGTACACAAGGGGCGGTGAGATCCGGGCCCAGGTGGAAAAGTGGGGGATCACCGTGGAAGCAATCGACCATGGCCCCGGAATCCCGGACGTAGAGCGCGCCATGCAGCCGGGGTACTCCACCGCGCCCGACTGGGTGAGGGAATTTGGGTTCGGCGCCGGCATGGGGCTGGTGAACATAAAGAAATGCGCCGATGACATGGACCTGAGATCATCGGTGCCCGACGGAACGCGCCTGACCATGCAGTTCTATTATACGAGTTAATCGGGAATTAATCATGAACCTGAACGACCTTGTAAAGGAATTCGGTCTGGAAGTAAAAACGGGCGCCAAGCACCTTGACCGTGAGGTGCGGAGCGGTTACGTGAGCGACCTCCTGTCCGACGTTCTGGCCCATGCGGACGAGGGCGCCCTCTGGGTAACGCTCCACATTCATCAGAATATTGTGGCTGTGGCGTCGCACAAGGACTTGTCGGGCATTGTCCTGGTCCAGGGAAGGCAGCCGGAAAAGGACACGCTTGCCAAGGCAGGGGAAGAGGGCATTCCGATTCTGGTGAGCGGCCTGTCGGCATTTGAACTGGTCGGCAGATTATACAAGGCGGGGCTCCGTGGCGCTGAGGCGGATTAAGGCGGACCTGCATGTGCATACCTGCCTGTCTCCCTGCGCCGGTCTGGACATGTCGCCGCTCGGGGTCGTGCGCGAGGCCCTTCGCAAGGGCCTTGAGCTGATCGGCATCTGTGATCATAACTCAGCGGAAAACGTCCGTGCGGTGAAAAAGGCGGGTTTGCGGAACGGGCTGATGGTGCTTGGCGGGATGGAAGTCGCCTCTTCCGAGGAAGCGCACATCCTGGTGTTCTTTGATGACGATGACGATCTCCTGAAATTCCAGGAGTTGATTTACCAGCACCTGCCGGGCGAGAATGATGAGCAGGCCTTCGGTCGGCAGGTGATCGCCGATGACGAAGACGGCGTGGCCGGGTTCTGCGACCGGCTTTTGATCGGCGCAACATCGCTGCCGGCCGCGGCAATCGTTGAAGCGGCGCGCGCGGCGCAAGGTGAAAGCTTAGTGATCGCGGCGCATGTGGACCGGGAGTCGTTCAGCATTATTGGGCAGCTTGGCTTTGTCCCGCCTCAGCTTGCTCTTGATGCCCTTGAGGTCTCAGCGCACGTGACCGCGATAGAGGCGGCGGGACGGTTCCCCGACTGCGGGAAGTATCCGGTCATCACCAGTTCCGATGCTCACGGTCTCGGAGACATCGGAAAAAGGGTCACGTGCCTGACAATCGAAGACGGGACCGTGCGGGAGATCAAAAAAGCGCTGGCGGGCAGAGACGGCAGGAAGGCGGTCTGCTGAGGCCGTGGAAGATATTTCGCTGCATATCCTTGATATTGCCGAGAACGCGGTCCGCGCTGACGCGAAGACGATATCGATCCTCATCACGAGTGACGTGGAGCGCGATCTTATCCGCGTTGAAGTGATTGACGACGGCAGGGGGATGGATGCCGGGACGCTTGCGGAGGTCCGGGACCCTTTTTTCACTACCAAAGGCAAGAAGACCGGACTGGGGATACCGCTCCTGTCCCAGGCGGCGGAGCAGGCAGGCGGGAAGCTGACCGTGGCTTCCGCTCCGGGCAAGGGAACGAAGGTCGCGGCAACCTTTCGCCTGGGCCATGTGGACCGGCCGGAGCTCGGCAATATGGCCGATACCATACTCACCCTGATCGCGGGTCACCCCGAGCTTGATGTTGTGTATGAAGCGCGGGAGGGCGACAGGGTCTTCCGGCTCGATACCCGGGAGCTCAAAAACGACCTTGAGGATGTCCCGATCAATGCTCCGGCGGCGCTTGATGCGATCAGGGGCATGTTCAAGGAACAGGTCCGGTTTGAACGGTAACGGGTCGGATTGCAAAGAGGTAAATGATGAACGGCGAAGCGGTCGCGCAGCAGACAGCGACAAATAATGAGGTCATAACGCCGGCGATGTTCCTGAGGATCGACGCGATCATCGCGAGGTATAAGGACAAGCCCGGCTCTCTTATCCCCGTGCTCCAGCAGGCGCAGGAAGTATGCGGCTATCTGCCTCCCGCGGTGCTGCGATACGTTGCAAGGGGTATGAATATGTCGCCGAGCGCGGTGTTCGGCGTTGCGACCTTTTACTCTTTTTTCACTCTCGTGCCGCGCGGCAAGCACGTGATCCGGGTCTGCCTGGGCACTGCCTGCTATGTGAAACGGAGCGAGGAAATCCTCGATAAGATCAAGGCTGAGCTCGAGCTGGAGGTCGGAGAAGTGACGAGGGACAAGAGGTATTCCCTTGAGGCCGTGCGCTGCCTCGGCGCGTGCGGTCTCGCGCCGGTCGTCGTTATCGACCAGGACACCTACGGTGACGTTTCCGCCACGAAGGTGATGGACATTGTCAAAAAGTACGAGTAGGACCGTGATTTCGGAGTGTGGAATGCGGAGTGCAAAGGGCAAAAGTACTCGTCAATGTCATCAGGTAACGTGCAATACAGGGAGTGATGGACCATGGCAAAGCTGACGATCGCTGATTTAAAAAGGATCAAGGAAGATTACCACCAGGGGCTTCGCGAGGGAGGGTTCCGCGTCAGGGTGACGGTGCACATGGGGACCTGCGGGATCGCCGCGGGCGCCAGGGGCATCATGAACACGATCATGGAAGAGCTCGCCAAATCGAACCTGAAGGACGTTGCGATCACTACGTCAGGCTGCGCGGGCCTTTGCAGCAAGGAGCCCATGGCCACCATCGAGACCACGGGCGGGCCTCCGGTGAAATACATTTCGCTGACTGACGAGAAAATGCGAAAGATCTTTGCCGAACACGTAGTAGGGGGCAAGCCGGTCCCGGAGTACGCGCTGGTTGTCGGGCATGAGACGACGTATTAAACAATCCGGGTCAGGCCGTTTGAACGGTCCAAACCGCTCGAACGGTCAACTGGGGCAGGTATCGTGGAAACAACGACATACCGTTCAAATATAATGATCTGCGCGGGCACGGGTTGCGTGGCGAATGGATCGCTCAAGGTGAAGGCCGCGCTCGAGACCGAGCTTATCAAGCGGAACCTCCAGAACGAGGTCAAGCTCGTGCTGACGGGGTGCAACGGATTCTGCGCCAAGGGCCCGGTCATCGTGGTCTACCCCGAGGACATCTTCTACCAGTTAGTGAAGCCGGAGGATGTGCCGTTCCTCGTTGAGGAGCATTTCATTAAGGGGCGGCCGGTCCAGAAGTTTCTGTACACGCCGCCGATGGAGAAAAACACGATCCCCGTGATGAACGATATCCCGTTCTTCAAGCACCAGGTGTTGCGCGCGCTTAGGAACCGGAGTCTCATCGATGCGGAGAAGATTGAGGAGTATATTGCCCGCGACGGATACATGGCCGCGGCCAAGGCGCTCACCGAGATGACGCCCGAACAGATCGTGAGCGAAATGAAGAGCTCCGGGCTGCGCGGACGCGGCGGCGCCGGCTTCCTGACCGGTCTCAAGTGGGAACTCTGCGCGCGGGTCGCCGGCGATATCAAGTACATCCTGTGCAACGGCGACGAGGGAGACCCCGGGGCGTTCATGGACCGGAGCATCATGGAGGCGGACCCGCATTCCGTGCTCGAGGGCATGATCATCGCGGCCAAGGGCATCAATGCGCACTATGGCTATATCTATGTGCGCGCGGAGTATCCGCTGGCCGTGCACCGTCTCCAGATAGCCATTGATCAGGCCAGGGAGAACGGGCTTTTGGGCAAGGATATCCTCGGTACGGGGTTCGATCTCGAGCTCGAGATCTATCAGGGGGCGGGCGCCTTCGTCTGCGGCGAGGAAACTGCCCTCATGGCGTCCATCGAGGGCAAACGCGGCATGCCCCGGGCCAAGCCGCCGTTTCCCGCGGTGAAGGGCTTGTGGATGCGCCCCTCGGTGCTGAACAACGTCGAGACCTTTGCGAACGTGCCGCCGATCATCCTGAACGGCGCGGAGTGGTTTTCGAGCCTCGGGACCGAGAAGAGCAAAGGCACGAAGGTCTTCGCCCTCTCGGGAGCGCTGAACAATATCGGTCTCGTCGAGGTGCCGATGGGCATCCCGCTCAAGACCGTGATCTTCGACATCGGCGGCGGCATCAAGAACAACCGGAAGTTCAAGGCGGTGCAGATGGGCGGCCCCTCGGGAGGCTGTATTCCCCATTCACTCATTGACACTCCGGTGGACTACGAGAACATCAACAAGACCGGCGCGATCATGGGCTCGGGCGGCATGGTGGTGATGGACGAGACCACCTGCATGCCGGCCATGGCCAGGTTCTTCCTTGAGTTCACCGAGGACGAGTCCTGCGGCAAGTGCGTACCCTGCCGGATCGGGAACAAGACGCTTCTATCGATTCTCACCCGCATTACGAACGGTGAAGGCCGTGAAGGTGATATCGAGCTGCTGCTTGACCTGTCCCAGCAGATCAAGGACACCTCGCTGTGCGGTCTGGGCCAGACCTCGCCCAACCCGGTGCTCACCACGATCAAGTATTTCCGCGACGAATACGAGGCGCACATCAAGGAGCGCCGCTGCCCGGCCAGGGTCTGCACCCCCCTCGTCAAGTTCGTGGTGGACAAGGATAAATGCAAGAAATGCGGTCAGTGCTTCAAGGCCTGTCCGTCCGGGGCGCTCATTTGGGAAAAAGGCCAGGTAGCCTATATCGATCCGGCAAAGTGCACCAAGTGCAAGTCCTGCATCAAGGCGTGCCGGTTTTGGGCGATCGATTGAGGACATTCGGGTTCAAGCGGCTTAAACCGTTCAAACCGTTTAAACCGGTCAAGCGGCTTAAACAGAGCGTCAAATATGCTTGTTGGAATCGAAGGTAACCATCCATGCCGATGATAACAGTAACGGTTGACGGGAAAAAAGTTGAAGTGCCCATGGGCGCGACCATCCTTGATGCCGCCAACGCGGCAGGCTCGCGGGTGCCTACCCTGTGCCATGACAAAAAGCTCCATCCCTTCGGCGCCTGCAGGCTTTGCCTGGTTGAGGTGGAGGGCGCCCGGGGCAAGTTCACGCCGTCCTGCACCACGCCGGCTATGGACCAGATGGTCGTCAAAACCACGAGCCCGGCGCTCATTGAGGCGCGGCGGATGGTGCTCGAACTTTTGCTGATCAGGCACCCGCTCGACTGCCCGGTCTGCGACAAGGCCGGCGAGTGCCGACTTCAGGACCTTGTTCACGAGTACGGTCTCGCGCCAAGCCGGTTCGACGCTGAAAAGGGGTACCTCCCGCCGGATTTGGAGAGCCCGATCGTGGAACGTAACATCAGCCGCTGCATTCTCTGTGGAAAATGCGTCAGGATCTGCGATGAACAGAACGGCGTGGGAGAGTGGGCCTTTACCCGCCGGGGAACGAGGGCGCGTATCAGCACTGATTTCGACCGGCCGCTCGACTGTGAGTTCTGCGGCGAGTGCGTGGAGATCTGCCCCGTGGGGGCGCTCACGGCGCGTCAGTTCAAATACAAGGCCCGGCCCTGGAACCTCGAGGATACCGGGTCGGTCTGCAACTACTGCGGCTGCGGCTGCGGAATCACGTACGAAACACGCGACGGGAAGATCATGCGCGTGGGTCCGGCAAAGAATAACTATCTATGCGCCAAGGGCCGTTTCGGCTGGGATGCCGTACACGGCAGCGAGCGGATCACCACCCCGAAGATGCGGACCGGCGGCGAACTCGTGGACTGCACCTGGGAAGAGGCGCTGTCGGCCGTCGCGACCAGGCTCAAGGCGATCAAGAGCAGGCGCGGTCCCGACAGCATCGGCGGGCTTGGTTCGGTCCGGACCACGAACGAGGACAGTTACCTTTTCCAGAAGTTCATGCGCGCCGTGGTCGGGACGAATAATGTGGACATGCTCGCGAGGCTCAAGGCGCCGAAGGGGCTGAATGCCGCTTTCTTCTCGGGTGAATTGAACAAGCTCGGCGAGCACGACGTCATCCTCGTGCTTGACAAAAATGTGGGCGAGCTCAATCCGCTTACCGGCATCGAGCTCGTCCGAGCGGTAAAACGGAAGGACCGGAAGGTCATTCTCGTCAACAGCGAGAGCAATAAATTCAACAGGCTCGCCTCGGTGATCATCCCTCTGAGCTCGGAAAAAGCGATCGAAGAACTGGTTTCCGCGTATTCGTTCGCAAAGGGCGGGAGCGAGGCGCTGAAGGCCGCGGAACTTCTGAAGGCGGCCGGGAGTGTCGCGATCATCGTCCCCGCTCGGGTGACCGACAAGGAGTTCGCGCGGATCAAGGAGCTCTCAGGGCAGCTCAAGAACGTGACGCACTATCCGCTGGTACGGCGGAGCAACTTCCAGGGATCACTCGACATGGGAATGCACCCGTCCTATTTTCCCGGATACCGCCGGATTGACGAGGCCGGGACGGAAGTCTTTGCGCGCGCCTGGAACGCGGTCCTGACCGGCGGGCCGGGCATGAACGCCGTTGAGATGATAGAGGCCATAGGGCGGGGCGAGCTTGCGGCGCTGTATATCATGGGCGATGATCCGGTGGGGAGCGACCCCCGGCTCCGGCAGCCTCTCGAAAAACTCGAGTTCCTGGTTGTGCAGGACATTTTCATGACCGAGACGGCGAAGCTCGCCGACGTGGTGCTCCCGGCGGCGGCGAGCGCCGAGAAGTCCGGCACGTTCACCAATGTTGAACGCAGGCTACAGCGGCTGAACAAGGCGGAAGAGCCTATTGGAGAGTCACGGCCGGATTGGGACATCATTCAGGACATGACAAGGCGGATGGGCGGCTCGATGCGCTATGCCTCGGACCGCGACATCATGAACGAGATCAGGGCCGTTGTGCCGCTGTACGCCGACCTCGCGCTCGGAGCATGCTGGCCGCGCGAGAAGTCCCCCCTGCTCAATACGGGCGTCGATCTTTCGCTTGCCTCGGATTCGATCATGACGCAGGAAGTGCTGACGGCCGAGAGGCTGCTCTTCTCCTCAGGCGTGATGATAACGCGTTCCCATGAAATAGGCGCCATACGGCATTTGAAGACTGAAGTGTAGGAGCGGACCATGCCCGATATTCATCACATAATGCAGAGTATCCTGAGCCTCGTGATCTTCCTTGTCCCGGCTGTGATCCTGGTGTTCTTCCTCTTGTTTAATATCATGTACCTCCCCTACATGGAGCGCAAGGTGCTTGCGCATATGCAGTCGAGGCTCGGACCCATGCGGGCCGGCTGGCACGGACTCCTGCAGCCCATTGCCGATGCCGTCAAATTTCTTATGAAGGAAGACATCATCCCCGCAAAGGCCGACAAGTGGGTGTTCAGCATCGCGCCCCTGGTCCTGTTCGTCATGGCCTTCGGGGCCATTGCCATCGTGCCGTTCGGTCCTGAAACAAATTTCTACGGGCTCCTGTCCCACAAGGTCCCGCTCTTTATCTCCAACCTGAATATCGGCGTGCTCGCTATCATCGCCTTTGCCGGCCTCGGCACATACGGCGTGATCATGGCCGGCTGGGCCTCGAACAACAAGTATTCCCTGATGGGCGGGTTCCGCTCCGCGGCGCAGATGATCAGCTACGAGATTCCCATGGCCTTTGCCATCGTCACTGTGGCGCTCATGGCCGGGTCCCTGAACCTGACCGATATCGTGATGGCCCAGCAGCAGCGGTGGTTCATCCTCGCCCTTCCGGTCGGGCCCGTGGCCTTTTTCCTGTACCTGATCGCGGGGATCGCCGAAACGAACCGTGTGCCTTTTGATTTGCCTGAAGCGGAGAACGAACTCGTTGCCGGGTACTTCACCGAGTACAGCGGCATCCGCTTCGGGTTGTTCTACATGGCGGAGTACGTGAACATGATGGTCGTATCGCTGCTCGTCTCCATCATGTTCCTGGGAGGCTGGCTGCCGGTGCAGCTCCTGCCGCGGACCCTCGGCCATCTCGCCCATATAGCCTGGATCAACCGGATGCTGGCCGCCATTCCCCCGATATTCTGGCTGTTCGGCAAACTCTACTTTTTCATATTCTTCTACATATGGCTCCGGGCCACGCTCCCCCGATACCGGTATGACCAGCTCATGACGATTTCCTGGAAGGTCCTGCTTCCTTTGTCGCTCGGCGCCTTGCTGGCGGCGGCCGGTATGAAGCAGCTTGGATGGCTGTAAGAAGTGAGAAGTAAGAAGTGAGAAGTAAGAAGTAAGAAGTGAAGCAGGGAGTTGATGACGATGAATAAAATGAAAAAACTGCTCAAAACGATCTTCCTGTTCGAGCTTGCCCAGGGGATGGCCTTGACGCTCAAGACCATGCTGGCCCCGGCGGTCACCCGGCAGTATCCCACGTTCAAGCGCAAGCCGTTCCCTGGTTCGCGCGGGCTTCACGCCATGCGTCGTGACGAAACGGGAAAGGCGGCCTGCATCGGGTGCGGTCTTTGCGAGGCGGTATGCCCATCCAAGGCCATCACCGTGGTGACGAGCGAAGGTCCCGAGCGACAGAAGTTAGTGGACGCCTATGAACTCGACCTGCTCCGGTGCGTGTTCTGCGGCTTCTGCATCGACGCCTGTCCCGTGTCCGCGATCATGATGACGCCTGAGTTCGAACTTGCCTGCTACTCCCGGAACGACGCGTTCTATACCAGGGACCGGCTCGTTGAGGTGGGAGATCGCTATATGGGCAAAAAGGCGGTAAAAAAACAATGATGAACAAGCTCATATTCATGTACTTTGCCGTTGTGATCCTTACCTCGGCAATCCTCACGATCACGCGCCGGAATCCGGTGCACAGCATCCTGTTCATGCTGCTCCTCTTCTTCCATATAGCGGGCGTTTTTGTGCTGCTCAATGCCGAGTTCCTTGCGGCGGTGCAGCTTATCGTATACGCCGGCGCTATCCTGATCCTCTACCTGTTTGTGGTCATGCTTCTGAATGTTGACAGGGAAACCTCCGCCGCCCGGGGGCACCGGTTCTGGCCCTGGATGGCCGTGTTCGGCATATTGCTGGCGGTTGAGCTTGTGCTTTTGATTTCTCGCGGCTCGTTCCCTGTAGCGGTTGATCAGCCCATGCTGCTCGCGGGCACAGGTGTCAAAGAACTGGGCATTGTACTGTATCAGAACTATCTGGCGCCGTTCGAGATCGCGTCCGTCATCCTCCTCGTGGGATTAGTGGGCGCTGTCATGCTTGCGAAGAAGAATGTGAAGGAATAAGACGAGAAGGAGGCCCCATGATTCCCCAGTCCTGGTACGTGGTCCTGAGCGCGCTGCTGTTCACCATCGGCGTAGTGGGCGTGCTCTCCCGGCGCAATATATTCATTATTCTCATGTCCATTGAGCTCATGTTGAACGCGGCGAACATCAATTTGGCGGCATTCTCGCACTATCTGCAGTCGCTCACCGGCCAGGTGTTCGTGATCTTCGTCATTACCGTGGCGGCGGCCGAGGCGGCCGTTGCGCTTGCGATCATCATCCTGATCTCGCGGAACCGCGGGACCGTATACGCGGATGATTTCAATATTATGAAAGGCTGAAATTGGAGTTTGCCTCATAGAGGTGTCTATGCTTAAATATACCTTGATACCGCTGCTGCCGTTCGCCGGCTTCCTGATCGCGGGGTTGTTCGGCAAATTCCTGAAGGAGAAGTCCGCCTGGTTCGCCATCGCCGGCGTTATCGGCGCGTTCATCCTTTCCGTCGGCGCATTTTTTGATGTGGTCGGCGGCGCCCGTCTCAATGAGAACTTTTACTCCTGGATCTCCATCGGGGACTTCTCGGCGAACGTGGGGTTCCAGATCGACCAGCTCACCGCGGTGATGCTGCTCGTGGTGACCACGCTCAGTTCGCTGATCCATATCTACTCCGTGGGCTACATGCGCGGCGACAAGGGATATGCGCGGTTTTTCTCCTATCTGGCGCTCTTTACCTTCTTCATGCTCGTGCTGGTGCTGGCCAATAACTTCCTGCTCATGTTCGTCGGGTGGGAGGGCGTCGGGCTCTGCTCCTACCTTCTGATCGGCTTCTGGTACGAGAAAAAATCCGCGTCGGACGCGGGCCTCAAGGCCTTTGTCGTGAACCGCGTCGGCGACTTCGGATTTGTGCTCGCCGTCCTGCTCATTTTTCTTACCTTCGGGACCCTGGATTTCTCCGAGGTATTTGCCCTGGCGCCCACGTCCGTCGGCGCTGCCCCGTACCAGCTGTTCGGCGGCGAGATCAGCGTCATTACCCTTATCGCGCTCCTCCTTTTTCTGGGAGCAATGGGCAAGTCCGCGCAGCTGCCGCTCTACGTCTGGCTGCCTGATGCCATGGAAGGCCCAACGCCGGTCAGCGCCCTGATCCACGCCGCGACCATGGTCACCGCCGGCGTATTCATGGTCGCGCGCTGCGCGCCGATCTTCTCGCTCTCCGAAACGGCCATGAACACCGTGGCAATCGTCGGCGCTCTTACCGCGGTCTTTGCCGCGACCATCGGCCTGGTGCAGAATGACATCAAGCGCGTGATCGCCTATTCCACGATCAGCCAGCTTGGCTACATGTTCCTCGCGCTGGGTGTCGGCGCGTTCTCGGCCGGTATCTTCCACCTCACGACGCACGCCTTCTTTAAAGGGCTCCTGTTCCTGGCCTCGGGCAGCGTCATCCACGCCCTGTCCGGCGAGCAGGACATGCGCAAGATGGGAGCGCTCAAGCCAAAAATAAAAATCACGTGGGCGGTATTTTTTATCGGGACGCTGGCCTTGTCCGGCATCCCGCCCTTTGCCGGTTTCTTCAGCAAGGATGAGATCCTCTGGAGCGCCTACAACGCCTCTTCGATAGGACCAGCGCTCTGGTTTCTCGGACTCGTCGGCGCTTTTATGACGGCCTTCTACTCGTTCCGGCTGATCTACCTTGTTTTTTACAACACGTCACACGTGGACCACGAGGTCGCGCATCATGTGCATGAATCTCCCCGGGTGATGACCGTGCCGCTTATGGTCCTCGCTTTTTTCGCAACCACCATCGGATTCATCGGCATGCCTGTCATACACGGTGGAAATCTCTTTGGAGAATTTCTCGCGCCGCTCTTTCCTCCCGCCGAACACGCGTCGGAAACCGGCGGCCATTCAGCCGAGTTACTTGCAATGCTCCTGTCGGTGGGCATTGCGGCGGCGGGTTGGCGTTTGGCGATGGGCATGTATAAGACAGAAAGCGCCTGGCCTGATAAGCTCGCGGAAAAATTCAAAGTCGCGTACGCCCTGCTCCTTAACAAATACTATGTTGACGAGGTCTATAACTATCTGTTCGTCGATGGACTGGTCCACAAAACAGCGAAGTTCCTTTACACCGTAGGGGACGTCAGGATCATCGATGGTCTTATCAACGGGTTGGCAAGCGCGATCGGCGGTATGAGCCGGCGCGGCAGGAAGCTTCAGTCCGGGTTTGTCCAGCAGTACGCATTCACGATGGGTCTTGGTCTCGTCGTGCTGCTCGGACTGTACTACGCGCTTAAATAATACGCAGAGAGCATGGCGCATAAGGCATAGAGCAAAGCGCATAGCGCATGGGGTTTGAACCCTTTGCTCTCTGCCCTATGCGTCGTTGCTTTTACCCTCGTGCACTCTGCGCCATGCAGTCATTTAAAGGAGCCTGATCCATGCTCGAACTTAATCTTCGCCAGCTTGATTATCCGCTCCTGAGCCTCCTGATCTTCATCCCGGTGCTCGGTTCGTTCATCCTGCTGTTCATCAGGAACGCGGCCATGGTGCGCTGGACCGCGCTCGCCTTCTCGATCGTAGAACTTGGGTTGTGCCTGCCGCTCCTCCTGAATTTTGACGGCTCCACACCGCACATGCAGTTCGGCGAGAGCCTGTCTTGGATAGAGGCGTGGAACATCAACTACCGGATCGGCGTTGATGGGATCAGCGTGCTGTTCGTGGCGTTGACCACGCTCCTGACCGTCATCTCCATTATGGTGTCCTGGGCGGCGATCCAGGACCGCGTGCGCGAATTTATGATCGCCATGCTGTTCCTCGAGGCGGCGATCGTCGGTGTGTTCGTTTCCCTCGACCTGTTCCTCTTCTACATCTTCTGGGAGGCCATGCTCATCCCCATGTACCTCCTGATCGGCATCTGGGGAGGGCCGAACCGGCTGTATGCGGCGATCAAGTTCTTCCTGTATACCCTGGTCGGCAGCGTGCTCATGCTCATTGCGATTATTGCGGTGTATTTTGCGGCCGGCCACACCTTTGATGTGCTCGCGATCATGAACTATCCGTTCTCCCGAACGTTCCAGCTGTGGGCCTTCGCGGCGTTTTTCGTCGCATTCGCGGTCAAGGTGCCGATGTTCCCGGTCCATACCTGGCTGCCTGACGCGCACGTGGAAGCGCCGACCGCGGGAAGTATCATCCTCGCGGGGATCCTCATCAAGATGGGCGCTTACGGGTTCCTCCGGTTCTCGTTGCCGTTCTTCCCGGACGCAACGGTCGCCTGGACGCCGGCCATCATGAGCTTGTCGGTCATTGCCATCATCTATGGCGCTTACATGGCCTTTGCGCAGACGGACTTTAAAAAACTGATAGCCTATTCGAGTGTGAGCCATATGGGTTTTGTCACGCTCGGCATCTTCGCGTTGAACCTCCAGGGCCTGGAGGGCGGCATTCTCCAGATGCTGAACCACGGCGTTTCCACCGGAGCGCTGTTCCTTGCCGTGGGTGTGATCTATGAGCGCACACACACCAGGCTGATCGCCGATTACGGCGGCATTGCAGCAAAGGCGCCGGTCTATGCCACGTTCCTGCTGATCATTACGCTGTCGTCCATCGGACTGCCCGGCACGAACGGCTTCATCGGCGAATTCACGATCCTGCTCGGCGCGTTCCTGCATTACAAGCCCGCCGCCGTGATCGCCTCGCTCGGCATCATCCTCGGCGCGGGGTACATGCTCTGGCTCTACCAGCGCGTTGCCCTGGGCAAGATAACCAATCCGCATAATGAGCGCCTCGCGGACATGAACATGCGTGAGGTGGTCGCGGCGCTGCCGCTCGTTGCCCTGGTGTTCATCATCGGCTTGTACCCGAATGCCGCCTTCGGGGTCATGCATGCTTCGGTGGCGAACCTGCTCCAGCACATGAATGCCAAAATGCAGTCCGCTCCGGCAATGACGCAGGCGCTCGGCGCGCTCATAGGAAACTGAAGGTCAAGGAGAACCCGATGTCCAGCACGTATCAGCAATTTCAGCAAACCATACTTCCGGTCCTGCCCGAGCTTGTCGTGATCATGACGGCGCTTTCGGCGCTCGCGCTCGATTTTTTTGTGGAGAAGGAGTACAAGGCCATTCTCGGATGGTACAGCCTTGGCGGCATACTCATCGCGGCGTTTGCGAGCTATACGCTGATGGACCTGAACGGGGTGTTCTTTGAAGGCGCGTTTCTGCTCGATCCTTTTTCCACGTACTTCAAGTTTGTCTTCTATAGCGCCTGCGGCCTCGGTATTCTGGTGTCCATCAACTACCTGAAGCTCGAGGACATCAACCGGGGGGAGTACTATGCCCTGATGCTCTTTGCCACGAGCGGTATGATGGTGATGGCCTCGGCGGGGGACCTTATTACGTTGTACCTTGGTCTGGAACTCATGGCGCTCTCGCTCTATATCCTCGCGGGTTTCATGCGAAAGGACAGCCGGTCGAACGAGGCCGCGATCAAGTATCTCGTGCTCGGCGCGTTCTCGTCAGGCATCATGCTCTACGGCATGTCGCTGCTCTACGGGCTTTCGGGGACCACGAAGCTTGCGGGCATCCTCGCGTTCCTGCGCGGAGCGGACCTCACGAACCCCGTTCTTTTCCTGTCCATGATCATGTTGACCGTGAGCTTCGGATTCAAGGTGGCCGCGGCGCCCTTTCACATGTGGGTGCCCGACGTGTACGAAGGGGCGCCGACGCCGGTCACGGCGTTCATGTCCGCGGGGCCCAAGGTCGCCGGCTTCGCCGTGCTGCTTCGTATCTTTCTTTACACGCTCGGGCCCCTGCACGAGCATTCCACCGCGGTCCTCGCCGGCCTTGCCGCGCTGACCATGGCGGTCGGGAATATCATGGCCCTGTCCCAGACGAACATCAAGCGCATGCTGGCCTATTCGTCCATCGCGCATGCCGGGTACGCCCTCGTCGGTCTTGCCGCGGGCGGGCCGGAAGGCGCGGCGAGCGTCATGCTGTATGTCTTTATCTACGCGCTCATGAACATGGGCGCGTTCGGCGTGGTGATCATGCTCCGGAAGGCCGGGGAACGGGGCGAGGAAATAACGGACTTCGCGGGCCTGGGCAAGACCAACAAGACCGCGGCCTTTCTCATGCTCATCTTCATGTTCTCGCTTACGGGCATTCCGCCCCTGGCCGGGTTCGTGGGCAAGTTCTATATCTTCAAATCCGCGGTCCAGGCCGGTCTCGTCTGGCTTGCCGTCGCGGGCGTGCTGTTCTCGGCCGTCAGCGCCTACTTCTACCTCCGGGTCATCATGGTCATGTACATGAGCGAGCCGAAGGGCGGCATCGAGCTCTCTTTCGCGCCGTCCCTCGCGCTCGCGCTGGCAATTTCGGCCACGGCCGTGATCTGGATCGGCGTGTATCCGACGGACCTCCTGGACTACGCGCGGGCCTCGATCGCGGGGATCATGTAGCATTATCCCTTCTCTTATTTATCGATGAATACAGCGGAAAAAGACTTGACTATCGAAGGTCTTAAGTATACACTACGAAGTGTATACTTAAGGCTGTTGTACTGGAAGGAGGTCGCATGAAGACCGTAACCGCAAAGGAACTCAGGAGCCGCGCGTCGGCCATCCTTGAACGCGTCAGAAAGGGCGATGAGGTGGCCATTACCCTGCGCGGAAAATCCATCGCAATAATGAAACCCATGAAGGAGGCCGACAGGCCGTTCAACTTCGTCGGATTCGGCATATGGAAAGGCCGGGGCGAAATGAAAGACGTCAAAAAGTGGCTTGACGAACGGAGAAAAGAGCGTTACCAGCGATGATCTTCGATACCGACGTACTTATTTGGTATTTCAGGGGCAATCTGAAGGCGAGAGAATTTATCTCCGGTGTCCCGTTTAGGGACCGGCAGGTGAGTTCCCTTTGTATTATGGAACTGGTTCAGGGTTGCCGGGACCGACAGGAACTTCGCGCGGTGAAAGAATTTATCCGCGATAACATCGCGGATATCATTCATCCCGACGAACGCATTTCGGAAAAAGCCATCACGTTGCTCGAAGGGTATGCTTTAGCCGATGGGCTTAGGACAGTTGATGCAATAGTTGCGGCAACGGCCCTGCGGGAGGACGATACTCTTGTGAGCGCGAACTATAAGCACTTTAAGAAAATAGCTGGTCTCGATGTGAACAAGTTCGAACCATAAGAAGCGCTGGATTGACTGCACGTCGCGTATGTCCCCCAAAGCAATCCCCCAAAGCATCACAGCTTAACCCATATTGCAAAAATTGGCATCTTATGATTTGTCTCATAATCCTCCTGTCTACTTCATGATATACTTCCTCACATGCGACCTGAGCTAAAAGGATATTTTCTGAAAGAGTACGGCTCCTGGAGCGTTCTCATCATTGCCTACATGATCGGTCTGGGTGTGAGCCACGCCTTTTCCTGGGCCGCACTACCGCTTTTTCTCGCACTTGGGCTGCTGATCAATTCCAAACAGGCCTTCATGAAATGGATGCGTGGGACAGGGGACAGGACGTCACTCGCAATCCTCCTCGGGCAGCTCGCCGTGGCCGCGGCGCTTCTTGTGGGAGTTTTTCGGGGTGATATACTCAGGCTCCTTCCGCTTCTTGTCTTCCCGGCGCTCTATCTTCTCATGAACAAGCTTAAAGGAGAGCACTTTGTTTTGACCGAGGTCCTCGGTTTTACGCTTCTCAGTCTTGCGGCCGTTCTCGCAAAATTCCTGTTGACGGACAGTCTGGACATGCGGCTTTTCCTGGGTGTGGCGCTGTACTTCTCCGCGGGTGTATTCAAGATCAAAGCGGTACTGATGAAAAAAACCAGGGACCGCGTTCTGACGGCCGTCGCCGTCGTTGTGGCAGCCGTTGTGTATCATCTCATCCACATCCCGAGCATCATTCTCCTGCCTCTCGTGGACAATTTAGTCGTTGCGGCTGTCCTCTATCGCGTGAAGCTCCAGACCACCGGCTGGATCGAGGTGGCAAAGGGCCTGACGTTCCTCGGCCTGTTCGTCGCCTATTACTAAAAAAGCAATATTGTGCATCCGTTGTCCTTTTTTGTCCGGAGCGCGTTCATCATGAGTTAAAAAACCTTTCTCGTTGACATCAACCGTGTTGTATGTTATCTTATCGGGGTTTAAATGGTAATGCGTTACAGTTCAATCCCCTGTCACCTCTTGCCGTTTTCAACGATTATTAGGGGCCTTCGCTCGCATATTATTTAAGGAGGATTATGATGAAGAACAGACGTATTTTCCTGCTTGGTGTTATTGTACTGCTCAGTTTGTCCGCCTTCTGGGGCTGCCCCAAGAAGGCGCAGATAACCACCGCGCCGGAAACGGCGCCTGCCGCAAAAGCAGAACCGACAGGCGAACAAATGGCTGAGCCGTCGAAGGAAGCGAAGCCCGAGGCAAAAGATGAGTCCATGGGGCGCGCCTCAGCTGCGGCATCGGGTCTGCTGTCCGTCTACTTCGATTTTGACAGGTCCTTTGTTCGTGATGACGCCAGGGCTTCGATGAAGGCAAATGCGGAGTGGCTCAAGGCCAATCCCAGGATGAAGGTCAGGATCGAGGGGAATTGCGATGATCGCGGCACTAAGGAATACAACCAGGCCCTCGGCCAGCGCCGCGCGACAAGCGCAAAGAAGTATCTCACCGACATGGGTATTTCAGAGAAACGGGTCCTGCTCATCAGCTACGGCAAGGAAAAGCCTGTTTGCAATGAGCCCACTGAAGGCTGCTGGCAGAAAAACCGGAGAGGCGATTTTATAGCGGTGGCGGAGTAGGACCGGCATTATCATGAAAGGGTGAAGGGGACCTTCGGAGGGACGGCTTCGAAGTCCTCCGCTCCGCTTTCCCTTTTCCGCGCCATTGGTCCCTGTTCGTTATTATCTCTGTGTATTTGGAAAAAACACCATGACGATCAAGCTCTTCCCCGCCATAGCCGGTTGCCTGTTCCTGATGGCCGCCTGCGCTCCCCAGTCGGAACTTGTGAAGATCAACACCGACCTGTCCGCGCTGCGCGGGGAAAGGGCGGCGACGAAGGCGCAGCTCCAGGAACTGCGGAAACGTCTCGACGCGCTTGATGCGAACATCAGTGGCACGGTTGACGCGCAGAAGGTGATGGCGGATTCCGGCGCCAGGTCGGACCAGCTTGCCACGGACATCCAGCTTGTCCAGGGCAAGCTCGAGGAGAACAACTTCCATATTACCGAGCTTGCGCAGAAGCTTGATGATAAGAGCGCAAAAATATCGGAACTCACGGCCCGGACCGAGGAGCTTGAAGCAAAGGTGAATCAGTTGAGCTCCGGGACGGGGACCCTTTCAACGGCGCCGCTCGGGACCGCGCCTAACAGTGACAAAAAGACCGCCCTGAAGGGCAGAGAGCCTTCCGAAGCCTATCGTCAGGCAAAGAATGATTTTGACATGGGGAATTTTGACCTTGCGCTCGACGGATTTCAAAATTACCTGTCCCTCTTTCCGGACACCAGCCTTGCCGCCGCGGCCCAGTACTGGATTGGCGAGTGCTACTCTTCCAAAAAGGAATTCACCAGGGCCATCGAGGCCTTTCAAAAGGTCATCACGTCCTATCCGAGGAGCGACAAGGCGCCCGGGGCCAAGCTCAAGATCGGCCTGTCCTATCTGAACGAGAAGAACGCCGCCAAGGCCAGGGAATACCTCAACAGGGTCATTAAGGAACATCCCGGCACTACCGAGGCGGAAATTGCAAAGGACCGGATCAATAAAATCCGCGAATAACTCTTTTACAAGGTCGTTCTCGAATTATTTTCCGGCCAAAGGAGAAACAACTCCGCGCTCAACCATCCCGTAAACGCTTTATATCCCCTGAAATATAATTTGATCATAAAAATGGAACAAATGCTGGGAGGGTTTCTTGTGAAAATAAATATAACCAACAGAACATTCAGCCCCATGGCGGTGTTTGTGTTCGTTCTTGGGTGCGCGATCATGATGTTCCCTTTGCGGGCCGGGGCCGCCAGGCCAGCGGCGGATACGAGAGTAGTCTGGTCGGCCATTGAAGCGGAGATCGCCCGTGAATTTTCCCAGGGAGTGCCGTTGCAAAATATCATCAATGATGCCGTGAATTCGGGAGGAAAGCTTCATGAGGTCGTCGTCGCCTGTATTAAGGTCGGTGTTGAACCGTCTCTCGTCGTGTATACCGGCATTACCGAAAGATACGCAGCCAGGACCGTCATCAGGGCGGCCCGAACGGCGGGCATTTCCCTGAATGACGTGATGAACTCAGCCACCCATGCGGGAGTGGATAAAAAACCGATATATGTCGGGGACCTTGTGGAAGCGGCCATCAAGACCGGGGAAGACCCGTCTCTGGTGGTGTATATCGCGGTTACCGAAGGGTATTCGGCCCAAACCGTTGTCAGGGCGGCCCTGAAGTCGGGCGCTCCCCTAAAGGATGTGCTCAAATCAGCCAACCATGCGGGACGGGATGACAAAGCGGCATACGGGGGGGAAATCGTTACCGCGGTCATCAAGACCGGGGAAGACCCGTCTCTGGTGGTATATGCCGCGGTTGCCGAAGGGTATTCGGCCCAAACCGTTGTCAAGGCGGCCCTGAAGACGGGCGCTTCTCTGCAAGCCGTGGTGAACGCCGCGGTCAATGCGGGAGCGGATAAAAAATCCATTTATGTGGGGGCCGCTGATGCGGGCGAGGCTCCCGGTGAAGTAAAACGCGCCCTGTCGACTGCCGGGATTGCCGGCGCCTCCGTGTTCATTTCCAGCCCGCCATCCCCCGCTCTTGCTCCCGCCCCGGCGATCTTCTTTGGAAGGGGCGGCATCGTGCTGTCGCAGGCGCCGGCATGGGCGCCGCCGACGTTGGCTGTCGGACCGCTGAAGGTCAATCCCTTTGTTTCGGTCTCCCAGACCTTTAGCGACAATATTACGTATACCCGGAATGATAAAAAAAGTGATTCCATAACGACGGTCACACCCGGCATTCGGCTGCGGCTGCCGTTCCAGACCCATGTGGCCCAATTGGAATATTATTCGGTCTTTGCCCGCTACGGGAAATACACCGGGGAAAACACAACTGATGACCATGTCGGCGGGTCCGTTGACTTCAAGGCGGGGGACCGCCTCGAATTGCGGCTCTCGGACAACTATGAGAACGGGCATGAGCCGCGGAGCTCGACGCCGACCGGGACCAATGAAGACTTCCATTCCAATGTGGCCGCCGCTTCGGCATCGTACCGGATCACGGACCGCTTCACGGCACGGCTCGACTATGGGAAAGCCGCCTGGCATTTCATCACCAGTCATTTCAGGGACCGCGAAGAAGACCAGATTGTTGGCACTGTCTACTACCGGGTCCTTCCCAAGGCGTCCGTATTCCTCGAGTACGGCCGACGGAACATGAACTATGTCGAGACAACGCCCGACCTCGACGGCACGGTCGGCACGATGCAGGCCGGGTTGACCTGGGACATCTCCTCCCGGTCAAAAGGCACACTCAAGGCCGGTCTGGCGCGGAGGGACTTGACCTCCTCCGCCGGGAGCAACGGCACGGTGAAGGTGGGGTCCGCCGACGTGCGCCATGATTTCACCGGCGATACGACGGTCGCGCTGACGGCCCAGCGCAGCCTGAATGAACCGGATATCCCGGGCAGCAAGTACTTCATATCGACCGGGGGCTACGCGGAACTGACGCAGCGCTTTGTCCGGAAGTGGGCAGCCGTGGTCCGTGGCGCTTATGTTCAAGACCTGTATTTCGTCAGGACCGATCGGACGGCGCTCACCGGGGCCGGCCTCAGGTACCGAGCAAAGGACTGGCTCGAGTTCGCGCTTGATTACAACCAGCGTAAACGGGATTCGAATATTCAAGGCAACGATTATGTCGAACAGTCTTCCCTCATTACCATGAATGTATCGCTGTAAGAATGCGCCCGGATGAGCTTCGCGGAGGCGGGAATTGTCCGGGGCCCGACTATCCTTCGCGTGAACGTTCTGTTCCATAAAAAGGAGCCCTTCGATGAAACGTAATTTGTCTTTGAGGCTTATTCTCAGTTCCTGCGGCTTGTTCGCGCTTCTCGTTTCCGGTTGCGCCCCTTACGGCGCCTACCCGCCCGGAACGGTCAAACAGATCAATTCCGTTGTCGAAAAGGAAACCATCAGCCTCGCTTCACAGAAAGCGGGGACCGCGCCGATGAGCGATGAGTATCTGCTCGGGCCCGGAGACGTCCTGTTCGTAAACGTTTCAGGAAAGCCCGAGTTCTCGACCGTCGCCATCGGCAAGGGGAGCAGGGTCGATGGCGCGGGCAATCTCCATTTGCCGCTCGTCGGAAGCGTCAAGGTGTCCGGCCTAACCCTGGAGCAGGCCCAAGCAGTCGTGCGGAAAGCGTTTGGAGCTTATATCAAGGACCCCTGGGCAGTCATCGAAATAGCCGACTACCGGACCAAGCAGGTGTTTATCTTCGGCGCCGTAAAAAAACCCGGATCGGTCCCCATGCCTCTGGTCGGATTGAACCTGGCCCAGGCCATTGCCGCTTCCGATCTGCGAGACGCATACTTTGATCTGAGCCGCGTGCGCATCATTCGTTCGCTCTCGGCAACGCAGGGAGAGCTGATCGTTGTTGATTTCGAGAAGGTGCTCCAGGGCGATGCGCTGCCGTTCCCCTTGCGAGACGGGGACATCGTCTATGTGCCGAAGAACCGCTTCGGCAACTGGAACGACGCCCTTGCGGAAATCCTTCCCTCACTCCAGATCTTCAGCGCCGTGCTTTCTCCATTTGTCAGCTTGAAATATCTGTCCCACGGGACATATTGACCACCTTATATATTCCGAATCGTCCGGGGCGGGGAAAATACCATGCATAAAGACCAAGAACAGTATATTGAAACGCGGGCTGTCGGCTTGCGCGATTATCTAAACGTGCTGTCTCACTACAGGAAGACCTTTTTTTGGGGTTTTCTGAGCGTCTTCCTCGGGACCGCCTTGTATACCTTCCTCATGACGCCGGTCTATGAAGCCGTCGCCACGATGCGTGTAAAGGACGAACAGGCGCAGGGCGGCAGTCTTCAAGAGCTCCTGATGAGCAGTCCAAGCCCTATAGGAACGGAGCTGGAAATACTGACGTCGCGGACGAATATGGAGGATGTCGTGCGACAACTCCATCTCGACTGGGAGCTCTCCAGGAGGTCCGGGGGCCTGAGCGCGCGGGTGCTTGATTTTTCCTCAACAGCGCCGGAGGCGTCCTATACGATCAAGCTGTCAGGACCGGAAAGCTTCCAGGTCCTTGACGACAAAGATACGCTTGTGGGGACAGGGAAGCTCAACGAGCGGATGCAAGGCAAGGGGGTAAGTCTGCTCATTGCCGAGCTGACGGGGAGCACGGGAGACGGCTTTCGGTTGCGGAAAGGCGATTTCAATGACACCGTGGCAGCACTGAGAGGGGCGGTAAAGGCCGCGGTGGTGAGGAAAAATACCAATGTCATACGCGTGTCGTACCGCGATAACGACCCCCAGCGGGCCGCCGCGGTCATCAATACGCTGACCAGTGTTTACATTCAGCAGAACCGGGGCTTCAAGTCCCAGGGAGCGGCCGAAACCGTCAAATTCCTCGACAAACAGCTGGAGAGTGTAAAAATCGACCTGAACGATTCCGAAAAGAACCTGGAGGAATATAAGGTCTCCACGGGGATGATGGAGCTCAATGCCGAGGCGACAGCGCTCATAACGCAGTTGTCCGAGGTCGAAAAACAACGCAAGGAAGTGGTCTTGCGGAAAAAACAGATCGAATTTGCCCTGGTCAATTTGAAAGAGGCCATTCAAAAGAAGGTCGTCTATTCACCGCCCTTGCTGAACAATGACACGCTTATGGCCGGCATGGCCGCGAAGTTGTCCGAGCTGGAGCTCCAGAAAAATTCGCTGCTCTCGGAATACCAGCAGGCGCTTCCCGCGGTGCAGACGGTGCAGGACCAGATAGATGAGCTCCAGCGTAAGATCCAGGCAACCTACGAGAACGAATTCAAGAACCTTGCCAAAGCCGAAACGAATCTCGGACAGGTTATAGCCCAGTATGAAGAACAGATGCAGAAACTGCCTGTCGTGGAACGTCAGCAGGCCTCGCTGCTCAGGAGCGCCAAGGTGAACCAGGAGGTGTATTCCTTCCTGCTCCAGAAAAGGGAGGAGTCCCGTATCGCTACGGCCTCCACCCTCGGCATCGTTGATATCATTGATCCGGCCATCGTCCCCTTTAAGCCGATAAAACCGGTCAAAAGAAAGAACCTTCTCCTTGGCCTGTTTCTCGGGGGCATGGTCGGGCTCGGCGCGGCCTTCCTGCGGAACAGCCTCGATGATACGATCAAGGACGTGGATACGGCGAGGCGGGAATCGGGGCTGACGCTCCTTTCACAAATACCCCATATCGGCGGACTAAAGGACAAGGGCGTTCAAAATGCGCTTATTGCGCGGAATGAACCCAAGGCGCCGGCTTCCGAGGCCTTCAGAAATCTGAGAACAGCCATACATTATTCAGCCGTCACCAGTCAAAAACAGGTCCTTCTTGTGACCAGCGCCTTCCAGTCCGAAGGGAAGAGCACCATAGCCGCGAACCTGTCGATCACGATGGCCCAGACCGGCGCCAGGGTCCTGCTGTTGGATTGTGATCTGCGGCGTCCCTCCCTGCACGAGAGCTTCGGACACAGCAAGGGCCCCGGCTTGAGCGAGATACTGGTCGGCGACGCCGAGTTCGAAAAAACGGTCCATAATACGGGGATTCCGGGGCTCGATTTTGTCAGCGCCGGCGCCACGCCGCCGAACCCGTCGGAACTCCTGGGGTCGCCGCGGATGGGCGCGCTCCTTGGAACGCTCAAGGAGCGATATACCTATATTCTGCTCGATGCCCCCCCGGTGCTTGCGGTTACTGACGCACCTTTGCTCGCGGCCTCCGTTCACATGGTCATCGTGGTAATGGAAGCCGGACGGGTGCCCGTAAAAGCGGCACAGCGGGTGCGCGAGCTGCTGGCGGGAATAGGAAAGCCCGCGGCCGGTCTTGTCTTTAACAACAAAACAGCGGGCGGCGAGCTTTACGGGTACGGCTATGGCAATCAATACGAATATTACGGCGGGCGGAAAGAGGAGAAGAAATTCGCTAAATGGCAGTTTTGGAAGAAATAGCGCAGAGAGCAGAGAGCAGAGGGGATGGCGAAATTCAGATTTCAGGATTTAGAGGTTTGGAAAGAAGCCATAGAAATTGGATGCGTCCTGTTTGATATCGCAGATGAGCTTGAGGGGAAAAAGTTGTTTCGATTTGCTGAGCAGCTTCGCGGTGCCGGGCTGTCCATGTCCAATAATATTGCCGAAGGCTCGGGAAGCAGCTCTAAAGCTGAATTCAGAAATTATTGTAACTGCTCAGATAATAATTGCTTCAGTATGATTCTGTAGGGCAAGGCTTTAGCCTTGCGTCTCAGTTGGAATGCACACCGATCGGACAAAAGCAACCCTGAAGGGTTGCCCTACAAAAGCTTTTTTGACACTGACCTGAGTAGATACAAATTATTTAAATATCGCGCGGCGCAGTACTTTCGAGAATGCAAATATTCTCATTGTTTTACACAAGAGAAAAGTAGTTGATGACGCCACATTGAATGCAATGCTCGATCGTCTCGATATGCTTTGTCGGAGAATCACCAGTTTTCAAAAAGCACTGCTGAAGTAAAGCAAAGGGCAAAGGGCAGAACCCCATGCTCTATGCACTATGCTCTCCGCTCTCCGCACTATGCTCCATGCGCTCCATGCGCTATGCGCAAATCATGATCGACTACCATTGCCATATCCTTCCCGGTCTGGACGACGGGGCCAAAAACCTCGGCGAAGCTCTCGAACTCGCGCGGATCCTCGCCGACTCGGGCTTTACCGAAGCGTATTGCACGCCTCATTTGATCAAAGGGTGTTTTGATAACAACAAGGACGGAATTATCCGGGCCGTGAATGCGCTGCAAGCGGCCCTGCGCGAGGAAAAGATAGCGCTCACCCTCCACAGCG
>Ga0315281_10001635_pt1 | contig 33266 bp, 30 predicted proteins | sample YL17G07_0_MG_FD_204540 | JGI IMG/M metagenome (GOLD analysis project Ga0315281, IMG submission 204540) | Sediment microbial communities from Yellowstone Lake, YNP, Wyoming, USA - YL17G07_0 | ecosystem: Environmental > Aquatic > Freshwater > Lake > Sediment | place: USA: Wyoming | collected...
GCCGAGATCCTCAGCGCGTTCCCCGAGGGTGCGGAGTGTGTCGCCCCAGGTGGCCGCGCGCGCGTCGAGTCCGAACGCGAGCCTCTCCCTAATCGTGGCCGCGCCGGTTTCGATCGGCGTGTTCGTCGTCATGGACCCGACGAAATCGAGTGGGTCTTCGCGGTTCACGCGCTGATGTGCCCGGTACCACTCTTGGCGTTGCTGGCAGATAAAGACGGTGTCGAGGAGATCGGGGCTCGGCCGGCCGAGCGGTTCGTCCCGGATCGTCCTGAAGTCTGGAAGCGGGACCTCTTCGTGGGGCGGGCGGGGTAGGAAGAAGAAGCCAACCGGGGCGTGTGTCGCCGCCGCATAGTCCTCGAGCTGCCTAAGGGTGGGGGAAACGTCGCCTGCTTCCCACGCATCCAGCTTGGGGAAACGGTGCGCGAGGTCGGCAGGCTGGATCCGCGCGCGCTCGCGCGCCCAAGTGAACAACTCGGGGTGGACCTCTACTCGCACGACCTATGTCCTCGCTCTGTTCGCGTCGACCAAGAGCACCGCCGGCGCCCCGACATCAGAAGGATATGCCACAGGTACGATGCTGGGGGCGGGCTTCCTCAGGTTGATCGCTCGTCGCAGACGCAGAAGAAGTCCTCAAGCTTCTCGCCGTGCTCGAAGAGCTCCCTCGTGTGGTTGCCGTGGTCTCCATCGAGGCATGCCAAGCATGATTCGCTCATTCCCGTTGCCACTCGCGCTCCTTCCCCTTCCAAGGAATTGCCGGTCGACCTTCCCCAGCTAACGGGATCGGGTTCATCCGACAGCCGCGACGCGAGCTTGGATGCTTGTTGCGAATGCTTCGAAGCTGAGATCGGCGTTCGGATGACGGAGTGGGATCGCTGGGTCCGCGTTTGATGTGACGAAGCAGACGGAGTCGTAGAGGCGCTCCAGGAGCAGACGCCGGCAGAACTCCTCGTAACGCATTAGATATGAAGCACCCTCGAAGCCTTCGCTGATCGGGAAATGGATCCCTGCAGGATCCTTCACAGGTCTCAAGACTTCAGGGGCGTTCTCGAGAAGGAAGAAATAGCCGAGCCAGGGCTTCGTTGTGCCGAAGGTTCCCTCTCGGTAGGCCGTCCACAGATCGGAGGCGTTCCCGATGGCCTCTTCTGCTCGGTTGTTGAAGTTGTTGCCGAAGGAGCCGACCTGCGACTTGAGTTCCACAGCTGCCACGAGTTTGTTCTCGTGGACAACGAGGATGTCCCACTTCTTGTGCGGTCGGAAATAGCCTGGCAGCACCAGTCGCTTCCGATTGAAGATGGAGGTCGCAGGGATGCCCGCGTCCTCGAAGACTGATGAGATGACGGCGACGAGGGCGTCAAGGTGTGCTCCACCGGTGACCGCTCCGCGGGTTCCCGCGTCCACCTTGCCCTCGCGGGTCTGCTTGTCCCTTTGCTCAGCTCTCACATCCCAGAAGGCGCGCACCGCGGCTTCGAAGCTGAGCTGGAACTCGGTGGCTTGTCTCATCACGCGGGCAGAGAGTCGAGTCCGTACGCCTTCAAGGCCCAGATCGTCGCCAACTCGACATCGTGGGTCGCGTGGGCTCTCGCCAATCCGGCAGCTGTCTTCTTGTCGACGGCATCTATCGACGGGACTCTGATTCGTCGCAGGTACTGGGACTGGAAGCGAAGATGGCCACCACGCATCCGGACTGAATAAGCCTCTACGAACATGTTTGCGACGCGGGATAGCAGCAACCCGCCGAGCACTTCGATGTCCCAGTCGCGGGATGCCACCCAGTAGAGGTTGTGGTGCGGGTAGTACTCACCGCGGTCGAGGGTGGGATACAGCCGTTCTTTGATATCGGGGATCAGGAGCTTGCTCTTGCGCGTCAAGCTGTGGTCGACGCGATCGATCGTGCGATACCAACGTTTCGGTTGACGTCCGGCAACGTTCCGCCCGAGCAGGTGCTCGCTCCGATCTTCGAAATACTTGCGCATGCGCGGATACTTGGAAAGTTCGACCAGATCACCCGTGTCGCCATCCCATGGGTCCACCAGATAATGCCCGGACCAATCGAGGTGGCCGCTCGCGGTGTCGCCTGCCATGGCCAACGGCAGCAGGCGATCGACCTCGACGAGCCGAGGGTCCTTGGTGACAAAGACCTTGTCCGCCCCAGTGGCCACGCCGATCCCGACCTTCGTGCCAGTAGCTTCGTCTTGAAGAGATGGGAGACGCGATTCAAGGTCCTGCAAGAGCGCCAGCCGCTCTGGCGATGCCGAAGGCCACGAGGCATCTCCATCGAACCAAGACGTGAGTTTGATCGCGTGGAACGTTCCGTTGTCCCGCGACCGCTTCCCGGCCGTCAACCAATTGCGGACCCTGTCGGCTGACCCTTCGTCGAAGCCCGCGGTCGCCTCGACAACCGTGGCGGATCCTTGTTCCCCCCGCCTTATCACCGTGATCGCGGGATAGGCCGAGACCTCGTTCTCGAAGGCATCGACATCATGCATCTGGACTACGGACTCGACGCTGTAGCCGCTCGACACCAAGCGTCGCAGGTCTTGTCCGTATTGGTTGCGCATCCAACGGTCCGCGCAGATGTAGCCGAGTACTCCATCTGGCTTGAGAACGCGGAGGCCCTTCTCGATGAAACCGACGTAGATGTCGGCGCGACCTCCCATCGTTGGACAAGCGCGACGGTAGGCGTTCGAAAGAGAGTCCGGAACCGCCTCCAACCGGATGTACGGGGGGTTCCCCAGAACGAAATCGGCTGCCTTGTCCCAAGGCGTGTCCAGAAGGAAGTCGCCTTGTCGGATCCACGTCTCTGCCAGCGTCCTGCTCGTTCCTCGTCCCCATCCCAGTTCGATGAGTCTCTGGCCTACCGCCTCTCGACTTCTGGAGACGCAGTCCGCCTGGAGGTCAAACGCCACGATTGCAGGCGTGGCCTCCCCGATGTCGATGCCATGTATGCGACAGGATGCGGATAGACGTTCGACCATCGGAACAAGAAAGGCTCCGTCACCGCAGGACGGTTCGAGCGCGATGCACGAGCTGAGAAGACTGTCCTCTGCGTATCCGGCTAGATCAAGAACTAGGTCAACCACCCACCTGCGTGTGAAGACCGCCCCGTGATCGCGAGATGCGGTGGCGGGGTCGGAGCGGCGGGCGTGCGGGAGCATGCTCAACTGTGTGTCCGGAGCCATGCCTGGATTGTATGACTGCCCTCAGACAAACCCGGGTAACTCTGGCCCCTTTCGCTGACTCTCGATGTTTCTCAGACCGGGGTGCGGGGAAAGTCGAGCACGGGTAGGGAATGTGTTACGCTTATCTTGAGCGCTAGCGCTCATATGAGCGAACAGAGATGCTGGGGGCGGCTCACTCCCATCGTAGGGGAGACCGCCCCCAGCATCTCCAGAACCTAGGGGGACTCTATTGGTTCAGGAGCAGTGGGTAACCGTAGAAGAAGCTGGCGAGCTGCTCGGTCGTTCCGTGGCCACCGTGCGTCGATGGGCCAGCCAGGGAAAGCTTGAGAGCAAGAAGGTCGGGCGTCAATGGGTCATCGACAGCCGCAAGCTGCCTCGATCCAGCCGTCCTGTCGGATCCCCATCGGTGTTCGACTTCGGGGCGGCGCTTCGACATGTGCGGCACACGGATCTCAAGGAGGTGTGGGTGCCCGATCTGCTCCGGTTCGAGGATCAGCTGGCGGACCCGGACTCGATCGTCCGCGGCGCGCGCGATCGAGTATTGGGTGCTGCTCCGTTCTCACCGGTAGATGAAGTCGCGGTGCCGAAATCCTCCTTTTTCTCGAGGGCAGCGCAGCTCCTCACGCTTGAAGATCGCGTCGCGTTCCACGCGGTGGTCGCCTCAGTCGCCGGATCAGCCGAGGTTGCTCGCGCGGAAGCGTTCGTATTCTCAGCGGCTCGCTCGCCCGACCCAAACTACCTTCTTCGTCAAGGAGTTCAGCAGTGGCTTGCCTGGAGGAATGCGACACGGCTTGCTCTGCTTGACGGCATGCCATGGATGGTTAAGACCGACATCACGGCATACTTCGACAATATTCAGCATCGGCTCCTTCTAGGGGAACTGGAGTCGTTGGGTGCATCGCAGGCCACCACCAGGATGTTGCGCGAGATGCTTGGATTGTGGAGCGCGGTTCCAGACGTCGGCATTCCTCAAGGCCCAGATGCTTCGCGATTGCTTGGCAACATCTATCTGTATCCGGTCGACCGCAAAGTGATTGAGAGGGCTGTTGCGGACGGAGATTGGAAGTACTTCAGGTACATGGACGACATTCGAATCGTGGGCAAACAGAGGTCTGACGTGGTTCGAGGAATCCAGGTCTTAGAGCGTGAATGCCGTCTTCGGGGACTGACGCTGTCTTCTCAGAAGACTGTTCTGCTGCAAGGGGATGAGGCCCTGAGTGATTTCGAGGACCACGATTTGGCGACTGCTACTTATCTGCAGAGGTCAGGTGCGGATACTGCGGCCCGCAGCGAACTCAAGAAGATCCTCCGAGCTGCATTGAAGTCAACGGAGCGCATCGATTCGAAGCGACTTCGGTTCTCCCTGTGGAGGTTGCGGGCATTCCGCGATTCATCCGGACTCAAGGCCGTGCTCGCGAATCTGGAGGCTCTTGGGCCAGTAGCATCAATCGTATCTGCCTATCTTCGACCGTGGCTGGCCAGGCCTTCCGTTGAAAAGGCCATCACCGAGTTCCTCTTCGACCCCACCCGAAATTCCTCACCATTCCTAAGCACATGGCTTATGGCGTCGATGCTGGATAGGCCGGGATCGTTCCCAGCTGCTTGGTCAAGTTATGGGCGCGGCATCGCGAGCGATTACAACGAGCCCGTCTTCCACCGAGTGATAGCGGCCAATGTGATGGCGCGGAGCGGGTCTTCGAGCGATCGTCAGTGGCTAGTTCGGGAAGCTAATGCCGAGTTCAACCCGCAGGTGGTGAGGGGATATGTTGTGGCCTTGAGGCGCATGGCTTGGCTTGATCGCCAGGTGAGTCAGCGGGTTGCCGGACGGTTTCCCGAACTGGGAGCGACGCTCGCTTACCTGCGGGAGCGCAGCACTCTTCCATCACTCGTCTACTCAGACTCATCCCGGCGGGCGAGGGTGGAAGGTTGACCCCGCAGCCTAGGAACCTGTAGCGCTCGGTACAGGAATAGGGGCCCGCCTTCAGCTGTTGTTGCAGGTGCAACTACCATTGAAGCTGTAGGAACGCACGATCGAGAGGGAATGACTTGAGCACGACCGACGACAAGCTGGAAACGAAGATCCTTCCGCTGCTTCCGCTGACCACGGGGGTGGTTCTTCCCCACATGGTCATCACGCTCACCTTGGAGACCGCCGACGCGCAGGCTGCGGTGGCCGGCGCGCAGGCCGGTGACGGGGAGATCCTGCTCGTCCCCAAGCTCGAGGGGCGCTACGCCCACATCGGCACCGTGGCCAACATCGAGGAGGTCGGCAAGACTCCCGGAGGCCAGGATGCGCTCGTCATCCGCGGCCTCTACCGCGCGAGCGTCGGCACAGGCGTCGCCGGCACCGGCGACGCGACCTGGGTTCAGATCACGCCGCACCTCGACCCGACGGCTTCGCAAGCCACCCCCCGGGTCCGCGAGCTGATGCGCGAATATCGCGCGACGATCGAGAACATCGTCGAGGCGCGCGGCGTCCCGCAGGTCGCGGAGTTCATCCGCGGCATCGACAACCCTGGCCAGCTCGCCGACATGTCCGGCTATTCGCCCGACCTCTCCTTCGATCAGAAGGTCGAAGTCCTTGAAACGCTCGACGTCGAGGCGCGCTTGGAGAAGGTAACCGGCTGGGCCCGCGACACCTACGCCGAGATGACGCTGAAGGACAAGATCCGCAGCGAGGTCCGCGACGGCATGGAGAAGAACCAGCGCGACTTCATCCTGCGCCAGCAGATGGACGCGATCCGCAAGGAACTCGGCGAAGAGGGCGAGGAAGACGTCATCGAGGAGTACCGGCGCAAGATCACCGAGGCCGGTATGCCCGAGGGCGCCCTGAAGGAAGCCGAACGCGAACTCGGCCGCCTCGAGCGGATGAACGAGCAGTCGCCCGAATACGGCTGGGTTCGCACGTGGCTCGACTGGATGGTCGAGCTGCCGTGGTCGAAGCGCAGCGAGGATCATCTCGATATCGAAGAGGCGCGCGGCGTCCTCGACGCCGACCACACCGGACTGGACGACGTGAAGGACCGCATCATCGAGTACCTGGCCGTCCGCAAGCTGCGGCAGGACCGAGGACTCTCCGCTTCATCTGACGGGCGCGGTTCGGGTGCGATCCTGACGCTGATCGGGCCTCCGGGAGTCGGCAAGACTTCGCTCGGCGAAAGCGTCGCGCGCGCCTTGGGGCGCGAGTTCACGCGCATCTCGCTCGGCGGCATCCACGACGAGGCCGAGATCCGCGGGCACCGGCGCACATACGTGGGCGCGCTGCCTGGACGCATCGTGCGAGCGCTGAAGGACGCCGGCACCATCAACCCGGTGGTCATGCTCGACGAGGTGGACAAGGTCGGCGCCGATTGGCGCGGCGACCCGTCGAGCGCGCTTCTCGAAGTGCTCGACCCCGCGCAGAACCACACGTTCCGCGACCACTACCTCGATGTCGACCTAGACCTTTCCGAGGTGTTGTTCATCGCCACGGGTAACGTCGCCGAGACGGTGCCCGGCCCGCTGCTCGACCGCATGGAGATCATCCGGCTCGACGGCTACACGGAGGATGAGAAGATCGCCATCGCGCGCGATCACCTCTGGGACAGGCAGTTGGAGCGCAACGGTCTCGAGGCGAGCGAGGTCAACCTCACCGACGCGGCCCTGCACAAGATCATCGGCGACTTCACACGCGAGGCCGGCGTCCGCAACCTCGAACGTGAGCTGGGCAAGGTGTTGCGCAAGGTCGCGACCAAGATCGCCGCACGCAAACCCGGCGAGCGCAAGAAGAAGATGAAGGTCGACGCCAAGGACGTCCGCGAGTACCTGGGCCGCCAGAAGTTCTTCTTCGAAGCCGCCGAGCGCACGAGCGTTCCGGGTGTTTCGACCGGGCTCGCCGTAACCGGTACCGGAGGCGATGTCTTGTTCATCGAGGCAACTCGCATGGACGGAACCGAAGCCGGACTGACGTTGACCGGTCAACTGGGAGATGTCATGAAGGAGTCGGCGCAGATCGCGTTGAGCTACGTTCGATCGCACGCGGACGCGCTCGGCATCGATCCAGCGAGGCTCGAAGGACGGTTCCACCTTCATGTGCCGGCAGGTGCTGTGCCTAAGGACGGACCCAGTGCGGGTGTCGCGATGACCGTGGCGCTGGCGAGTCTGCTGACCGATCGACCGGTGAAGTCCACGATTGCGATGACCGGCGAGGTCACTCTCCAGGGTCGCGTGTTGCCCATCGGTGGCGTCAAGCAGAAGGTGCTGGCGGCTCATCGCGCGGGCATAAAGGAGGTCATCCTTCCGAAGCGCAACGAAGGCGACCTCGAGGATGTGCCGGAACAGGTTCGCGAGCAGATCACGTTCCACACCCTCGAGGACGTCGACGAAGTGCTCGCTGTGGCGTTGGAGCCGGCCGAGTAGCTTTGTCCGCGATGAAGATCGCAGTGTTCGGCGCGACCGGACGAACCGGGAAGTTGGTAGTGCGCGAGGCGCTCGCGCGCGGACACGACGTGCGCGCTCTCGCTCGCTCGCCTGAGAAGTTGGACGACCTCGAGGCCCCGGGACTTTCGATCGTCGGAGGCGACGCGCGCGATGTCGGCGCGGTCACGGCAACGTTGGACGGAACCGACGTCGCCGTTTCCGCGCTGGGCGCGACGAGCCGCGACGACCCGAAGGGACTCTCCGAAACCACGCGCGTCCTGCTGGATGCGTTGAAGAAGAACGGCCCCAGGCGCATCGTGGCGGTTCTTTCGGCGATGGCGCTCATGAAGAAGGTCAAGCCAGAGTGGGAAGCGATCGCGGGCGAGCACAGGTGCAACCTGGAAGGGTTGCAGAGCAGCGAGCTCGACTGGATCGCCGTGTGCCCCTCGGGCCTCACGGACGATCCCGCGACCGGTGCCGTCCAGACGGCTGTCGGCAAGCGTGCCCCGGAATGGACCATCTCGCGAGAGGACCTCGCCAGGTTCGTCCTCGACCAGGCCGACTCCGATGTTTTTCTGCGACGGGCCGTCGGAATCTCGAATTGATGGTTAGTCTGGATAACCCTTGACCAACGACGCGTTCATCCACATAGAGGGACTCACCAAGTCCTTCGGCGACGTTCACGCTCTGAGAGGCGTCGACCTTCAGATCCAAGAGGGGACCGTTCTCGGTCTCCTCGGACCCAACGGCGCGGGCAAGACGACCACGGTGCGCGTGCTGGCGACGCTGTTGCAGCCCGACGACGGCCGGGCGACCGTGGCGGGCCTCGACGTCGTGAAGGACGCGAAACGCTTGCGGCGCATCATCGGCCTGGCGGGGCAGTCCGCGGCCGTGGATCCCAACCTCACCGGCCGGGAGAACCTGACGATGGTCGGCAGGCTTTATCACCTGCCCGCGGCCGAGGCGCGCAGGCGGGCCGACGATGTCCTCGAGCGATTCGACCTTACCTACGCCGCGAACAGGACGGCGAAGACCTACTCGGGCGGCATGCGACGCCGCCTGGACCTAGGTGCGTCCCTCGTCGGTCACGCGAAGGTGCTGTTCCTCGACGAGCCGACAACGGGACTCGACCCGCGCAGCCGCGCGGGTATGTGGGAGTTGATCCACCAACTCGTGTACGACGGCACGACACTGCTACTCACGACGCAGTACCTCGACGAAGCAGACGAGCTCTCCGACAAGATCGCCGTGATCGACGAAGGCCGGGTGATCGCTGAAGGTACCGCCGACACCCTGAAGGACCGCGTCGGCGGGACGGTTCTCGACATCAAGGTGGACCAAGGACATTACGAGCAGGCAGTGGCCGCGCTGGCGGGCCTGGTCGCTGGCGCCGAGACCCTCAACCCTTCGCATTCGGAGATAACACTTCCGGTTGGCGCCGAAGGGCCGGCTGTGATGGCCGAAGCGGTTCGTCGGCTCGATGGTGCGGGCGTAACGATCACCGACCTCGCCTATCGCAAGCCAACACTGGACGACGTGTTCCTCACCCTCACGGGTCACGCGGCGGAGGAGGAGCAGGACGAGGACGCCGAACCCGAAGGGAAGGGCGGGAAGCGGCGTGGCCGCGGTCGGCGGAAGGAGAAGGTGTGAGCACGACGACGGGCGCGAAGGCCGCGGAGACGACCAAGCGGGGCAACGCGATCAGCGACGCCCTGATCATCGCTTGGCGGAACCTGATGCAGTTCGTGCGGGTTCCGCCGCTGCTCGTGTTCTCTGTCATCCAGCCCATCATGTTCGTGCTGCTATTCGTCGTGGTGTTCGGCGGTTCGATGAAGCAGATGGTCGGCGGCTCCTACGTCAACTTCCTGATGCCGGGGATCCTCGTGCAGACGACGGTGTTCGGCTCGACGCAGACCGGCGTGGGTCTCGCCGAAGATCTCAGCAAGGGCTTCATCGATCGTTTCCGTTCGCTGCCGATGGCCCGTTCGGCGGTCCTTGCCGGGCGAACGACGTCGGACATGGTGCGCAACCTCGTGGTCATCATGTTGATGGTGATAGTGGGCCTTCTGGTGGGGTTCAAACCTGACGGCTCCGTGCCGGGCATGGTGCTCGCTCTGGCTATCATGCTCGCCTTCGGCCACGCCTTCTCGTGGATCTCGGCCACGATCGGTCTGTCGGTGAAAGATGTCGAGTCCGTTCAAGCCGCCAGCTTCACGTGGGTGTTCCCGCTGACGTTCCTGTCGTCGGCGTTCGTCCCGGTCGCGACGCTGCCGAGCTGGCTCCAGCCGATCGTCAGGCTCAACCCGGTTACGGTAACCGTGGACGCCATCCGCAGTTTGGTCGTACCCGGCCTCGTCGTGACCGGTGTCACCACCGGAGGCGTCGACTGGCCCGCCGTGGCGGGTTCCATCGCCTGGATATCGCTTCTGCTGGCGGTCTTCGTTCCATTCGCGATCCGGCTCTACCGCCGTCTGACCTAGCCGTCCCGTCTATCTGACCGGCTGACGGAGAACCGTCTTCATCCTCTCGGGTGCGCAGCGCTTCGGGTCGGAGAGGTAGATCTCGTGGTGCTTCCCGGCGAAGTCCAAACCGTGCGCCCGCATGAAATCGTGCATCCTCGCGATGTCGGAAGCCTCCGCGCTGTAGGGGCCGATGTGCATCATCTGCACGCTCCTGCCTTCGGCCAGCGTCTCGAGTCGCAGCTGTCCGAGATCCTTCAATCCCTTCTTCGCCTCGACGGCCGTTTTCGCTTCCTGGAGCATGTCGGCCGTAACGCTGTCCGGCTGCCGGATCATCGCGGTCCACTGCCATTCGGACATGTCGCGCGACAGGAACGCTTCCGGATTGCCCGCCCACCAGAGCCCCTCGAGCGGCATCACCTTGAAGTCGAACCCCGCTGCCTTCATCGAGAACTTCAGCGTGTAGGACAATGAGTACAGGGCCTCGACGGCTAGCGCGAAGTCGGCCTCGTTGGGGTCGCCCTTCCCATCGCCCATCAGATAGCGCATCGAGGGAACTTCCACCAGCGTGGGCTCGGGTGGAGGTGCGTACAGGTCCTTCTGCTCCTTCTTCAGGTCGGTGGTCATCGCTGGCCCCCCTTGTCGCCCGGTTCGACCTTCTCGATATCGAGCTTCAGGCCCGTGACCAGAGCAGCGAGGGCGCCAAGCGCTGCGGCCAGTGGCGCGACCAGCGTGCCGATCACCCCGACCGTCAGCGGGATCTCAAGGAAGGTCTTCCCTGTCTCGTCTTTGATGATGATGCGCCGCACGTTCCCCTCGCGGATCAGTCCCCGTACGGTCTCAACCAGTTGCTCGCCCGCCACCTTGATCTCTTCCCAGGTCCCTTTCTTCTCCTCTGCCATCGATCGCCACCTCCTCCTCGAAAACGTAACTCTCGGGGCACTCAGAGGTCCAGCGTGGTCCTCACGGTTGGCCCCGTCCGGCTGTCGCACGGCGGCCCGATAGGCTCAAGCTGACGGAGGGTTTAGGGATGACGCCTGATGTGAAGCCAGAGAAGGCCGTGGTCGGGGTGTTCCTGCTCTTCGGAGTCATGATCGCCGCCTTCTTCCCGTTCTTCGCGCTCTTTCTGAAGGACAAAGGGTTGTCCGACGGTCGCATCGGTCTGGGTTTGGCGGCGATGGCACTCGCGCGCGTTCTAACGGCACCGGTGTGGGGGCATCTCGCAGACACGCGGTTCGGCCGCCTTCGAGTGATGCAGATCGGTCTCATCGCTGCATCGGCGGCCGCACTCGCACTGTTCCTGGCCGATGGTTTCGTCGCGATCGCAGTTGTCGCGTTCGTATTCGCTGCGGCGACGACGGCTACCGGGCCGAACATCGATGCGATAGCTCTGGCTCATCTGGGTGAAGCGCGTATGGGCGATTACAGCAGGCTCCGATCTCTGGAGAGTCTCTCGTATGCGGTCGCCTGCTTGGTCTACGGGCTCATCCTTGAGGCGAGCGGTGTTCGCTGGTCGATGATCATCTATTCGATCGCCGGTATGGTGCTGCTGGCTTGGTCTCAGGTGATCCGCCCGGACGCGCCGAAGGGTTCGACTCACGGCGGCCGACTAGGCACTGTCGGCGCTGTCTTCCGCGTGGCGCCGCGGTTCCCCCTGTATCTGCTGGCGATGCTGCTGGTGTGGTCTGGTTTCAACGCGGCCTGGAACTTCTTCTCGCTGCGGATCGAAGCAGCGGGTGGCGGTCCTCTGCTCGTGGGTATCGGCACCGCGCTCGGAGGTGCGATAGAAGTGCCTGTGATGCTGATGTCCGGCCGGCTTCATCGGACGCTCGGCTTGCGCAAGACATGGGTCTTCGGCGCTCTGGTCTACGCGTTCGCCTTCGTTCTTTGGGGGGTGGTGAACGAGCCTCGCATCATCTCGGCTCTCACCGTGCTCGAGGGGATCGGGTTCGCGTTCTTGTTCACTTCGGGCGTGGTGATCGTCGGGAAACTGGTACCGAAGGAGCTGTATTCGACCGGGCAGTCGATCTCAGGCATGGTCGGCTTCGGTTTGGCCCCGATATTGGGTGCGGGTTTCGGTGGCTTCCTGTTGGAACGCTTGGGCCCGATATGGCTCTACTCGATCGCGGCACTTCTCGCGCTATGTGGCGCCGCCGTAGGGTGGATCGCCTTGCGCGGCAGCGATCTCACACAGGGACTGGACGCCGTCGAAGCGATCGTAGAGCCCAGTCCCTGATCGGTCGGCGTGCCGGGCGCTTGTACGCTGGGCGCATGAATTGGTCCCAGGAAAGGTACCGGCACGCGCTCCATTTCTTCAAGAGGCAGGGGACGCACGGCGCGGTGCCCGTCTACGATTCGATCGGAGCGGACTTCCCTTTGGCGCTGGCGCCGGGGTGGCTGAACCTCGGACTCTGGGTGAACCGATGGGGGGACCCGACCGAGGCCGAAGAGGCCTGCATCCGATTGGTCCAGACTATGGCCGATGTCCTGCCGGAGGGCGGAGATATCCTCGATGTGGCCAACGGCCTGGGGGCGCAGGACCCGGTCATCGCAACGGTGGCGGCGCCTCGAACCCTGACTGCAGTGAACATCACCGAGTCGCAGCTTCGAGCCGGCCGACAGCGCCTGGCCGCAGCCGAAGCCTGGCCCGTATGCGGCGACGCAGTCCGTCTCCCGATCCGAAGCGGGTCCATGGACGGGCTCATCAGCGTAGAGGCGGCGTTCCACTTCCCTTCGAGGCTCGCGTTCTTCGAAGAGGCGTTCCGAGTGCTGCGGCCCGGAGGAGTCCTGTCCATGTCCGACGTGCCGACGCAACGCCCCCCACGAACCGCGGCCGAACTTGTCGCTGGGTTCGGGCAGCTTCGGCTGTGGGGATTGCGTGCAGGTTCGGTTGCCAGCAGTTCCCAGATAGCGCGTGCGGCGGAGCAAGCAGGTTTCACGGATGTGCGCATGGAGCTCTGCGGCGATCGCGTCATAGACCCTGCCATCAGCTTCGCTCGCAAGCGTCTCCCTCATGTGAGACAGGCGCTGAGCCCCAGTCAGCGTGTGGCGGTGGGAGTCTTCCTTCGTCACGTCGAGCTGTTGCGCCGCAAGGGGATGGTGGAGTATCTGCTGCTGTCTGCCCGGAAACCCTAGGATGGCGGGCATGGACAACGCCGTCTTCGCCAAGGAGAACCGCGAACTCTGGGACGAATGCGACTCCTCTTCCTGGGCGCGCCTGATGTCGGCGACCCGATGATGGAGAAGCAAGAGATGCTCGCGGCACTGGATCTCGGCTACGTCGAGCTGTACCGAGAGATGCTTCGACGCGGAGGCCCTGGGATATGCGTGGACAAAGACGGCATGATGCTTGTGGCCGGCGTGAACCTGACGGTTCGCGCGGCGATGCGCACCGATCCGACCCTTCCGGCGCGAGAATTTCTGGGTCGGATCGAGACCTTCTTCCTCGAACGGAAGATGGACCACCACATCGTGACTCGCGCCCCGCACGACTCTGACATAGACGATCTCTTGAGAGACGCAGGCTTCGAGCCCGACTACATCGAGAGCGTGATGAGTCTGCAGCGCAAGCCGGAAGCGGCGCACCCTCCGGCGCACGGTTCCGTCAAGGAAGTCCGTGACGCGCGGGGAGCAAAGGACTTCGCCACGGCGGTCTGCGCGGCCTTCGGCGAACCGGGGATCGCGGATGCGGTCATCACTGGGCCCCGCAGTGTGATCGCTCCACACATCCGAGCGTTCGTCGGCTACCTGAACGGCGAGCCGGTTGCGACGGCCCTAACGATGCTCCACGCGGGGGCGGCGGGGGTCTTCTGGGTCGGCACCGTCGACGCAGCGCGTCATCAAGGCTTCGGTTCGGCTCTGGTCCGGACCGCGGCGTGCGCGGGTTTCGACATGGGGGCGCGTTTCGTGTGGCTGGGTTCCACGCGCCTGGGGATACCGGTCTATCACGAGGTCGGATTCACCGAACTCGGTGTTGATTACCTCGAATACCGGTTCCCTGAATCGCATCACGCCTGAGCCGGGACCTGGGGGCTAGGCTCGTCGATCCAGTCTCTCGTCAAGAAGAGCCAGAAAGCCAGGCCGGCGTACTCCTTGTAGGGCCCGAACCTCTTCTGGATGGTGGCGTCCGAGACTTCTTTGCGGCCGACCAGCCTCGCGTATTTCGGCCTCGTCCACGAATCCAGGATCAGGCGCGAGTATCTGCCCAGCATCATCATCACGTGCGCAGCGGCGTAGGGTCCGACGCCAGAGATCTCCAGCAGTCGCGCTTCCACCTCGTCGTCCGAAAGACCCTCGGGTGCATCGCGCTCGAGTTGCTGCGGGTCAAGTTGCCCGGCGGCGACCGAGGCGGCTAGGGAGCGGAGATACGCGCCACGGTAGCCGGCCCGAGCGACGTCTCGGTAGAAGCCTTCGTCCGCCTCGGCCATCGCCGCAGCGGTGGGGAAAGCGCGACCCGCGGAACCGACGGCCGGCGCCCCGGGCGCTCGCTTGCCCAGGTGCTCGACCAGCGCTCCGACCATGCGCTCGGTTGCCGACCAGGCGCAGTTGGTCGTGCACACGGTCTTCACGACCTCCTCGAAGACGGTTTGGCTTCGGATCATCCTGCCGGCACCCGAACACGCCCAGACGAGCGAGGGGTCGCGACGCGCGCGCGCGTAGAACTCCGACAGATCCTCGTCGAGACGCAGGACGCGTCTGATCTCGCTCATGATCTCTCGCTCCATCGATGCCGTGGGGGAGGGGCCTGTGACCGCGACGACGCCGCGCCCGCTGGAACCGGGCGCCACGGTCAAGGTCCGAGCCGATCGTCCGAGGGCCAGCGTCACGGTGAGCGATGGAACCGTTCCGTCGAGGCGGAACGGAGGAAGCTCCGCCACCCCGTGCGAAGAGAACGTGCGCCGCAGGTCGATGGGTTCGCCACCTGCTCCGCGCAGTTCGAATCCCAGCTTCAAGCGCCGGCTCCCTGGCGAGCCCGGTACGTTCGCGCCTTCAAGCGGTTGCCGCAGACCGCCATCTCGCACCACTTCCCGGAGCGGTTGCGCGCATGATCGTAGAACGCCCATCGACATTCGTCGTTCGCGCACGCCTTCAGGCGACTCCACGTGCCGTCGGCCATAGACCCGGCAACGATCGAGAGCAGCCGCCCCAGGGCTCCCGCGACGCCGGACGCGTTGGGCAGGTACTGCACCTCGCACGGGTCGCAGAAGATGATCGAGAACATCGCCGCCTCCGCAGCACGGTTCAGTTCCGCGAAAGCGGCCCCAGCGTTCCCGAGGTCGCCGTTGTTCGCGAGCATCGCCTGTCGCAGGGCTTCGCGTACCCGTATCGCTGCTTCCAGGTCGCGCCCGGCCGCCCGGGCGCCGGCCTCGAGCAAGCCGGCGTCGACGAACCACTCAACCATGCCGGCAACATCGGACAGGTGATCCGTTCCCTCTTCGATGTTGATCGTGTTCACGAACCCCCGGACGTTCTCCAGGTCTCCGGGAGCAGGAGCGCTCGCCATGTAGGAATCACCACCTATTACAGTTGACAGGTTATCATCACTAGTGTACCGTGTACACAGGTTACTCTATCAGAGGGAGTAAGGGAAGGAGGAGGGAAGATGTTCAATCTCGTGGCAGCCGAGATGGCTCGGAGTATCCAGGCGGACCGTCTGAGGGAGGCGGAGAGGTTCCGCCGGAGCAGTCGGGTGCTTGACGGGCGGCGAGAGAGACGGCGTGCGGAAGCAGAACGAGCCGAAAGGCCCCAACCCCCGGACCGCCAGGAGGCCTGGGTTCCTCCCGTCGCGGAGCTCTCCCGGCTGACTGGGTCTGCTCAGGTGGCCAAGGCCGGCGAGCTGCTCATGGTCGGAGCTACTGCTGCGACGGCTCCGGACGGGAGCGTCATGTATCCGGGCGACCCCTACCGACAGACGCGCGAGGCAATAAGGGCTATCGCGACATCTCTTCAGGAGTTCGGCGCGGGTCTCGAGGATGTGGTTCGCACCCGCGTGTTCCTGAAGAAGACCTGGCAGTGGGAAGAAGCGGGGAGGGCGCACAACGAGGCCTTCGGCGACACGAAGCCGGCCACCACCTTCGTTGGCGCGGGTGGGTTCGTGGACTCCAGCATGCTGGTCGCGGTCGAGGCGACGGCCATGGCAGGCAGCCTTCGATAGATCCCACCCAAGCGCTCGGTCGTTCTACAGTTGAAGGATGACCGAGCGCTGGGTTTTCCCCCCGGTACCCCCGGCTCGAGCTGAGTCCAGGATCCTGCGAGAAGAGATCCTCGTTGTCCTTTCACTCTCGCTGCTGGCAAGCGCGGTGTATTCGCTGATCGATCTTCTATCCGCTCCTATCAAGGGTGTCACGGCCGTTACGTTCCCGCAGGTCGACCTCTCCAGGCAGTTGGTGGACATCGTGTTCGCGCTTGCGCCGGTGTGGTTGGTGTTCCATCTACTGCGCCGTGACGGAGATACCCCCGCCGCCATCGGTCTCGGCAAGGAGCGGGCGCGGGATGCGTTGCTGTCGGGGTTCCTTCTCTCCGCGATCGTCGGGCTCGGCGGGCTGGCCATCTACTTCGGCGCTGTGGCCCTGGGGGTGAATCGGTCCGTGGTTCCCGTTCCTCCTATGGGCTACTGGTGGACCGTTCCCGTGATCGTCCTGGGCGCGGCGCAGGCCGCGATCCTGGAGGAGGTTGTGGTCCTGGGCTACCTCACGACCCGCTTGAGGCAGGTCGGCGCGACGCCCTTCGCCGCGCTGGCGGCCAGCTCGCTGCTGCGGGGCTCGTACCACCTCTACCAAGGGTGGGGAGGCTTCCTCGGCAACGTCATTCTCGGAGTCTTTTTCGGAATCCTGTTCCTCAGACGGGGTAGGCTCTGGCCGATGGTCATCGCACACTTCCTTCTCGACGTTGGAGCGGGAATCGGGTATCTCCTTTTCCACGGACATATATCGGGGCTATGAGCACACTTTCCGAAGACATCAACATCAGAGCGGCGCTGCTTGCGGTGAAGGCCGAGGGCGCGGCGCATATACCGGGCGCTCTTCACGACCCGTTCTACAAGCGCTTGCAGAACGAGATCGAGGCCGGGCCCTTCTCTCCGATGCCGGATCGGATCGGTCAGGTCACCCAGGAGGTCGACTCGTTCATGGCGCGTGGCAGCGCGATCGAAGGATTCCAACTCCTGCAGGAACTCCGCGAGGATCTCGTCGGCGCCGTGAAGTACGAAGGTCGCGGCATCAAGGGCGTGACCACCTGGAAGCCGAACCTGGTCATGGTTCAGCGCTTCAAGGCCGAGGCGCTCGGCATAACGCCCCACATGGACGGGAAGCGTTTCGCCAAGCTCGTGGCGATCTTCACGACCAAGGGCAACGCACGCTTCACGGTCTGCAAGAGCCGCAAGGGGGACGTCCTCCAGCGATGGGATGTGCGTCCCGGCAGCTTGGTCCTCCTCAGAGCGCCGGGATTCGCCGGCCTAGAAGATGGCCGTCCGTTCCACATGATCGAGGGCCCGAAGCGCGGTGAGCGCTACTCGATCGCGTTCCGCCTCGACACCAAGTAGGTCACTTTCAGAACCATCCCGGGAACCAGATCCGCCTGCGCCACCAGAAAGAGGTCAGCGGGAACCCCGTCAGGATCGGCCAGAAGTAGACGAACAGGCCGACCGACAGCGATATGAGAGCTATCGCCGAGACCGAGTAGCGGCCCTCTCCCTTCGTTGCGTCCGAGAGCCGCCGAAGAGTGTAGACGCAGGCGAGAACCATGAACGGCACCACCGGCACCATGTAGAAGAAGAACTGCACCCTGTTGGTCCACATGAACCACGGAAGCCAGAGCGCCAACACCGCGACCGTTATCAGGCCCGCACTGGCGTCGCGCCTCTTCCACCAGGAGTACGCGCAGTAGGGGACCGTGGCGATGCTTCCCCAGAAGATCGCCGGGTTGCCGATGGCGAGGATCTCGGCTCCCTGTCCTTCGAAGTAGAAGTTGACCGGCCGGGCCATGATGAAGAAGGTCCACGGCTGCGACTCGTACGGATGGGTGAGTTTGCCGCCAGGCTTCAGGCGGCTGAGCGACGTGTGGAACTCTTCCATCGCCCTTTGCAGTGCCCAGAAGTCGGCCGGGTGGATCCCGTGCGACGCCCAGTAGCGAACGTAGGAAAGCAGGTAGACGACGACCGGGATGACGACCAGGGCCACGACGACGCCCAGAGCTTCCTGCATGACAGCTCTCCAGACAGCGTGGGACTGGCCGGCCTCCTTGCGGCGGGTGCGCTCCCAGAAGAGGGTCAGGAGCATGGCTCCAGCTAGCGCGTACAGCCCTGACCACTTCGTGGCCGCGGCCGCTCCGAACGCGATACCCATAGCGAAGCGCCACGGTCTCCACAGGGGAGAGGGCACCTGGCGCGGCACCGCGGTCACCATCGGAACCTCCGGGCCGAGCGGCGGCTCGGGCGGATCGACCCACTCCTCGGCCACGGAAAGCGGTGTGGCGACCATCTGGATCTCGGGGTCCGCAGGCGGTTCAGATGCCGCCAGGTTGCTCCGCCGTCGGATCCATCGTCGGTCCAGTATCAGGAAGTAGAACCCGAGCGCTACCCAGAAGCCGAGGAACACGTCCAACAGCGCGACGCGCGACATCACGAAGCTGAGGCTCTCTGTGGCCAACAGCAGGCCCGCCACGAAGCCCCACATCACGCTGCGGAAGAGCAGCAGGGCCATCGCAGCGACCAACACGCAGGTCAACGTTCCGAACAGAGCCGCCGAGAATCGCCAGCCGAAGGAGGTGGGGCCGAAGATCTTCTCGCCCGCCGCGATCATCCACTTGCCCATCGGCGGGTGAACCCAGGAGCCGACCTCGTCGCGTTCCCTGACCCAGTACTTCTCGTCCGAAGAACTGATGTCGCATGTCTTCGGCGAGAAACCCGAATAGAGGCAGGCGTCCTTAGAGTAGTAGACCTCGTCGAAGACCCGTTCCGTCGGGTAGCCGAGGTCCCAGAACCTCAGGCCGCCCGCGATCGCGGCCACGGCGAGGAGCATGTATACGGGCTTGTTCAATCTCCGAAGGAATCTCACCTGCGAATGGTAGGGCAGTCGGGGCGCCCTCGTGGTTACATCGGGACATGACCTCAGGAACCCTGTATCTGGTCGGCACCCCCATCGGGAATCTCGGGGACATGACAGCTCGCGCCCGCGAGGTATTGGCGGAAGCGGACACGGTCGCCTGTGAGGACACGAGAAGGACCGGTGCGCTCCTCGACCACTTCGGGATCGAGGCCAGGATGGTCTCCTTCTTCGAAGGGAACGAGCGAGAACGGACACCCGAGCTGGTTCGGGCCTTGCTGGCCGGTCGCAGCGTTGCTGTCGTCTCCGACGCCGGGATGCCGGGTCTATCGGACCCCGGGTTCCGACTGGTGCGGGAGTGCGTGAGTCAGGGGATATCGGTCACGGCGGTCCCGGGCCCGTCGGCGGTGATCGCGGCGTTGGTGGTCTCGGGACTTCCGACCGACCGATTCGTCTATGAAGGCTTCCTGCCGCGCCGTGGAGGTGATCGCCGCGCTCGTCTCGGGGCTCTCGCTCACGAAGAGAGGACGCTGGTGTTCTTCGAGTCTCCACGTCGTGTCGTGCCGACCCTCGAAGACATGAGAACGGTATTCGGTCCGAACCGCCGTGTGGTCGTTGCTCGCGAGCTGACCAAGATCCACGAGGAAGTTATCCGTGGGACGGTCGAGGAGGTCTTCGCGCGAGTGGCCGATCGCGAACAACTGAAGGGTGAGGTCGTCCTCGTCCTGGAAGGTGGAACGCCGCCTCCCCCACCGGAACTCGACGCGCTCGTGGCCGAGGCCCGAGAACTTGTCCAAGGCGGGATGAAGAAGCGTGTTGCGGCCCATGAGGTTGCGGCCCGGCACAGGGTCCACGCGAACCCGATCTACGACGCCCTGCTCCGCCCGTAGAATGGCTCCATGGGCGACGGGACCTTCTACGTAACCACCCCCATCTACTACCCGAACGACGTCCCTCACATCGGTCATGCCTACACCAGCGTTGCCGTGGACTTCGTGGCGCGCTACCACAGGCTGCGGGGTGAGAACGTCTTCTTCCTTACAGGTACGGACGAGCACGGGCAGAAACTCCAGCAGTCTGCGGAGGCAGAGGGCAAGCATCCACAGGCTTTCGTCGACGCGATGGAACCGCGTTGGCGCGAGGTATGGGAACGTCTCGGCATCTCCTATGACGACTACGTCCGCACGACCGAACCTCGGCACGAGAAGGTTGTGGGGGAGTTCCTCCAGAGGGTTCACGACAACGGCCGCGACGACATCTACCTCGGCACGTACGAAGGTCTCTACTGCGTCGCGTGCGAGGCCTACTACATAGAGGAGGACCTCAACGCCGAGGGGAACTGCCCCATCCACGACCGTCCGGTAGAACAACTGGCGCAGGAGAACTACTTCTTCCGGCTTTCCGCCTACGCCGACCGGCTGCTCGAGCATTACGAGGCGAACCCGGATGCGGTCCGCCCGGGCGTCCGCAGGAACGAGGTCCTGTCCCTCATCAGGGGCGGCCTGCAGGACTTCTCGATCTCGCGGACCTCGTTCGACTGGGGGGTGCCCCTGCCCTGGGACCCCAAGCACGTCTGCTACGTCTGGTTCGACGCCCTGACCAACTACCTGACCGGAGCCGGCTACGGGATCGACCCTCCCCGGTTCAAGCGCACCTGGCCCGCCGATATCCATTTCACGGCCAAGGACATCCTGCGCTTCCATGCCGTCTACTGGCCGGCCATGCTCATGGCCGCCGGGATGGAGCCCCCGCGATGCGTCTTCTCCCACGGCTACCTGACGGTGGGTGGCGCCAAGATGTCGAAGACCAACGCCACGGGCATCCACCCCTTCGACCTGACGGACCACTTCGGGGTGGATGCCTACCGGTACTACTTCATGCGTGAGATCCAGTTCGGAGCGGACGGCAACTTCTCGTGGGAGTCGATGGCCGAGCGCTACAAGGCCGACCTCTCCGATGGACTCGGGAACCTCGCCAGCCGGGTGCTCGCGATGCTCGAGAAGAACTTCGACGGGAAGGTTCCCGACGCCAACGACGACGCTGTCGCGGGGGCTCTGCCGCTGCTGACAGCAGATGTTGTCGCCCGCTTCGACGCGGCTATGGATGACGTAGCTCTCACTCGAGCACTGGAGATCGTTTGGGAGATCGTCGCCGAGGCCAACAAGTACCTGGTCGAGAAGGCGCCGTGGACCTTGGTCAAAGAGGAAGGCCGGCTGGAGGAAGCAGCGAAGGTTCTGTACGCGTCGGCGGAAACGCTCAGGATCCTCGCCTTGCTCGTTTCCCCGATCATGCCCGGCGCGGCGGCGCGGCTGTGGGAGCAACTCGGCATCCCCGAACCTCTGGGCGAACAGCGGCTACCGGGGGACGCGCTCTGGGGCGGGCTGGCCCCGGGGACGCCGACCACCAAGGGCGATTCCCTCTTCCCTCGCTTGGACGAGAAAGAGGACTAGGTGGGGGCGGCCTGGGGGTCCAGGCGGCCTCCGGGGCTCTCTTCCGGAAAGAGTTCTTCCGGCCGTTGGGCTCCCGGAGGACCCGGATCGGGCCCGCCACGGTGTCATCCGGCAGTCGCTTGCGCTGTCGCATCGGAGACGGTGAACGACGGACGGCTGTTTGCGATCCCGGAGGGTTCCTTGTGGCATGTGGATCTCCTTCGCGGGGATCGCCGGGATCGCGAGAGGCTCTGAAACTCTCGCGCTTAACATTAGACTTCACACGCTCGGCGATATCCGCGGGGCGTCCCTCGACCCAAAGTGGAGATTGGTGGGGAGTTGCCAAATCACGATTCGAGCAACCCTAAAGCGATAGTGAAGCCGTCGGTGGTTGACACCCACTGCCACCCCTATCTCATGAAAGGCGAACCTCAAGAAACGCTTCAGACAGCGCGTGCCGCGGGCGTCGCGTCGTTCGTTTGCGTCGGTATCGACCCGAGGTCGAGCCATGGATGCCTTGCCCTGGCGAAGGCGCAGGGGGGCGTTGTTTCGACCGCCGGGATGCATCCCCACGGGGCGTCGACATTGGACCCTCAAGGACGGCTGGAGATTGAGCGACTCCTCGAGGATCCACTGGTAGCGGCGGTCGGGGAGGCTGGTCTGGACTTCTTCCGGATGCTCTCCCCGGCAGAAGATCAGGAGGCTGTCTTCAGGTGGCAACTGGGGCTTGCCCGGGAGTGCGGGAAGCCGATCGTCGTCCATGTTCGCGATGCCTGGGAGAGGGCTCTCGAGATCCTGGGGGAGGAGCCCGACGTGTCGGTGGTGCTTCACTGTTTCAGCGCCACGGTCGCAGTCGCGCGTGAGTGCGCAGAGCGCGGCTATTTCGTGTCTATGGCCGGGCCTATCACGTATCCGAAGAACGCTCACCTTCGCGAGTCCGCCGCCGCTGTGCCATTGGAGGTGCTCCTGGCTGAGACCGATAGTCCCTACCTCTCGCCCCAGCCGATGCGCGGTCGAGAGAATTCTCCCGCCAACGTCGTCGCTGTCGTGGGGGAGATAGCGCGAGCGCGTGGCGAGACGTTCGAAAGGGTCGCGGGAGCGACTTCGACCAATGCGAAGCGCGCATTCCCGGGTCTCCGATAGGGGTCGGAAGGGGGGTCCTCGGCCGAGATCGACCCCGGATATCCCTTCTCACTAAAGTTTGCACTTGAGGTTGAGAGTTTGCTAGGGTTCCTGGGCTGAACGGCTTCGGCACTCGAGATCCGGGTGATTCCCACCGAGGCTCTTCCCCCCGGAAGGTTCAGGAGAGAAGAGTGGAAGTGAAGGCCACTCGGGTCCGGAGACTCCGGATCCGCAGAGCGATCGAGCGCACAGCTACGGCTGCGTGTTTGATAGCCGGGACCCTGCTTGCTGCAGAGGTCTCAGGTGTGGCTCTTCCAGCGGGCGGTCCATCTCCAGCCGTCCGCCTAGAGGTTTCGCCGGCCGGGTCCGCGGGAGTGGACGGGCAGGCGACAGATGTGGGGATCTGGGTGGTGGAAGGTTCCGAAGCGGCTCCGGCTGCTGAGGATCCGGCGGTACTTGTCGGGCAGTCGCCCATCGCGGCCGCGCGCGTCGTGGTACAGGGGAAGGATCACGACGTAACTACCAACGCGGCCACGGTTGGGCAACTCCTCGCGGCCATGGGGATCGCGCCCGACGGGAACGACCGGGTGAGCCCACCACCCAGGACCCCGCTTCAAGACCAGGCGCTGGTCGTCGTCGTGGATGTCACCTTCAAGTTCAAGAAGGTCGATCATCTGGTGCCCTATCAGACGGTGACCGAATACACGACTTCCGTCGCTCCCGGCAAGGTTGAGATCACTCGCGAGGGGCAGACCGGCCGAGCCGTCTGGACCGTCAAGCAGCGCTACGAGGACGGTCACTTGGTCGGTCACGAAACAGTAGGCAAGAAGATCGTCCGCCAGCCCGTCAGCAAGGTACGTAGCGTCGGGACATTCACGGTGTCGGATGAGGGCCGTTCTGCCCACTCGGAAACGGGCACCGCATCGTGGTACGACCATCCCGGATTGACCGCTGCCAGCCCCTGGCTGGCCTTCGGAACCAACGTCACCGTGACCAACCTCTCGAGCGGGAAGACCGTGACTGTGGTAATCAACGACCGTGGACCATTCGGCGGTGGAATCATCGACCTCTCCAAGGAAGCCTTCGCACAGCTCGCGCCGACCGGCACGGGACTCATCAAGGTCCGCCTCGACTGGTAGCCCGGCGTCCCCCGGCGCCTTGAATCCGTCCGCTCTAAGGGTCCTGGCCGCCCGGCATGGGGTGAGGCCCTCCAAGGCACTGGGTCAGCACTTCCTGATGGACCCGAACACGGCCAGGTTGATAGCCGCGGCGGCCTCTTGCGGGCCGGGGGAGCGGGTGCTCGAGATCGGCGCCGGGCTCGGCTCCTTGACGGTAGCTCTGGCGGCGGCGGGCGCCTCGGTGCTGGCCGTCGAGTTCGACCGAGGCCTGGTGCCCGCCCTTTCCGAGGTTGTCAGCGACCTCGACAGTGTGGAGGTGCTCGCCGAGGACGCCATGTCTGTCGCGTGGCCGGACGTTCTGACAGGAGGCCCCTGGAAGATGGTGTCGAACCTCCCGTACAACATCGCCACCCCTCTGGTCCTCGACATGCTCGAGGCGGATCTGCCGATAGACCTCTATCTGGTCATGGTTCAGCGCGAGGTCGGAGAACGGTTGGCCGCGGTCCCCGGCGACGAGGGATACGGCGCCGTCAGTGTGAAGACCGCTTACCTATCCGAGGCCTCCCTGGTACGGCGCGTCCCTCCCACCGTCTTCTGGCCCCGACCGAAGGTCGAATCGGTTCTGGTCCGGTTGATCCCGCGATCCGCCCCGCCGGTGGATGCCAGCAGGGAGGTGCTGTTCCGCGTCGTGGAAGAGGGATTCGCGCAGAGGCGCAAGACGATGGCCAACGCCCTTCGGCGCATGGGCCTCAGCGTCGCCGGAGCGACGGCCGCGTTGGAGCGTTGCGGCCTGGCATCTTCCGTGCGAGCCGAGGAACTCTCGCTCGAGGACTTCGCGAGACTCTCCGCGGAGGTTTCCGCCGGTGCGTGAGGTGACCCGGGAGGCGTACGCGAAGATCAACGTATTCCTGCGCGTGCTGGGTGTGCGCGATGACGGCTACCACGACTTGGAGTCACTCGTCGTGCCTATCTCCCTTCACGACACCGTCACGTGTCGGGAAGCCCAGAGGCTGAACCTGAGCGTCGTGGGCGGTGACCCGTCGCTGAGCGACGGCCCGGACAACTTGGTGGTGGTGGCCGCGCTGGCCCTGGCGGAAGCCAGCGGGAGCCTAGACGGCGCAGAGATCGAACTGGAGAAGCGGATCCCCGTCGCCGCCGGGCTGGGCGGCGGCAGCGCCGACGCGGCGGCGGTACTGTCTGCTCTGAACGAACTCTGGGGATGCGGTTTGGACCAGCCCAAGCTGCAAGAGCTCGCCGCGAAGATCGGATCCGACGTTCCGTCAACGCTTGCCGGCAGGCCGGTATCCGTCTCGGGTCGAGGCGAACATGTGACGCCGACCGACGTTCCCGAGATGTGGTGGGTCGTCGTACCGGCGCCGTTCTACATCCGCACGCCCGACGCGTTCCGATGGTGGGACGACGATGGGGGGCCAACAGGACCCGACCCCGCGCGACTCGTGGCAGCGCTGGCCGACGGTGACCTGCCCTCCGCTGCGCGGCTGCTATTCAACGATCTCGAAAGGCCCGTTTTCGCTCGCCATCGCGAAGTCGCGGAAACCAAGTGGCGGCTGCTGGAAGCTGGTGCGATCGCCGCGCTGATGTGCGGCAGCGGTCCAACCGTCGCGGGACTGGCGCTCAGCGAAGTGGAGGCCAAAGATGTCGCTTCGAGGTTCGAGGGCGCACACGTGGCCAACACTCGCCGCCGACGTCCATAATCGGGTGCAGTCCGGGGTCGTCTAACGGCAAGACGCGGGCCTTTGGCGCCTGAGATGGGGGTTCGATACCTCCCCCCGGAGCCACTCTTGGAGCGGCCGTTTGCCAGCGGGGGCCGTGTCCCCGACAATGGAGCCCCCATGCCGACGACGCCGAAGCCGCCGCCGAGAAAGTCCACCCACCGGGCACTCGCCGTGGTTGTTATGGCCGCGGGCAAGGGCAAGCGTCTGAAGTCCAGGACCCCGAAGGTCCTCCATCTGGTGTGTGGCAAGCCGGTTCTGTGGCACGTGCTGGCGGCCGTGGGTCGCGTTCGCCCCGACAGGATCATCGTCGTCGTCAGCCATGGCGCCGAGGACGTCATCGAGGCGGTGCGCTCCTGGGGTCTTGACCCCGAGCCAATGTTCGTCGACCAGGGAGAGCCGCTGGGAACCGGCCACGCGGTGATGGTCGCCGAAGCGGCGGTCGGCCCCGCGCAAGAGGTGCTCGTTCTCCCCGGAGACAACCCTCTGATCGAGGGCGAGATGCTCGCCGCGACCATGCGCACCCATCGGAAGCTGAGGGCGGCGGCCACGATGCTCACCACCGAGCTTCCAGACGCGAGGGGCTACGGGCGCATCGTTCGCGATGGCTCGAAGTTCGTGCGCATCGCCGAAGACCGTGACGCGACGCCGGAGGAAAGGCGCATCCGCGAGATCGCGACCTCTGTCTACGCGTTCGACCGCGCCGCGCTGTTCGGCGCGCTGCCGTTGGTGGGAACCGAGAACTCCCAGCGCGAGTACTATCTGCCTGATGTGCTGGGCATCCTGAGGGACGGGGGGGCACCGGTCGCCGTTGAGAGCGCCGAATTTGGCGGTGCGCTTGACGTCAACTCGCGCGCGACGCTGGCGAGAGCGACCGCCGCCATGCGGGATCGCGTCAACGAGATGCATATGGCGAACGGGGTGAGCATCACCGACCCGGGGCAGACCTACATAGACGTCGGCGTGAAGATCGGCGCCGACACGGTGATCCTTCCTCAGACTTTTCTGGAGGGAACGACCAAGATCGGTAGCGGCTGCATCATCGGCCCGTCCACCCGAGTTCTGGATTCGACCATCGGCGAGGGGGCAGAGGTCACCTTCTCGGTCGTGAAGTCCTCGAAGATCGGGCCCGATGTGACGGTGGGGCCCTTCACGCACCTGAGGCAGGGGACGGAACTTGCCCAGGGCTCGAAGGCAGGCAGCTTCGTGGAGATCAAGGCCTCGAAGGTGGGCCGTGGCTCCAAGGTTCCCCACCTCTCCTACGTTGGCGACGCGACCGTGGGCAAGGGCGTGAATCTGGGGGCCGGAACGGTGACGGTCAACTACGACGGCTACTCGAAACATCGCACCGAGATCGCCGACGACGCGCGTATCGGCTCGGACACTATGCTTGTCGCCCCCTTGAAGATCGGGAAGGGCGGCGTCACGGGGGCCGGGTCGGTGGTCACGAAGGATGTTCCGGCAGGGGCGCTGGCTGTGGAGCGCAGCGACCAGAAGATCGTGAAGGGCTACAGGAAGCGCAGGGACGCCGAGAAGTCGGCAAAGACCAAGAAGGGGTAGCGCGTTGGAGATAGTCACCAAGAAACGGATGATGATCTTCACGGGGAACACCGATCCTGGCTTGTCCCAGGAGATCGCGGACAACCTCGGCGTGTCCCTGTCCGCCGCCAAGTTGACGAAGTTCGCTTCGGGTGAGATCTACTTCCGCGCGGAGGAAAGCGTTCGCGGCGCCGACGCGTTCGTCATCCAGACCCACTCCGGCGACGTGAACGAATCCATCATGGAGCAGCTGATCATGATCGACGCCCTGAAACGGGCGTCGGCCAAGCGCATCACCGCGGTGATCCCGTACTACGGCTACTCGCGGCAGGACAAGAAGGGTTTGTCCCGCGAGCCCATCAGCGCGAAACTCGTCGCCGACCTGTTGTCGACTGCCGGCACGGACCGCGTCGTTTCCATGGACCTTCACTCCGGCCAGATCCAGGGCTACTTCGACTATCCGTTCGACCACCTCACGGCCCTTCCGGTCCTGTCCGACTACTTGGCCGAGGAGCTCGAGCTGGGCGAGGACCTGGTCGTGGTCGCTCCCGACGCCGGACGGATCAAGACCGCCGAGAAGCTGCGCGAGTACCTGCGTGCGGACCTGGCATTCCTCTACAAGCGCCGTTCGCGCACAGAGGCGAACAAGATCGATGAGATGGCGGTCGTCGGTGAGGTCGAGGGCCGGGCCTGCGTCCTGGTCGACGACATGATCGACACCGCCGGCACCGTCGCGAAGGGCGCTCATGCGTTGGCCGCCCAGGGCGCCGGGCCGATCTTCGCCGCAGCGACTCACCCGGTTCTGAGCGGCAAGGCCGTCCAGAACCTGGCGGAATCGCCCATACAGAAGGTCGTGGTCTGCAACACGCTTCCGATCCCCCCGGAGAAGAACTTCGGGAAGCTGACGGTCCTCTCCATCGCGCCGATCATCGCGAGCGCCATCCGTGCCGTCTTCGAAGACGCGTCGGTCTCAGAGATCTTCAACGGCGCGAACCAGCTCTAGAGCGACAGGACTTGGCTCCGAGCTTCTCTGGGTGGGGCCCTGAGGATTTCCCGTAATATGTCGCTTCGTTCCCGACCTTTCTAAGGAAGCCACCATGGAAGTCAAACTCAACGCTGAGAAACGCTCTGAAAAGGGCAACGGCCCCGCTCGTAGGCTGCGCGCATCCGGTCGCGTTCCCGCTGTGCTCTACGGAAGAGGCATGGAGTCCGTCCCACTTTCCGTGGACGCCCGCGAGCTCACGCACGTTCTGCACCAGGGCTCCAACGTGCTGATCGATCTCAACGTCGGCAAGGACAAGTTCCTGACCCTGGCTAAGGACATCAACCGCGACCACATCAAGGGACGCTACGTTCATGTGGATTTCCTCGCCATCGACAAGGATCAGAAGATCACCGTGAACATCCCGGTCACCCCGGTTGGCAGCTCTCGCGGCGTCAAGGAAGGCGGCGTTCTGGAGCATCACATGTGGGAGATCGAGGTCGAATGCCTCCCGTTCGATGTCCCGGAGTCGGTCGAGGTCGACGTTTCGGACCTCGGCATCGGTGACAACGTTCACGTGAGCGACCTGAGCGTTGCCTCGGGCGTCGAGATCCTCAGCGATCCCGAGGAACTCGTGCTCGCGGTGATCCAACCGCAGGCCCCGATCGAGGTCGAGGAAGAAGCCGTCGAGGGCGAGGCCGTCGAGGGCGAGACCCCGGCCGAGGGTGCCGCGGAGGGCGATTCCGGATCCTCCGCGCCGTCTCAGGAGGGCGGCGAGAGCTAGCCTTGGCCTGGTTGGTCGCAGGTCTCGGCAACCCTGGAGAGCGCTACGCCAACACCCGCCACAACGTCGGCGCGATGGTCGCGGCGGTTCTCGCTGCCCGCTCGAACGAAAGATTCCGCAAGGTGCGCTTCATCCCCTTGGAGGTTGCCGAAACACGTTTGGGAGATGAGGTGGTCTACGTCGCGACTTCTCATCGCTACATGAACGAGGCTGGGCCCTCGTACGCGTCCTTCGCCAAGAAACGCGAGGTTGCCGCCGACCTCGTCATCGCGATACATGACGACATGGATCTCGCGTTCGGCGCGTTGAAGGTGAAACTCGGGGGATCATCAGCCGGACACAACGGGCTGAAGTCCTTGCAGTCGGCGCTCGGCACTCCCGGGTTTCTGAGGGTGCGGTTCGGCGTGGGGCGTCCGGCGGGAAGGCAGGATCCCGCCGACTTCGTCCTGGACCCGTTCGCGAAGCGGGAACAGGCCGGCGTAGCGGTCCTGATAGAAGAGGCGGCCGATGTGGTGCTGTCTCTTGTCCGCGTTGGCCTCGTGGCGACGCAGGACCGATACAATCGGGGCGGAGCCGGCAACTAGCTCCACAATCGAATACCTGCTGGTCAAGGCCCACTTTTCGGAGCTGGGGCCTTCTTCTGCTGCGTGAGGCGGTGCGGGATAGATGCTCGAGAGCCTGCTGGACGTGCTGATCGGCTCGGAGCCTTTCGAGAGGCTCCTGCTCGAGCGCGCCCGGCCCGTCGTCGCGCACGCCGCCGCCGGACGCGACTTTCTGGTTGCGGCCTTCTCTCGCGCGATCAACGCGCCTATCCTTGCGATAGCCCCTGGCCCGCGCGAAGCGGAAACGCTCACGGTCGGGGTCGCCGCATTCCTCGGCGCTGATCGCGTGGCGGAGTTCCCGGCGTGGGAAGCCCTGCCCCACGAAGGCATCAATCCCAGCCCAGAGATAGCCGCGCGTCGGGCAGAAGCCGTTCGCCGTGCTCGCGCCGCCGACGGTCCCTTCATCCTGGTCACCCCGGCGCTCGCGGCGCTCCAGGTGCTGGCACCCGGCCTCGGCCAGACGCCGCCGCTTGAACTGGACACGGGAGTCGAACTGGCGCCCGACGCCCTCGCCGAGAGACTGGTCGAGCTGGGATACCTACGCACCGACATCGTGGAGCATCGCGGCGAGTTCGCGGTTCGCGGAGGCATCATCGACCTGTTTCCAGGAACGGCGCGTCGTCCCATCCGAGTTGAATTCGACGGCGACACCATCGAGTCGTTACGCGAGTTCGTTCCCGCGACCCAGCTGTCGAGCAGTGGCGTTGACAACGCGCGCGCGGAAGCCGTGAGCGAGTTGGTATCCACGCCGGAACTTCGAGAGCGCGCGGAACGACTCGCGCGGCGCACCTCGGGGCGGATCGGCGACTGGCTCGTACGATTCGCCGAAGGTCTGCACTTCGAAGGTGTGGCGTCGCTGGGGGCTCTCCTGACCGATCGGCAGACGACGATCGCCGACGTAATGCCCGAGGGTTCGTGGGTCGTGCTGACGCAGTCGCGCCGCACCTTGGATCGTGCGGCGCAGTCCTACGCCGAGGGCGAGGCGCTGGCGGAGGCGACCGGATGGCCCGGTCCGCCCGCGGTTCTGCCGCTGGACGAGGCCATCGGCGACCGCCCGGTCCTGCACCTTTCCGAGTTCGCGGAAGGCGTGGATCTCGGGCTGTCGGATTGGGGCACGGCGGCCGGCAACGCGCCGGAGCTGGGTACCCGCCTCGCCGAGCTCGCCGAAGAGGGCTACTCGGTGACATTGGTGGCCGAAGGGCACGGCTCGCTCGAGCGCGCGCGGGAGGTCCTGTCCGAGCGAGGGCTTTCCACGGCAGGGTTCGACGCGGCCGAGGCCCTGCTTGCAGGCGGCTTCATCTTCGCTCCGAGGAAGATCGCCGTCGCCACTGAAGAAGACCTGTTCGGTTCGCGACGACACACGAGGAGCGCTCCGCGGATGGTTCGCCGCCGTACGGATTCCATCGCCGCAGAACTCACAGCCGGGGACTTCGTCGTGCACACGGTTCACGGCGTCGGGCGCTACGCCGGGGTCGTTCACCGCGCCGTCGGAGCGGGGGAGCGCGACTACCTCATCATCGAGTACGCGAAGGGCGACAAGCTCTACGTCCCGTCTGATCAGGTCGGTGTCGTCTCGAAGTACAGCGGGGGAGACGCACCACGCATCCATCGCCTGGGCAGCTCGGATTGGGCGAAGACCAAGTCCCGCGTTCGCCGAGCGGTGAGGGACATGGCCGGCGAGTTGGTGCGCCTCTACTCCGCCCGCATGGCGGTGCCGGGCCATCCATTCGCTCCTGACACGCCGTGGCAAGCGGAACTCGAGGACGCGTTTCCCTTCGAAGAGACGCGCGACCAACTTGTGGCGATCGAGGACGTGAAGCGCGACATGGAGGAACCGAAGCCGATGGATCGGCTGGTCTGTGGCGATGTGGGATACGGCAAGACCGAGATAGCGGTACGTGCCGCCTTCAAGGCGGTGATGGAGGCCAAGCAGGTCGCCGTCCTCGTTCCGACGACGCTCCTCGCCGAGCAGCATTCGGTGACGTTCGCAGAGCGGTTCGCTCCCTTCCCGGTGAAAGTGGCGATGCTCTCCCGCTTCGTGTCGCCAGCGGAACAGAAGGTGATCATCGACGAGGTAGCAGCCGGCAGCGTTGACGTTGTGATCGGCACGCATCGGCTCCTGTCCAGTGATGTGACGTTCAAGGATCTCGGTCTGCTCGTCGTCGACGAGGAACAACGCTTCGGTGTCTCCCACAAGGAGAAGCTGAAGAAGATGCGCGCTCACGTGGACGCTCTCGCGATGAGCGCCACCCCGATCCCGCGCACGCTTGAGATGGCGCTGACGGGTATCCGCGAGATGAGTGTCGTCGACACCCCACCCGAAGATCGCCAACCGGTTCTGACCTACGTTGGGCCCTTCGACGAGGAGATGGCGCTGGGCGCGCTGCGGCGCGAGCTGCTCCGTGGCGGGCAGGTGTTCTGGGTTCACAACCGCATCGATACGCTTGCACGTCAAGCCGCTCGGATATCAGCGCTGGTTCCCGAGGCACGCGTCGTCGTCGCGCACGGCCAGATGGATGAAGACCGTCTCGAGAAGGAGATGATGCGTTTCTGGGATCGAAACGCCGACGTGCTGGTGTGCACGACGATCATCGAGTCCGGTCTCGATGTTCCGAGCGCCAACACCCTGATCGTCGAGTCGGCCGACAGGCTCGGTCTCGCTCAGATGTATCAACTTCGCGGCCGGGTCGGGCGCTCCCGCGAGCGCGCGTTCGCCTACTTCTTCTTCCCGCCCCAGCATTCATTGACCGAAGAGGCTCATGAGCGGCTCGCCACGATCAGTCGCCACACGCAACTTGGCTCGGGGTTCCGCATCGCCATGAAGGACCTCGAGATACGCGGCGCCGGCAACCTCCTCGGCGGCGAACAGCACGGCCACATCGCTGCGGTGGGGTTCGAGACCTACTGCCGCTTGCTTCAGGAGGCGGTGGCGGATATGAAGGGCGAGCCCCTGCCCGAGTTGCGCGAGATGCGTGTGGAATTGCCGGTCAAGGCGTTCATCCCGCCCGGCTGGGTGGAACAGGAGGCGCTGCGACTGGAGCTCTACCGGCGCATGGCATCGGCCTCGGACCATCAGACACTCTCCCTCATACGCGAGGAGACCATCGATCGGTACGGAGCCTTGCCCGAAGAGGTCGAAACGCTATTCGCGGTCTCGTCCCTGCGGATCACGTGCGCTCGTCTCGAGGTGGAAGAGGTGACCCGATTCCGAGACGAGGTAAGACTCAAGCCTGTTTCGTTGCCCGAATCACTGTCCGTCGATCTCGGTGATCGTGTGCCGCGCGCGACCTTCCATGCCGCGACGCGGACACTGAATCTCGCGCCGGAGGGTGTTCACGGGGTGGACCTTCCCGGGTGGGTCGAGAGATCCCTCTTGGTGGCCGCGGGGGAGTAAGTCGCCAACCTATATACTGTCTCCCGTGAATCTCCCCCGTCTCTCCGCTGTGACAGTCGCGCTCTTCCTCGTGCTGGGCCTTGCTGCGTGCGGCGACAAGTCGTCCGATGTCGCGGCTACCGTCAACGGGACCGACATCTCGAATGCCCAGGTGACGCGCCTCGAGCCGGCCCTCCGCCTGCTCGTTGAGGCCCAGGGGCGTTCTTGCGACCAGACGGTCCCGCCACCTGCGCAGGGAGCGCCGCCCCCGCCGCCGGGAGCGAAGGGGAGTTGCGACAGCCTCGTGCTGGAGCAGCTGATCCAGGCGCAACTGGTGAAGGATTTCGCGGCCGAGAAGAAGCTCTCGCCATCCGCGACCGATGTGAATGACTTCATGACCCTGGTCCAGAACGCCCTGGGGGCCCAGGCGCCGACCACGGCTTCCCCGCTTCCCACCCCATCGGAGGCCTCCACCCAAGCTGTGATGAACAAGCTGCTGGCCGACAA
>Ga0315281_10001637_pt1 | contig 33255 bp, 34 predicted proteins | sample YL17G07_0_MG_FD_204540 | JGI IMG/M metagenome (GOLD analysis project Ga0315281, IMG submission 204540) | Sediment microbial communities from Yellowstone Lake, YNP, Wyoming, USA - YL17G07_0 | ecosystem: Environmental > Aquatic > Freshwater > Lake > Sediment | place: USA: Wyoming | collected...
ACCGTGCCGCCTGCCGTCGGCGGCGCTCCAAAGCTACAAAATCCCGTGTGACTCCGCGTGGATTTCCCATGCGCGAGAGAGTACCACGGAAAACCGGAGCTGTCACTATATTTTATCATTCTCAATAAGCGCCTCCTTTATGGATTCACGTTCCCCTTCAAATCTCTTTAATGGGGCCGGAGCAAGGTCGAGCCCGATGGGGATCTCCTTCAGCCTATTCCTCTCAAGCTCTGTCTTGGAGTCAAGCTTACGATAATCCAACTTATTCCTTACGGTTGTGATGAAGTATGCCTTTCGAGCATGCTGAGTGCCAAGGAATCTGTTCAAAGTATCCCGATCCTTCTTCGGAATTTCCTTTTTGTTCCGTTTGAGTTCGATTGCCAGCCTGCGAACTTTCCCGTGAAGAATGGTGATGTCGGGAAAACGGCCAAGCTTTTTCGCGTATGCTCTTGCGAAAATTTGCCAGTTCTTGTCGGGTCTGAGGAAGTTTCGAAGGTGGTAGAGGACGCAAGCTTCCAGGTCCGCCTCCCTATTGATCCTGTGATGGCGAAAATCCTCTCTAACATACTTACGCAAACCCTTCCTGTCGCCGATGAACCTCTCGACTTCCTGAAGTGTCATGCCTCTCTTCCCCATGTGTGCTCCCGCCAGCTCTTCTGCCGAACGAACTCCGACTATAAGCGATAGCGTTTGTTTCTTCGCCTAGCCAAACACACGTTTGAAAATCTCATCCACGTGGCCGAGGTAGCGCTCGACTTTGAACACCTCGGCAATTTCGGAGGGTTTCAGATACCGGCGGATGTCATCGTCGCGCTCGACCAGGGTCTTGAAGTCCTCGCGCGTCTCCCACACCTGCATGGCGTTGCGCTGCACCCAGCGGTAGGCATCCTCGCGCGCCGCACCCTTGGCGGCGAGCTCCAGCAACAGTTGGCCGGAAAAGATCAGCCCTTTGAGCGCATCCAAATTCTCTCGCATGCGCTCGGGATAAACGAACAGGGTCTCCACCAAATTCGCAGTCTTCGCCAGCAGGTAATCGACGAGAATGGTTGAATCGGGCAGGATGACACGCTCGACCGAGGAGTGCGAGATGTCGCGCTCGTGCCAGAGCGCCACGTTTTCGAGCGCGGCCTGCGCGTTGGCCCGCACCACGCGCGCCAAGCCGCAAATCTGCTCGGCCGTCACCGGATTGCGCTTGTGGGGCATGGCCGAAGAACCCTTCTGCTCCGGCGAGAAGTATTCCTCCACTTCGCGGACCTCGGTGCGTTGCAGGCCGCGGACTTCGAGCGCAATCTTCTCCAGCGACGCGGCAATCACCGCCAGCGTGCAGAGGTAGAAGGCGTGCCGGTCGCGCTGAATGACCTGCGAGGAGACCGGCGCGGGCTTGAGGCCGAGCCTGTCGCAAATCTTCCTTTCCAGCGCCGGCGTCGAGTGGCCATACATGCCGACCGCGCCGGAAATCTTCCCCACGCGCATCTGCTCGGCGGCATAGGCCAGCCGCTCCGTGTTGCGCTGGTTCTCCGCGTACCAGATGGCCAGCTTGCAGCCAAAGGTGATGGGCTCCGCGTGGATGCCGTGGGTGCGGCCCATCATGGGCGTGTGCTTGAACTCCAAGGCGCGCTTCTTCAGGACCCGGTCGAGGCGCGCCAGGCCCTGAAGCAGCAACTGGGAGGCAGCGCGGATTTGCAGCGCCTGCGCCGTATCCACCACGTCGTTTGACGTGAGGCCATAGTGCAGGTACCGCGCCGCGCGGCCGACGTTCTCGGCCACGTTGGTGGTGAAGGCGATGACGTCGTGCTTGACCTTTTTCTCAATCTCCAGGATGCGCTCCACCGAAAACGCGCCCTGGCGGCGGATGGCGCGCGCGGCGCTCTTGGGGATCATCCCCATTTCAGCTTCCGCTTCCGCCGTAGCGATTTCCACTTCCAGCCACTTGCGGAACTTGTTTTCGTCACCCCAGATGTGGCCCATTTCCGGGCGGGTATAACGAGGAATCATAGGATTTTAGATTTCGGATTTTGGATTTTCGATTCCGCCGGGCGGGATCGAAGACGCCATCGTATCACAACGAGGAGTCAGAAGTCAGAAGCCCTGTAGCGCGTACCTTCCGGTCCGCGGCTTTTCCCTTCCTTCTTGCTTTTTGCCCTTTGCCTCTAGCTTTCGCTTTTGCGCCTGCGCCGACGACGCTCTTCTGCCGCGGCGGTCTATGACCGCCGTCGCGCTTCGGCGTTCACCGAGTGCCGCTATAGCTAGAACTGGAAAGCGGGCGTGGGTGTGAACTGGCTGGCGAGATGCAGCTTAAGCGGCGTGGGGCGCGTCCGTCGGCTGAGGGCTTCCTCGGCGCTCAAGCGGGCGAGTTCGGGATGGTTATTGGTCTGGCTCAAGTGGGCCAGGACGAGGACCTGCGCCGTGCCGTCGAAGTCTTCGCTCAGGAACTCCCCCGTCATGCGATTCGAGAGGTGCCCGTGGCGGCTCATCACACGCTGCTTGACGTACCAGGGATACGGCCCGATCTTGAGCATCTCCAGGTCGTGATTCGACTCGAAGACCAGGCAGTGGCAGCCGCGCACGTGCCGCTTCACCAACTCCGGGATGCAACCCAGGTCGGTGACCAGCCCGATGCGGATTCCCTCTGCCTCCAGGGTGAACGCGACCGGATCGGCGGCGTCATGGGGGATGGAGAAGGGCGTGATCTCAATGTCGCCGATGGTGAACTTTTCGCCGACAGCAAACAGCTCGAAGGCGCGAAGGCGCGGGTCCCAGCAGAGCGCGTCGCGCGTCCCGGGCGAGATGTAAACCGGCACGTTCAAGTCGAGCGCCAGCGACGCGAGGCCCTTGATGTGGTCAGTATGCTCGTGGGAGATGACCAGGGCGGCGAAATCGTCGGTTCGTTCTCCCACCGCTTCCAGGCGCGCGTAAGTTTCTCGCTTGCTGAAGCCGGCGTCAATCAGGAGGCGCGTCTTCGCCGTCGCCACCAAGGTGGAGTTGCCGCCACTGCCGCTGCCCAGCACCGCGATGCGAACGCTCAACCAGCTTCCCTTTCGCCCAAGCCCGTAGCGCGAGAGCCGTCCGCCGCAGCGGATGACCTTGCGGCAATTCGACCTGACAAGCCGCACCCTCGCGTAGCGAGCGGCGCACTACATCTTTCCCACGATTATAGAACAACCGCGAGCAAAACCGGCAGGAGAAGCCGTCCCGCCTCATGCACCTCGAGGACATCGCCGCGGCGTCCCCGCCGTCGGATACCGGACGTTTTGAGTTCCTCGGCCCGGCCGGCAGGCCCGGTGGCACAGGCCTGGGTGCTGTTCCTGGTGATGTGGTTTCTCGGTCACTGGCTCTTTCCGAGGAGAATCTTCTTCCAGTGGTAGCCGGGTTTGCAGATGGGCAAGGCCTCAGCCCTTCCGGAGACGAGGCTCGCGCCGCGACGGCCTTGTTCTCCCCCCAGCAAGGCAGCCAGCTCTCTCATCGTCGTGTCACTTACACACCTCAAGCTCACAGGGGGGATACGATGTACCCTGCCCATTCCACCCTTAGGTCTTTGTTGACAATCTCCAGCCTCCAGGTTACAAGCGGGAGACTAAGAATGGCGTGGTGTAAGTTAGTCGCTGCGGAACGTGCGGAGGACTCCGTGAGAATGCGGCCCCTCATAGTGGCAGGCGGTATCATGTTCATGGGAAGCATTGGTCTGTGGCTGGAAGCTCATCAGGCTAAGCCGCTCGGTAAGGAGCAGCCAGCACAAGCCGTCTCGGCCAAGGTCTGGAGGTCCACCACCACAGGCCGGGAATACGGCGTATGGATGGATAAGGATCACCTTCACACCGAGTGGGTCAACCTTCCGCCGGCTGTGGTCCAGGGGGGAGGATACGTCCGCAGCGAGTCCCGCCGCGTGGGATCAAAGTGGGTGGGAACTGTGCGCAGCTACCTGCCCTGCGAGACCACAGAAGCCAAGGAGCGCACGAGCAACCGCTGTCAACTCGAAACGAAAATCGAGTTCGATTCCCTGACGGCTGACCGCATCACGGGCCGCGCTCAGGCCATCCATAAGTTCGACTGCAAGGCTTGCCGGTTGATTGAGGCTGCTTGGGCGGATTTCTCGTGGATACCCCGAGACCAGAAGGCAGCAGGCAATAAGCAGTAGGTACGAAGCAGAGGAGACGCGGGCGTGCCGGGGCTGGCGTCCCGCAAGACTGCGCCTTCCTTCTCTTAACCAGCCTTGACTTTCTTGATCTCCTCTATCAAGGCCGGGACGACTTCGAAGAGGTCGCCAATGATCCCGTAGGCGGCGACTTCAAAGATGGGCGCTTCCTTGTCTTTATTGACGGCCACCACCGTCCGCGAGCCTTTCATGCCAACCTGATGTTGGATGGCACCGGAAACGCCCAGCCCGATGTAGAGCTTGGGCGCCACCGTTTGACCCGAGCTGCCGATCTGGCGGTCCATCGGTAGCCAGCCGTTGTCGCAGATGGGCCGCGAGGCGCCGATCTCGGCTCCCAGGACTTCCGCCAGCTTCCGGACCAGCTCCAGGTTTTCCGGTGCCTTGATGCCGCGGCCTACGGCGACGATGATTTCCGCCTGGGTCAAATCCACCGCCTGCTTCGCCTCGCGAAAACGCTCGCCTGGTTTGGTGCGGATGGCTTCGGAAGAAAGCGTGGTGGAAACCGAAGTGACCTTGACGGGGGCGGGCCCGCGACGCACTGAGTCTTCCCGAAACGCCGCAGCTTGAAACGACACAAGGTAGGGCGTGTCACCGACAAACTCAACGTCAGCACAATACTTCCCCTGGAAAACCTGGCGCACGAAAATCGGCCGCCCGCCTTCCCTTCGATAGCCCAAGCAATCACTCACCAGGCCGCGGTCGAGCGCGGCGGCGAGTTTGGGCGCGAAATCCCGCACCTGATAGGTGTGGCTGAAGACCACCAAGAGGGGCTGGCGGTCGCGGATCACCTCCCGAAACGCGTGGGTGTATCCGTCCGCCGTGTAGTCGGCGAGCAGAGGCGAATCAACCTGCAAGACTTCCTGAAGCTCTACTGCGGCGAGTTCCGCCGCCAAGGCGGAAACGCCATGACCCAAGAGGATTGTCGCAACCGGTGCTCCGAGATCCTCTCCGAGGCGCTGCCCGGCAGCGAGTGCCTCCCAGGCGGGCCGGGTCAGTTTTCCGCCTTGCTGCTCGGCAAAAACCAGTATTTCGTCAGCCATAATTCGAAAGAAGGCTGAGGTGTAAGGGTTGAAGGATGAAACCACTGCCAGGCCTTATCAACCACACCTTTCAGACTTCACACTTCCTACCTCCAAGGACTATTCCCCCTCCGCCGTCGGGCCGACAAAGCCTTTGCTGCTGGGCTCGGGCTTATCCGCTTTCTCGACTCTGTCAGCCTTCTCGGCCTTCTTGGGCTTTTCGACGCCCGCGCCGGCGAAGCTGGCCAGGGATTCGCAGACCAACTCCAGCGGAATGGTCTTGTAAAACTTCCCCGCCTCAAATCGTCTGATCTGATCCTTCCAGACGGGATTGGTCCGCGCCGCCTCGAGCGCTGCTTGGTCGCGCCAGAAGACCAGCCAGAGGTATTCAGGCTTACGCGCCTCGTAAACCCGGATGAAGTGGGCGTCCAGGCAACCGTCGATCTTCTTCAACGCCGGCAGCGTCACCTGCCGGCCGAACTTCTCGTACTCTTCAAATCGCTTCTTGCGGGCCCGCATTCTCCAGATATGAATGAACATGGTCACTCCTTTCGCAGCTAGAGCACCCGCGATTCGTTCTTGAGCTTGTCAACCAGCCGGGCGGCAATCTCTTTCGGGTTGCCCTCGAAGAACTCGGTCTGGCCTTTCTTGGCCGGGACGTACACCCTGGAAATTCTCTGGCGCGGGGCCAAGTCCTCCGGACTCAGTCCCAAGTCCGCCAGCGTCAACTTCTGCAGAGGTTTCTTCTTGGCCGCCATGATCCCTTTTAGCGTGGCGTACCGCGGTTTGTTGATACCCGACTGAATAGTGAGCAGGGCGGGCAGGGGCATTTCAATCCACTGGAACCAGCCGCCCTCGAGTTCGCGCTTTACCTTGAGCACCGCCCCCTCGACCTGGATTTCCATGATGATGGTTGAGTGCGGGAATCCGAGCAGCTCGGCCAGCAGCACCCCGGTCTGCGCAAAGCCGTAATCGTCGGACTGCAGGCCGGTCAGCACCAATTCTGGGGTCTCTTTCTGGATGGCCCGCGCCAGGGCGTGCGCCACCCCGTAGGCGTCGAGGGCCTCAAAGGCCGGATCGTCCAGGTGCAGGGCGCGGTCCGCCCCCTTGGCCAGTGCTTCCTTGATGGCCGAGAGGGCGCGCGCCGGCCCCAGGCAACACACCACCACTTCCCCGCCATGTTTTTCCTTCAGGCGCAGGGCTTCTTCCAAGGCATACAGGTCCGGTTCGTTGATGGCGAAACTGAGGTCGGCTTCCTGGATCCAGGTGCCCGCCGCGTTCAAGCGAAGCGGAGCATCGTGGGCAGCGACCTGTTTTACGCAAACGATGATTTTCATTGTCGGAAGCTGTCAGGGATCAGCAGCCAGCCCCGGCCTACAACCCCCAACGCGCGGCTGATAGCTGAAGGCTGACGGCTGAAAGGTCCTTCAATCCGTATACCGCTTGAAGAGCAGGACGGCGTTAGTCCCCCCGAAGCCAAACGAGTTGGAGAGCACGTACTCGACCGCGGCCTGGCGCGGCTGGTTGGGAACATAATCCAGGTCGCAGTCCGGGTCGGGGTTCTCGTAGTTAATCGTCGGCGGCAGAACCTGGTCGCGGATGGCCAGCACCGACAAGCCCGCCTCGAGGCCGCCGGCGCCCCCCAGCAGGTGGCCCGTCATCGACTTGGTGGAGCTGACGGGCACCTTGTAGGCGTGGTCTCCAAACACCTTCTTGATGGCCAGGGTTTCCTGCCGGTCGTTATAGGGCGTCGAGGTGCCGTGGGCGTTGATGTAGTCCACCTGCCCGGGGGCGACGTTTGCGTCCGCCAGCGTCAGGCGCATCGCGCGCACGGCCCCGTCGGCGTCTTCCGAGGGCTGGGTGATGTGGAAGGCATCACCCGTCATCCCGTAGCCGACGACTTCGGCCCAAATGGCAGCGCCACGCCTCAGAGCAAATCCCAGTTCTTCGAGAATCAGGATCCCCGCGCCCTCCCCGACCACGAAGCCGTCGCGGTCGCGGTCGAAGGGCCGGCTGGCTTTTTCCGGCTCCTCATTGCGCGTGGAAAGCGCGCGCATGGAGGCGAACCCGCCCACCCCCATGGGCGTGATGGCCCCCTCCGCGCCCCCACAAATCATCACCTCGGCGTCGCCCCGCTGAATCAGCCGGAAGGAGTCCCCCACGGCGTGCGCGCCGGAGGAACAGGCGGTGCAAGTGGCCGAATTCGGCCCCTTAGCCCCCCAGCGGATGGAAACAAACCCGGAGGCCAAGTTCGCGATGGCCGCGGGGATGAAGAAGGGAGATATCTTGCGCGGCCCGCCCTGCATCAGGGCGGTGTGCTCTCGTTCGATGACGTCGAACCCCCCGATCCCGGTGCCGATGAAGACGCCGGTTCGGTCCGCGATCTCGGGCGTGATTTGCAGTCCCGCCTGCTCAATGGCAAATTGCGCCGCCGCCAGGGCAAACTGGATGAACAGACCCATCTTCTTCACTTCTTTCTTCTCCACGTAAAGAAGAGGGTCGAAGCCCTTGACCTCCGCGGCGATGGTCACGGGGAATCCGGTGGTGTCAAAGTGCGTGATGGGCGCGGCGCCGCTCTTGCCGGCCAGGACGCCCTTCCAGGTTTCTTCCCTGCCGATGCCCAGGGGGCTGACCAGCCCCACGCCCGTCACGACCACTCTGCGTGCCAAGATACATCCCTCCTGTGGTGGCCTGGCGCGGGCGGCTAGCTCTTGGGAGTTTTCACGTGGGACTGGATATAGTCGATGGCGTCTTTAACCGTGGTTATCTTTTCTGCGTCCTCATCGGGAATCTCGATCTCAAACGCCTCTTCGAACGCCATCACGAGTTCGACGATATCCAGCGAATCGGCCCCCAGGTCGTCAATAAAGTGCGCCGTGGAGGTCACCTCGGCTTCGTCAACACCGAGCTGCTCCACAATAATCTGCTTGACCTTCTCATCGAGTGAAGCCATCCGTCTCTCCTCCTCATTTGGTGGGGCGGCCATTCTAACTGTGCTTCGGGCAAGATTCAAGGGGACAAGTGACCAGTGAAAAGCGACAGGCAAGACGGCGGAGCGCCCACCTTTGTGTTTGACTTGTCACTTGGCACTGGTCACTGCTCTTAGGCCATGTACATCCCGCCGTTGATATTCAGGACGTGCCCGGTGATATAGCTCGCCTCCTCCGAAGCGAGAAACCGTACCCCGCATGCGATGTCCCGGTCGGTGCCCATGCGTCCCAGCGGTATCAGGCTCAACAACCTCTGGCGCACCGCCTCGGGCAGGTTCTCGGTCATGGCGGTGGCGATGAATCCCGGGGCAATCGCATTGACTGTAATGTTCCGGCTGCCGACCTCCGAGGCCACCGCCTTTGTCAGGCCAATGATACCGGCCTTCGAAGCGACGTAATTGGCCTGGCCGGGGTTTCCGGCCTGGGCCACGACAGAAGCGAGGTTGATAATGCGCCCGTACCGCTGCTTAACCATGCCCGGCAACACCGCCCGCGTGCAAAGGAAGGCGCCGTTCAGGTTCACCCGCAAGACCAGATCCCAGTCCGCGGGTTTCATGCGCATGAGCAGGTTATCTTTAGTAATCCCCGCGTTATTCACCAGAATATCGATCTTGCCGAACACCTCGAAGGTCTTATCGACAGATGCCTTCACAGAATCGGGACTGGAAACGTCCAAGTGGAGCGCCAACGTCTTTCTGCCCAGGGCTTCAATCTCTTTGGCCACACCCTGAAGTTTCTCGAAGCTTATATCGCCCCCCGCGATGTCCGCTCCCACCTCCGCTAGCGCCAAGGCGATGGCCCTGCCAATGCCCTGGGCAGCGCCCGTCACCAAGGCTACTCGTCCTTCGAGGTTCATGGTTGTCCCTCCCGAATTCAGCCAGCCGCCAGCCGCGCCAAGACTCCCTCGAAGGACGCGAGATCTTCCACGTGCAGACCTTCGGCTTGGCGATCAATCTGCCTGAGCAGTCCCGTAAGCACCTTCCCCGGACCCACTTCCACGAAGAGTTCCACGCCTTCCGCGCGCAGCACGCGGATCGACTCCTCCCACCGGACCGGGCCAGTCACCTGACGCTTCAGCCCATCGCGCACGGCCGGCGCCGAACGCACCACCTGCGCATCCACGTTGTTTACCAGCGGTATCTGCGGGTCGGCAATCTCCGCGGCTTCCAGATCCTGCGCCAAGCGCTCCTGGGCGGGCTGCATGAGGGCACAATGAAAGGGCGCACTTACGTTCAACAGCACAGCCCGGCGCGCACCACGGGCCTTAGCCAGCTCCACTGCCCTTGCCACGGCCTCAGCCTCGCCCGCAATCACTACCTGGCCCGGAGAGTTCAGATTGGCCGGCGAGACGATCTCGCCTTGACCTGCCTCACGGCAAACCGCCTCTACTGCCGCCGCTTCCATCCCCAGCAGCGCCGCCATGGCGCCTCGCCCAACGGCCACCGCTTCCTGCATGTACTGCCCGCGCTTGCGCACCAGCCGTACCGCATCGCCCAGGCAGAAAGCGCCAGCGACCACTAGGGCCGAATACTCACCCAGACTGTGCCCCGCTACATAGTCCGCCCGAATGCCCCTTTCCCGCAACACTTCCGCCGCTGCGACCGACACCGCTAGGATGGCCGGTTGGGTGTTAGCTGTAAGCTGAAGATCTTCTACCGGACCCTCAAAACAGAGCCTGGACAAGGCAAAACCCGCCGCTTGGTCGGCCTCCTCAAAGATCCGGCGGGTGCAGGGGAAAGCCTCAGCCAGCTCCCGGCCCATACCGAGATACTGCGATCCTTGACCGGGAAACAGGAAAGCTATCTTGGGCAAGAAAACCCTCGGACGAATTGATCCATTGAGTCATTGGATCATTGATTCATTGCCAGAAACCCTGGGCCCGGTCAATGAGTCAATGGATAAGTGAGGCAATGGATCAATTCTCTTACCACCGCATCAGCACCGCGCCCCAGGTCACCCCGGCGCCAAAGGCAGACATCAGAATGACGTCACCTTTCTTCACGCGCCCACTCCGCACGCATTCGTCCAGGCAGATCGGGATGGAGGCCGAGGAAGTATTTCCGACGCGGCTGATGTTGGAATAGACCTTGTCGGGACTTATGCCGAGGCGCTCCTGGACCGCATTGGTGATGCGCTGGTTGGCCTGGTGAGGAATATAAAGGTCCAATTCCTCGGCGCTGACACCGGCTTTCTCCAGCACCCGCCGCGACACTTCTTCCATGCTGCGCACGGCCACCTTGAACAGCTCGTTGCCGCGCATCTTGATGTAGTGCTCCCGCCTCTCGACCGTCTTGTGGCTCGTAGGCAGGGCCGTTCCACCGGCGGGGATGTACAGATGGTCGGCGAACGCGCCGTCGGTATGCATTTCCTCCGCCAGAATGCCCGAGGGTGGCAACGCGGGGCCCATCAGTCCCGCCGCCACCCCATCTCCGAAGAGCACGCAGGTGGCGCGGTCCTGGTAGTCCACGTAACGCGAAAGCAGTTCGGCGCCGATCACCAGGGCATACTTGGCCCTCCCGGTCGTGATGAACTGGTCCGCCACGGTCATACCGAAGAGGAATCCCGAGCACGCCGCCGCCAGGTCAAACGCGCAGCAAGCCCGCGCTCCGAGATCATGCTGAATGAAGGCGGCGGTGGCGGGGAGAGGCATGTCTGGGGAGATCGTCGAGCAGATGATCAAGTCCAGGTCCTCCGGTTTGACCCCGGCCATCTCCAGCGCTTTGCGTGCCGCCTGGACGGAGAGCACGGACGTGGTCTCGTGCAGCGCGGCCTGGCGACGCTCCTTGATGCCCGTCCGCTCCGTGATCCACTGGTCGGACGTCTCGACCAGCTTCTCCAAGTCCTGATTGGTAAGCACCTTCTCGGGCAGCGCCGTCCCCGTGCCCAGGATCCCTGCCAAAGCCATGTTCACTCCCGTTCGAAGTTCGAAACCGGAAACTCGAAATTCGAAACTCGTAACTCGACATTCGAACGGGCGATTTTCGAGTGTCGTCTTCCGCTCGGAAGGCTGCCCTTAGGTTCTACCCAAGGAAGCTCCAGCCAGCTCCCGCTGAATTTTCTCGTTCACCTGCCCGGCGGCGAATTCCGCCGCCACGCGAATTGCGTTCTTGACGGCGTTGGCATTCGACCCGCCGTGACAGATGATGCAAACCCCTCGCACCCCCAGCAGGGGCGCCCCGCCGTACTCGGAGTAGTCCGCCCGCTTCTTGAAGTTCCGCAGGGCCCTCCGCGCCAGAACGTAGCCCACCTTGGCGCTCAGGGTGCTGGAAAGCGCATCTCTCAGCATGCCCGAAAGCACTTCCGCAATCCCCTCGCTGGCTTTCAACACGACGTTGCCGGTGAAGCCGTCGGCGACGATGACATCTACTCGGCCGTTGTAAAGGTCCCGACCCTCCACGTTCCCCACAAAGTTCAGGGGCAATTGCTTGAGGCGATGGTACGTTCGCCGGGCCAAGTCGTTGCCTTTGTGCTCCTCTTGGCCGACCGACAACAGGCCGACGCGCGGCCGCTGCACCCCAAAGATCGCCCGGTAGTAGATCTCGCCCATCACCGCGGATTGCTCGAGGTTGTGGGGTTGGCAATCCACGTTTGCCCCCACATCGAGCATAACCGTAACCGTGCCTTTCGAGGTCGGGAAAACCGCCGCCAACGCCGGCCGCTCGACGCCCTCGAGTGCCCCCAACGTGATCTTCGCCGTGGCCATGACGGCGCCGGTGTTGCCGGCACTGACGAACCCGTCCACCTTGCCTTCGCGCACCAGGCGGGCGGCCACGCGGATCGAGGAATCTCGCTTCAGCCGAAACGCCTTCGCTGCCGCATCCTCCATGGTGACGGCTTCGCTGGCATGCACCACTTCGATGCCCAGCCCACGCGCCTCCCGGCGCCCCAGCTCGCGCGCGAGCACCTCCTGGGGGCCGACCAGCACAACTTCAGCCAGCCGTTCCCGCGTCGCCAGAATCGCGCCTTCCACTTCCGGCGTCGGCGCCGCGTCCGTTCCCATAGCATCAACGGCAATTCGTCGCATGACCGGGGCAGGTTCCAGGTGTCCGGTTACGAAGACCAGCCAGGTGAAGAGGGTTCACTTCGCCAGCCCACAGGTTCCAGGTTCGCTAGACCCTGGCACCTCACACCTGTATCTTCCTATGCTGATTCTTCCACCAGAATCACTTCGCGTCCGCGGTAGTAACCGCAGTGCGGGCAAGCCTGATGGGGCAACTTTGGTTCGTGGCAGTGTGGGCACTCGGCCAACGCCCCCCGGACCAGATGGTCGTGGGCTCGCCGGCGGTTCCGCCGCGCCTTAGAATGTCGTCGTTTCGGATTTGCCATAAGTCTTTTCTTTCTAAGCTAATAGCCTCCAATGCCGGTGCGCCCCGCCCCGCCGCAGGGGCCAGATGGGACTGTAGAGGCAACCTTCGGACCCGCTTCCACACTCACCCGGGCCATTCTCCTTTGAGCGAGGCAAAAGGGGAATCTTCCCGAGGCTCAGAGCACCGGCACGCCTCCAGGTTTCGATTCGCCCCGCAAGTGGGGCAGAGCCCCAAGCAGTCTGGCCGGCAAACCACCTTCATCGGCAAAGCAAGGATGACTTGCTCTGTCACCACGTCGGCCAGCGCAATCCCATCACCTGAGTAAAAGCCGACCTCAAGTTCGTCCTCGGAAATCTCGATCTCTTCCTCGCGGGCAATGGTCTTCATCGGCCGGTAAAATAGATCGAAATCGCGCTCGACAGGTATCTCGACGGGGCCCAAGCACCGGTTGCACGAAGCGTTCAGACGCGTCCCGAGGTGACCTCGAATGCGGATTTCGGAACCCACCACCTCCGCCAGCGCGTCCACTTGCAGCGGGCCTACTTGCTGGAACTCCGCTCCATGGTAGTCCAAGGCTCCAGGAGCGTAGGCCTTCGAGACCACGACCCGGTGAAGCTCCAGCTCTTGGAGGGTAATCAGCACCGCGGCCTCAACAATGCACAAACGCTTAATTATAGCCGCCCAGCGCCAATTGTCAAGAAAGGCGCAAGGAATAAGGACTTGCGCGTTCCCGACCAACCGGTCGGTCAAGCGCTTCTGGCTGCCCGCTTCTTGGCGGTCAAGCTGGCGGCACCAGGGAATCCTCTCTTCCAGGGCAGGCCCTCACCCCGCTCAGCTTCAAGGTTAGCCTAGGCTCACATACGTTTCCGAAATGCCGATATCTCCTTTGGGATGAGTGAACCAGAACGAAGAGGCACGGAACGGCTCCTGCTCGAAGTCCCTATCCGTGTCATTGCCTTCGGCACCGGCGGAGGAGGTTTCACGGAAGACACCCACACCGTCTCCTTGAACCGAGCGGGCGCCCGCATTGCCCTGAAGCACCGGGTAGCCTCGGGCGACACCCTCCGTATCGTCAACCTGGAAACCTTTTCCGAAGCCGACTTTCGGGTGGTGGGGCCCACGCGCCTGGACAGCACCGAAGTCGCCGAATGGGGTGTGGAGTGCACGGAGCCGGGGCGCAACATCTGGGGCATCGAATTTGCTGCGCCCATCGCCGCCGCAAACTCTCAGGCCGGCGCCTTGCTGGTGTGCCAGGGTTGCGGCAAACAGGTGGTGTGCGTCCTCACGCTGATGGACGTCGAAATCCTGGATGCGACCGGTGTTCTGCAACGCCCCTGCGACCAGTGTGGTCAGTTCTCTTCCTGGACTTACGCCGATGTGGAGCGCTGTCCCCAGCCTCCGCCCCCGGCGGACCCGGCGGTTCCCCCGCCCCAGGCAGAAGAGCCAAAAGGGCGAATCGAGATGCGCGCGCACAGGCGGGTGCCCCTGAAGCTCCCGGTTCTGGTTCGCACTCACCAAGGGGAACAGGAACTCGCCAAGACGGAGAATATCTCCAAAGGGGGCTTGGCGGTCTGCCTGTCTTTGAAGCTGGCCGTGGGGGAGATCGTAAGGGTTGTGTGTCCTTACACCGAGGGAGGCCAGGACCCCGAGCAACGGGCCGAGGTCAGGCGCCGCGTGACTTTCTTCGATGGCACCCGCTGGCTGTACGGCCTTCGCTACGTGGCCTAGTGCCGTTCCAACTACGGGGAGCTAATTCTGTGACCAGCCACCTGGGCCATTTTGTAAAGGCGTCGGCATGAGAGTCTAGACCCGTCAAGTTGGAACGGCAATAGCTCAGTCCTTCCATCATGCCACGGGAATGGCCGTGGGGCTGAGGCTCGAGCCATGCTCCGCGCCATGGGCCCCTGCCAAACGCCGGTTGACATTCCGGTCAGGGCAGTGTAATCTTCAATTCCTGGGTATGGTACGCACGCTGGCACATCATCACCACCATTTCAGCTTTGGGGGGACGTGTCAACGGGCAGCTGTGTAAGTTGCATTTAGTGCTGAAAGAAAGAACGGCCCGCTGACAAGAAGATTCAGCGGGCTTTTTGATTTTTGGGCCTGCGGGAGGCAAACAGGCATGGACCTCAAGTTTCAGGGTGGCTTGGTTCCGGCGATCATTCAGGACCGGCACAGCGGCAAGGTGCTCATGCTGGGGTACATGAACGACGCCGCTTACCGCCAGACCCTGAGTTCCGGCTACGCGACTTTTTTCAGCCGCAGCCGCCAGAAGCTCTGGACCAAAGGTGAAACCTCCGGGCACCGGCTGCGGGTACGCGAGATCCGCGTGGATTGCGACCAGGACGCCTTGCTCATCCAGGCCGACCTTACCGGCCCGGGATGCTGCCACCTGGGTTACAAATCGTGCTTCTTTCGCAAGCTCACGCCGCAAGGCGAGGAGATCATTCTCCCCCGCGAGTTCGATCCCGCCGAAGTTTACGGCGATGCCGACCAGGAGAGCCGAACATGAAGTTGAAGTTGGGATTGCCCAAGGGAAGTCTTCAAGACGCCACGCTGGAGCTTTTTCGCCGCGCCGGGTACGAGATTACGGTGAATCCCCGGTCTTATTTCCCGGGCATCGACGATGAGGAAATCGAATGCATGCTGATTCGCGCCCAGGAAATGGCGCGCTACGTCGAGGACGGCGTCCTTGACGCCGGCCTGACCGGCAAGGATTGGATTCTCGAGAACGAGGCCAGCGTTATCGAGGTGGCCGACCTGGTCTACGCCAAGCAGACCTTCGGCAGGGTGCGCTGGGTCCTGGCGGTGCCCGAAAAGTCCTCGTTCCAGAGCGTCAAGGATCTCCAGGGAAAGACCATTGCCACCGAATTAGTGAGGGTGACAGAACGCTACCTGGCGCGAAACGGGGTGAAGGCCAAGGTGGAATTCTCCTGGGGCGCTACGGAGGTGAAGCCTCCGGTACTGGCCGATGCCATCGTGGAAGTCACCGAGACCGGCTCCTCGCTGCGCGCCAACGGCCTGCGCATTGTCGAGACGGTGCTGGAGTCCAACACCAAGTTCATCGCCAACGCCCGCGCCTGGGAAGACGCCTGGAAGCGCAGGAAAATTGAAACGGTGGTGATGCTGCTGAAGGGCGCCATCGAGGCTTCCGGCAAGGTCGGCCTGATGCTGAACGTCCGGCGCGTGGACCTGGAAAACGTGCTGGCGGCTCTGCCGGCCTTGAAGCGTCCCACGATCTCGAACTTGAGCGACCCCGAGTGGGTGGCGGTGAATACGGTGATTGAAGAAAAGACAGTGCGGGAGATCATTCCGCGCCTGAAAGCCGCCAACGCCCAGGGAATCGTGGAATATCCGCTGAATAAGATCGTGATCTGAATTGTGAATTCTGAATTGTGAATGCTGAATGGCGAATGTTGAGCGGCTTTCCGCGCGTAATTCAGAATTCATAATTTTGTTGAAAATGCTGCGAATCATCAGATGTACCGACAAGACCGCGCTGGCCCGGCTGGCGAAAGCCCGGCAGTCGAGCTGGGCGGAGGCGGAACGCGTGGCACGCCGCATCCTGGCCGATGTTCGGCGCCAGGGCGATCGCGCGCTCCTCCGCTATGCGAAGCAGCTCGACCACGTCGACCTCCGTCAAGAGGGCTTCACAGTCAGCCGGGAAGAAGTCCGCCGCGCCTACGACGCAGTTCCCCGCGGCTTTGTCGCGGCGTTGCGTCTCGCCGCCAGGAATATCCGAGCTGCAGCTCGCCGCCAACTGCCCCGCGCGTGGCAGGCCACCAAGGGCGCTGGCGTCAGCGTGGGCCAGATTGTTCGGCCGTTGGAGCGTGTCGCGTGCTACGTTCCAGGGGGACGATTCCCCCTGCCCTCCACCGTCCTGATGAGTGTCATTCCCGCGCAGGTGGCGGGCGTGCGAGAAGTCATCGTGACCTCGCCACGCCCTGCGCCGACGGTGCTGGTGGCCGCCGATTTTTTGGGAGTCGGAAGAATCTTCCGCCTGGGCGGCGCCCAGGCAATTGCCGCCTTCGCCTTCGGGACCCAGAGTGTTCCGCGCGCCGACAAAATCGTGGGGCCAGGGAACCGTTACGTCGCCGCGGCGAAGAAACTGGTGGCCGGCGAGTGTGGAATTGACTTCGTCGCCGGGCCAAGCGAACTGGTGATCGTCGGCTCTGGCGGAAACCCCCGGTGGATCGCGGCGGACCTCGTGGCCCAGGCCGAACACGACCCGGACGCCTTGGCCATCCTCATTACGCCGTCGCGCCGGCTCGCGCTCCGAGTTCAGGCATCGGTGCAAGATCTCCTTGGCGAACTCCGCCTGCCGGTGGCGGAAAAGGCTCTGGCGCGCCAGGGAGCCATCATCCTGACTCGGGACTTGACGGAAGCCGCAGAACTCGCGAGCTCGCTCGCGCCCGAGCATCTGACGCTGCTGGATGACGCCAGCGGACTGCTGGAGCGGATCCAGTCCGCGGGCTCGATCTTCCTGGGCGGTTATAGCCCGGTCGCCGCGGGCGACTACGCTTCCGGAACAAATCATATCCTGCCGACGGGCGGTGCGGCGCGCCTGCGGGGTGGGTTGAGCGCCGCGGATTTTGTGAAAGCCATTTCTGTGCAGCACCTCAGCCGTAGAGGTCTCGCGCGGCTGCGGCGCGCTATTGTGACTCTGGCAAACACGGAAGGATTGAAAGCGCACGCTTATTCGGTGGAGACAAGATTCCCTCTGTAGCGGCGGCTTGTGAGCGCCGATTGTATACGGCGGTCATAGACCGCTGCTACAGATCAGACAACGAGGTTCAAGCCGTATGATTCGGCCTCGCAAATCGTTTGAACGTCTGAAGAAATATCGCCCGCCGCTGGAAGGTCGCGGCGGAAAGATACGGCTCGACTTTAATGAGAACACCGTGGGCTGCGCGCCGGAGGTGGTTCGCGCCTTGCGGCGGGCGCTCGGCGCCGAACGCCTGTCCTGCTACCCGGAATACGAGGAGGGTGGCAAGAAGCTGGCCAGGTTCTTCGGCGTCAAGCCCGAGGAACTGGTGCTCACCAACGGGACGGACGATGCCATCAAAGTCATTTGCGAAACCTTCGTAGAACCCGGAGATGTGCTCCTCGTCCCCGCGCCGACGTTTCCCGTCTACCAGTTCTTCCACGAAGTTGCCGGGGGACGAGTGGAACGCGTTTATTACGACGAGAGTTTCCGGCTCTCGCTGCGAAATGTTCTGCGAGCCCTGAAGAAGAAAGTCCGCTGGGTGGCTTTGGCGAATCCCAACAGCCCGACGGGAACGATGATCCCCAAGCGCGATCTGCGGCGGATGCTCGAGGCGGCGCCGAACACCGTCTTCCTGGTGGATGAAGCCTACTACGAGTTTTCCGGCCAGACGGTTCTCCCCTGGATCCGGAAATACCCGAACCTGATCGTGACGCGCACTTTCTCCAAGGCTTTCGGCCTGGCCGCGCTCAGACTGGGATGCATTTTCACCAACGCCAAGCTCGCCGAGGACCTGCGGCGCGGACAGAATCCGTTTCCGGTTAACAGCCTCGCGCTCGTCGGCGCGCTGGCGGCGATCGAGCAGGCGAGTTACGCGCGCCGATACGCGGCGGAGGTCCACGCCAATCGGGCGGAGCTTTGCCGCTGGTTCGAGGCCGAAGAGATTGCCTATGTCCCGAGCCGGGCGAATTTCGTCTTGACGCGACTGGGTCCGCACGCTCCCGAAATCGCCCGGAGACTGCGGGCCAAAGGTATCCTCGTGCGGGACTGGAACTACGATCCTCGCCTGCGAGGATTCCTGCGCTTTACGGTCGGCTCCACCGCGCAGACCCGGCGCCTGATCAAAGCGCTCGGCCCCCTGCGCGAGCTGCTCGAGGCGCGAGACGGCAGGAAGGATGGGAGCCGCTTCGCGACATTTTCCGCGACAGGATGGTTCGCATGAAAGCGCGCACCGCACGCTTGCACCGCAAGACCAGGGAGACCGACATCCGCGTTCGCCTCACCCTGGACGGTCACGGTCGCTACGCGATTTCCACCGGCATCCGTTTTCTCGACCACCTGCTGGAGCTTTTCGCCCGGCACAGCGGCTTCGACCTGGAGCTGGAGGCGCGCGGCGACCTGGACGTTGATCAGCACCACACCGTCGAAGACGTCGGCCTGGTGCTGGGGCAGGCGGTGCGGCAGGCGCTCGGGTCGAAGCGAGGCATCAACCGCGCCGGCTACTTCGTCATGCCCATGGACGAAACCCTGGCCCTGGCCGCGATTGACTTGGGCGGGCGCCCGTACCTGGTGATGAAAGCGCCCCTCAAGGCGCGCCGCGTCGGCGACCTCCAGGTGGAGTTGTTGGAGGACTTCTTTCACGCCTTTGCCACGGCCGCCGCGGCTAACATCCACCTGAAGCTGGCCTACGGTCGCTCCAGCCATCATGTGGTGGAGGCGCTGTTCAAGACGTTCGCACGCGCCCTCGGCGTAGCGTGCTCGCGCGATGCGCGCCTGAAAAGGCAACTCCCTTCGACGAAGGGACTCCTATGATTGCGCTGCTGGATTACGGCGCCGGCAACGTCGGCTCGGTCCTCAAGGCGGTGCGGTACCTCGGCTACCCCGCCCAGCCCATCGACCGCGCCGAGTTGCTTAATGACGCGGAGAAAATCATCTTGCCCGGCCAGGGGCACTTCGGCGCGATGATGAAGGCTCTGGAAGAACGCCGCCTGCTCGAGCCTCTGCGCCAGAAGCTCGCCGCGGGAAAACCTTATCTCGGGATCTGCCTGGGTCTCCAGGCACTCTACGAGGGAAGCGACGAGACCCTGGAAATTCCCGGCCTGGCTCTTCTCGCGGGTCGAGTGAAGCGCTTCCAAGCCGTCTCGAAGGTCCCGCAGGTCGGCTGGAACCAAATTCAAATACTGCGGGAGAAAGGCCTTTTCCAGGGCGTTCCTGAGGGCAGCTTCGCCTATTACTGCCACTCGTATTACGGACCGGTGACGGAAGAAACCGCGGCCGTGACCGAATACGGCGAGACGTACGCCGCCGCCATCGAAAAGGAAAACGTCTGGGCGGTACAGTTTCATCCAGAGAAGTCGGGCGAGGTGGGGCTGAGGGTGCTTAGAAATTTCTTGCTGCGGTGATGAAAGGTGCTGGGTGCTAGGTGCCAGCGACTGGGGGCGAGATCAATTGGCAATTGACAGTTTTCAATTGCCAGTCCCCAGCACCTAGCACCCAGAACCTAGCACCGAGCTGACAACTGACGACTGACTATGTTCGCTAAACGCATCATCCCGTGTCTGGACTGCAAGGACGGCCGCGTGGTCAAGGGCATCCGTTTCGTGGACCTGCGCGATGCCGGTGACCCCGGAACGCTGGCTGAGGCCTATAACCGCGAGGGCGCCGACGAACTGGTGATGCTCGACATTTCCGCCTCGCGCGAGGGCCGCGCCACCCTGATGGATACGGTGAACCGCGTGGCGCGAAAGCTCTTCATCCCGCTCACCGTAGGCGGCGGGGTGCGCACCCTGGACGATGCTCGACGGCTGCTTTTCGCCGGCGCCGACAAGGTCGCCATCAACACGGCAGCCGTGGAGACGCCCGCATTGATTTCAGAACTCGCCGGGCGCTTCGGCAGCCAAGCCGTGGTGGTGGCCATCGACGCGCGGCGGGGTCGAGATTCGAAAAGCGAAAATCGAAAACCGAAAATCGAAAACCGAAAACCGGCCGAAGATGAGACCCGAGCTTCGAGTTTCGAATCTCGAGTTTCAGATGAATCCCGTGCGCCAGCCGCCACTTGGAAAGTTGTGATCTACGCGGGCACGCGGGAAACCGAACTGGATGCGCTGGAATGGGCGCAGCATGTCGCAACGCTCGGCGCGGGCGAAATCCTGCTGACCTCGATGGACGCCGACGGGACGCAGGCGGGCTTCGATTGTGAGCTCACGGCCACCATCTCCCGGGCCGTGCCCATTCCGGTGATCGCCTCGGGCGGCGCCGGCGGCCCGGAGCATTTTGCAGAAGTCTTTTTGCGCGGTGCGGCGGACGCGGCCCTGGCCGCTTCCATCTTCCATTATGAGACGCACTCCATCCACAGCCTGAAGGAGTACCTGCGCGCGCGGGGAGTGCCGGTTAGGATTTAGGATCTAGGATCTAGGATTCAGGGTCCAGTGCGGTCGAAAATTGAGAGTCAAAAGTTGAAAGTTCGGAGGTCCACTTTTGACTTTCAACTCTCGACTGACTCTCAGCATGATCATTCCCTGCATCGATCTGATGGGTCGCAAGGTCGTTCAACTGGTCCAGGGCCGGGACAAAGCTCTGGAGCTGCCCGACGCGCTCGCCGTGCTCGCGAAGTTCGCCGGGTTCCCGGAAATCCAGGTGATTGATCTCGACGCCGCCCTGGGCCGTGGGAGCGCGGGAAACGCCGACATCGTCCGCCAGCTCTGCCAGCGAAAACCTTGTCGCGTGGGTGGCGGCATCCGCAGCGTCGAACGCGCGCTGGAAGTGGTGAACGATGGGGCCCACAAGGTCATCGTGGGCAGTTCGGCCTTCACTACCCGGGGCATCAACGACGACTTCCTCCGTTCCCTCGCGGCCGCCATCCCTCGCGACAAGCTCATGCTCGCCGTAGATTGCTTGGGCGACCACGTCGCTATCCACGGCTGGCGCACAGTCCTGCCACTCAGGTCTTCGCAGGCGCTGCCACAACTCGAGCCTTATTGCTCGGAATTCCTCTGCACCTACATTGACGCGGAAGGGAAACTCCAGGGCACAAACATCGAGTGGTTCCGCACCCTTCGCTCGGTAACCTCGCTGCCCATCACCGCTGCGGGCGGCATCACCACCGAGGAGGAAATCCGCGCCCTCGACGAGCTGGGCATGCACACTGCCCTCGGCATGGCCATCTACCGCAAGGTCTTTCCAGAGCTATTCGTAGGGGAGCATCGTCACGGTGGTCCCGCGGGCAGGCTGTGAAGGCCTACCCTTCCCAGGCGCTCACTCCACGTATATGCGCGGGACGCGTTTGCCGATGGAGCAGAGGACTTCGTAGGGAACGGTTCCGAGCTCCTGGGCGATTTCAAGTGCGGTGATCGAACCGTGCGGGGTCGTGCCGAGCAGAATTGCCTCATCGCCGATGTCCACGCCCGGGATGTCGGTGACGTCGAGCAGCGTCAGGTCCATGCTGATGTTGCCGACGATGCGTGCGTAACGGTCGCGGACGATCGTGCGGCCGCGGTTAGAAAGCGCGCGGCTGAGGCCGTCCGCATAACCGACCGGTACAGTGGCGAGGCGCGAGGGGCGGCGCGTGCGGAAGGCGGCGCCGTAACCCAGCGGTGTCCCGCTCGGCACGTCCTTGAGGAAGACGACGCGCGACTTGAAGGTGAGGACCGGTTCGAAGGCCTCGAGTTCTCGTGTTTCCCGGCCCCGCGGCGTGACGAGCGGCAGGCAGTAGCCAAAGAGCAGCGCGCCTACGCGCACCAGATTCTCCGGAAATTCGAGCCCGGCCAGCAGCGCGGCGCTGTTCGAGACATGCACCCACTCCGGTGCGATTCCGGCGCTGCGCAATTCGCCGAGCGCCTCCCGAAAGCAGCCGGCTTGCTCTTCGGTCTGCGTGGCGACCAGGTCTTCGGCCGAAGCAAGGTGGGTGAAGAAGCCCGTCAACCGCAAGCCTTCGAGTTCGCGGTAGTGGCGCACGAACGACGCCAGCCGGTCCGGCGGCAATCCCAACCGCCCCATGCCCGTATCTACCTTGAGGTGAAACTCGATGGGTTGGCCCGCGCGGCGCGCGCACAGGGCGTAAGTATCGAGGCGGGCCGTGGAAGAGACCGAAGGGGTCAGGCGGTATTCCACCAGGTGCGCCGGGTCGCTCATGTAGAGCCCGCCGAGCAGCAGGATGGGCTGCGTGATGCCCGCCGCGCGCAACTCCAGGGCTTCCTCGACGGTAGCCACGCCGAACCAGTCCACGCCGCAGCCAGCCAGGCACTTCGCCACCGGCACAGCGCCGTGCCCGTAGGCGTCGGCTTTCACCACCGCCATGACCTGGCGCGAGCCAGCAGCGAGCGCCCGGACGCGGGCGCAGTTCCGCCGCAGCTTGGAGAGGGAGATTTCCACCCAGGTAGGACGCAGGAGTTTGTCAGCGTGGGTGTTCACTGGATCTCGCTAAAGACTCTTCCGCTCGGCCCCCAGAGGCAGGCAAGGAAGGCGGACCCCAGCGACCAAGGGAACGCATCAAGCCGCTGGCTCTGAGGCTGGCTCGCGGGCGATATTCTCAAAGCGGACGTAAACCCGCTGGAAGACCACCGGCACTTCCCCGGTCGGCCCGTTGCGCTGCTTGCCGATGATGAGCCTGGTTTCGACGCCGTGCCGGTCCATCTCGGTCTCGGCCTCTTCCGCCGTTCGCTTCTCGCGGAAGATGAAGATCACCACGTCCGCGTCCTGCTCGATGGAGCCGGACTCGCGCAGGTCGGAAAGCTGCGGGCGCTGCCCGGGCCGCTGCTCGGGGGCGCGGCTCAACTGCGAGAGCGCCAACACCGGCACGTGCAGCTCCTTGGCAATGCTCTTCAGATTGCGCGAAATGAGGCTGACCTCCTGCGTGCGGTTCTCGAAGCGGCCGTGCCCGGTAACCAATTGCAGGTAATCCACGATCACGAGGTCCAGTCCCTTCTCCGCTTTCAGGCGGCGGGCTTTGGCCCGGATCTGCATGATGCTCAGGGCGGGAGTGTCGTCAATGAACAGGGGCGCCTCGGCCAGCCGGCCCAGCGCCTGCGTCATCTTGGTCCAGTCCTCGCGGCTGGAGAATCCGGTGCGCAGCTTGTGGCTGTCGATACGCGCCTCGGAGCAGAGCAGCCGGATGAGGAGCGATTCCTTGCTCATCTCCAGCGAAAACACCCCGACCACGCTCCCGTTCTTGGCGGCATTCGCGGCGATGTTGAGAGCCAGCGCCGTCTTCCCCAGCGAGGGCCGAGAGGCGACGATAATCAGCTCGGCGGGCTGGAGCCCCGAGGTGAGGTTGTCGAGATCCACGAAACCGGTTTCGACGCCCGTCACCCGCTGGCCGCGGTCGAAGAGCACGTCAATGGTGCCGAAGCTCGACTTGACAATGTCCCGCACACCCAGGAATCCGGACTTCACCTTCTGCTCGGCGATTTCGAAGATCTGGCTCTGCGCCAGGTCGATCAAGGTTTCGGGATCGTCCGTGGCTTCCAGGCAGCGGGAGATGACGTTGTTCGAAGCGTTGATGAGACGCCGGACCAGGGACTTCTCCTTGACGATGCGCGAGTACTCCGCGACACTGGCGGAGCTGCCCACCGGCACGCCATCCGTCAGCGCCGCGAGGTAGCCGACCCCGCCCACTTTCTCCAGCAGCCCTTCCTTCGAAAGCTCTTCGGAAAGGGTCACCAGGTCGATGGTGCGGCTTTTCTCGGAAATCTCCAGCATCTTCTCGAAGGTGACGCGGTGGGCCTCGGAGAAGAAGTCGTCCTTGCTGAGGGTTTCCAGGGCGACGTTCAGCGCCCCGTTGTCCAACAGGACAGAACCCAACAGGGCGCGTTCAGCTTCCAGGTTGTGGGGAAAAGCTCGTTCGCTGACGGCGCTTGTGGTGGGCATGGCACCTGGATAATCATCTTATTTGCGTCGCTTCCTCAAGTCAAATGTTGTTCTCCCCTGTGGAATTCCTGTAGAAAACCCAATAAACCTGTGGAAAGCTCAGCCAGCTCAGTGGAAAATTCTCCGCCCGGTGGGAAGAGTAGGACACAGGTGATAGGTTTCGCGATTCAGGAAACAAAGTCCAGGAAGGCAGCAGTGGGGTGGCGCATCTATAAGGTCGTCGGCAGCGTCAAGGGGCAATTGCGCGACGGAATTGCGGAGGGGGCGCGTTACTGAGTCGCCGGTGTTTCCGCCTCTGCTTCCACCTTCACCTTGATGGTCGCGGTCACGTCGCGGTGAAGTCTGACCGCGACGTCGTATTCACCCAAGAGCTTCAAAGGCGGATCGAGCTGGATCTTGCGCTTGTCGATCTGGAAGCCTTGGGCGGCGAGCCCCTCAGCCACATCGATGGCCGTGACCGAACCAAACAGTTGGGCCTGCTCGCCCGCCTTGCGCGAGAACATCAGGGTGACGTCTGCGAGCAGCTTGGCCAGCTCCTCCGCCTCCGCCTTCTCGCGCACGGCCAGCTTGAGGAAGCTCACCCGCTGCTGCTCCACCCATTTCCGGTTCCGGGGGGTGGCCTTGACGGCTATTTTTTTCGGCAGCAGGCAATTGCGGCCGTAACCGTCGGCCACACTCACGATCTGCCCGCGAGTTCCCAGCTTATCGACGTCGTGCAAGAGAATGACTTCCATGCGCAAACTCCGTAACGGCAATGGTCAGGCGCCGCAGCGAGCCACCTGCGGCTTCTGTCCGGCGTGATGGTCCGGCCTCGCTCGCCGTCTGCCACGGCGAACGAGTCAGCTAGTGCCGTTCCAACTTAATTCGCCGCGTCCCGTTCCAACTTTATTCGCGGGATCGTTGTATCCCATTAGACGGCCCCAGACAGTCGGAACGGCACTAGAACGCCGCCGCGAAAGGCAAGAGGGCGATGTTCCGGGCGCGCTTGATGGCCACGGTCAACGCCCGCTGATGCGGCGTGCACGTGCCCGTAAGCCGCCGGGGCAGGATCTTGCCCCGTTCCGAGACGAACTGGCCGATCAATTTCACGTCCTTGAAATTAATCACATCGATCTTCTCGGTGCAGAACTTGCACACCTTGCGGCGGCGAAAGTACTGCTTCCGGGCTGTGGGCGCGGCGGATTCTCTCCTGCCCCCGCGCTCCGCGGGGCTGGCACCCGCTTTCGGTTCTGCCATGCTTTCACTCCTTCATCCCTGCGCTGGTTCCGCCGGAGCCGGCGCGGCCGGAGGCTTCGCGCGGGGCCGCCGGGCTTCCTGCTTGGCCCGTAGCGCCTTGAATTTCTCCGCGCGCTCCAACTCCTCGTCCACGCGCACGGTGAGAAACTTAATCACCGCGTCGGTCACCTTCAGGCGTCGCTCAAATTCCTTCACCGTGTCCCCGCTCCCCTCCAGGAAGAAGAGGACATAGAAGCCTTCGCGATGGCCGCCGATGCGGTAAGCGAGGCGGCGGCGTCCCATCTTCTCGGTCTTATCCAGCTTTCCGCCCGTGCCCGTCACCACGCCTTCCATCTGGGTGATCAGCTTGTCCAGCTCCTCCTCGGGGAGGTCGGGTTTAACCACAAAAATGATCTCGTATTTACGCATGGAACCTCATCCTCGAGGCGAAGCCATCCGCCGGTTGTAGCGGTTCATCGCCCTGAATATACCTTCTTTCAAGATGATCCTCACCGCTTCGCTCGCCTGGTCAACCATCTCGGCCAGGACTTCGAGGTCGGCTTTACGAAACGGGCCCAGCACGTAGGAAACCAGGTCCTCGACCGGGCGTTCCGGCTTTACGCCCATCCGCACGCGTCCGAACTGGTCTGACTCGAGCGCGCCGATGATGGACTTCAAACCGTTATGGCTGCCGGCGCTGCCGCGTGGCCGGATGCGCAGAGACCCAAAGGGCAAGTCCACGTCGTCCACCAGGACGATCAGATCCCCGACCGGCAACTCGTAGCGCGCGAGCAGGCGGGCTACCGCCATGCCGCTCAGGTTCATGAACGTCTGAGGCTTGGCCAGGAGGACCGGCTGTCCTTCCAGCTCCGTGGGCGCGGTCAGCGCCTGGGCCTCGCGGCGCGAAATCTCCACGCCGCAGGTTTCCGCCAATCGATCCACGGCCATGAACCCCAGGTTGTGCGGCGTCAGGTAGTACTCGTAGCCGGGGTTGCCGAGACCGACGATGAGTTTCACGCCGCCCCTTCCCCCGCGCCGAGAGCCGGGCCGCCGCTGGGCACCTTACGCTTCTTTCTCTTTCTTGCCTGCGGCGGCTTCCCCTTCGCCCTCTTCCTCCGCCTTGCCCTTGTGGATCACTTCGGGTTCGGCTGGCGCAGCCTCGACCACTTCGGCGGCGGGCTTCTCCTCTTCCGCCTTCAGCGCCACGACGTGCGCCACCACGCGCGCCGGGTCGGTCAGGACTTTGACCTTCTCCCCGACGGGCAGGTCCGCCACGCGCAGGTTGCGCCCGATCGTCAACTCGGTCACCTCCGCGGTGATATGGTCCGGGATGTCCTCGGGGAGACACTCGACCTCGACCTCCCGCAGGACGAATTCGAAAATGCCACCCTGCACCTTTACGCCCTTGGCCTCGCCCGTGATGTGAACGGGGACCTTGAGCTTCAGCCGGGTGTCCCGCGCCACCCGCACCATGTCCACGTGCAGCAGGTCCCCGTGGACCGGGTCCACTTGCCAATCGCGCAGCATCACCCGCGCCGGGGCTTTGCCCCGGATGTCCAGCGTGAAGATGGCATTGTGGCCGGACTCAGAGCGGAGGATCTCCGAAATCTTCCGCGGGTCAACTGCGATGGGGATGGACGGTCCGCCGCCCCCGTACACCACGGCGGGAATGCGGCCCGCATGCCGCAGTCGCCGGGCAGTGTTCTTGCCGAAATCCTCGCGCGGCTCAGCCTCAACGCTCAAAACTTGGGTCATACGTTCTCACTCCTCAAAACCTTGGTCCCTGCCAGCCTGGGGAAGCCCTCCCTCGTCGGCTCAGATAAAGAGCTTGCTCACCGAAGTCTCGTCGTGGATGGAGCGGATGGCCTCGGCCAGCAGCTTGGCCACACTCAAGACCTTGATGCGGGCGCATTTCTCGCCCTCGGGCGAGAGCGGGATGGAATTGGTGGTCACCAACTTCTCCAGGCGCGACGCGCGAATCTTGCTGAGGGCGTCGCCGGCGAAGACTCCATGGGTGCAGCAGGCGTAAACCTTCTCGGCCCCCTTATCGAGCAAGGCGTTGGCGCCCCGCAGCAGCGTTCCGGCGGTGTCGATCATGTCATCGATGATGAGACCTGTCTTGCCGGAGACATCGCCGATGACGTTCATCATTTCGACCACATGGGCGTCTTCCCGCCGCTTATCGATGATCGCCAAGGGCGCCCTCAACCTCTTCGCGAAGGCCCGTGCCCGCTCCACGCCGCCCGTATCGGGAGAAACCACCACCAGGTTTCGGAGCTTGAGCTTGCGGAAGTAGTCCACGGTCACCGGCGTGGCATAGAGGTGGTCCACGGGAATGTTGAAATAGCCTTGAATCTGCCCGGCGTGCAGATCCAGCGAAAGGACGCGGTCAGCCCCGGCGGAGGTCAACAGGTCGGCCACCAGCTTGGAGGAGATGGGCACTCGCGGCCGGTCCTTCCGATCCTGCCGCGCGTACCCGTAATACGGCATCACGGCGGTGATCCGCTCCGCGGAGGCACGGCGAAACGCGTCCAGCATGATCAGGAGCTCCATCAAGTTGTCGTTCACCGGGCGGCAGGTCGGCTGGATCACAAAGACATCCGCGCCCCGCACATTCTCCTGGATCTGTATCCGAACCTCACCGTCCGGAAAGCGTCCCACGAAGGCCTGGCCCAGGGGCACGCCCACCCACTCGCAGATCTCCCGGGCCAGCGCCAGGTGGGCATTACCGGAGAATATTCTGAGCGGGTGCCGATTTCTCTCCCTCATCGTCGCGTCCTCACCATCCGGGGTTCAGTCTCCCAGCTTTGTGGCTGGGAGGCCTGGATTCGAACCAGGGTTCCATGCTCCAAAGGCATGTGTCCTACCACTGGACGACCTCCCAGCAGGAGAGCAGTGACAAGTTAGAGGCAGCAAATGGGGGGCTTCCGTCACTCTTCACTGGTCACTCCTCACTGCTTCCAAACAGCAGGCGTTGATACTCACGTCGCCGAAGGGTTCGCGTCCGGACCGTCTGCCAACCCACAGGGACGAACTGCGTGGCACCAAGCAGTTGTTGGGCGGAGTCAAAAAGGGCAAACACGGCTGAGCCGCTGCCCGTCAGGGAGGCTGTTTCGGCTCCGGCCCGGATGAGCTGGCGCTTCAACCGTGCCAGCTCTGGCCACCTTGCGAAGACGACGCGCTCAAAGTCGTTTTCGGCCGGCTCCCCGCTCGCGAGGGGAAAGGGTGGCCGCACGCCCAGGAAATTCATAGTAGAGCCTGGGCGCGACTTTGTCAATCGCCGGTTTGCGCCGCGTCCCGCCTCGCGGTAGGCCTCCGCTGTCGAAACGCCGAAGCCCGGGAACACGACGAGGCAGTGCCGGCGCGGAAGATCCGGGAGCGGATAAACCTCCTCGCCGCGGCCGATGCCCAGGGCACGCCCTCCCCAGAGGAAAAATGGGACGTCGGAACCAAGGCGTGCTGCCAGCCGGAATCGTTCGGCCGGTTCCGCTCGGTCGCCGGTCAGACGTTCCAGGCCGAGAAGCGTGGCCGCAGCGTCGCTGCTGGCGCCTCCCAGTCCCGCGCCGGCGGGAATTCGCTTCTCCAGTTGGACGCGAATCCCGCCCCGAAATTCTCGCGCCCGCCTCCAGAGTTCGCAGGCCCGATAGACCAGGTTGTTCCGCCCCCCGGGCAGCGTCGGGGCGTCGCATTCGACAACAACCCCCCCGCGCCGCCGGGAGAGAGAAATCTCGAGACGGTCGTGCAGCGCCACGGCTTGAAAAACGGTGCGGATTTCGTGGTAGCCATCGGGCCGTTTCCCGACAATCTTCAGGCCCAGGTTGACCTTGGCAAACGCGCGGACTCGGAGGCTTGATTTCAAGGCAGCGGCGCAAGGAATCGCACCGGGGAAAGGCTCTTCGAAAAGAGCCTCCTCAGTGCGGGGTGGATTTCTCTTTGGCCAGATTAAGCTTGAGTTCGTCGAGCCGCTTTTGGAGCTGGGCCGCCTGCTCGGCGTCGAAGTCGCTGCTCACGGCGGTGGGCCACTCTTTGAGCGCGCGTTCCCACGCCTCCTGCGCCTGACGCTTCTTGCCCACCTGCAAATAGAGATGGCCCAGATGCTCCTGGACGGTCGGATCACTCGAGATCAGGCGCGCCGCTTTCTCCAGCGGGGGCTGGGCCAGGTCCAGGCGCTGCATCTTGAAATACGCCCATCCCAGGCTGTCCAGGTAAGCGCCGTTGTTGGGCTCCAGCTCGAGCGCCTTCTGGATGTATTTCACCGACTCTTCCAGGCGCACGCCCCGGTCCGCGAGCATGTATCCCAGATAGTTGGCGGCGGCGGTGTTCAGCGGATTGACCGCTAGCACCTTCTTGAACTGCTCTTCCGCCAACTCGTACTTCTTCTGCCGTTCGTAGATCGAGCCGAGCACGAACTGCGGATATTCCTGGTCGTCCGGCTTCACGCTCAGGGCCAGCGCCTGGCGCGCCGCCGCTTCCGCCTCCGGGAAGCGCTTGGCCTGGGAACAGACCTGGGCCACGGCCAGCTGCACTTCGCGGTCGGCGGGCGTGTTGTTGAGCAGGGCACGCAACTGCTGGAGGGCCTCCTCGACGCGCCCGCGCTCGCCCACGAGCGAGGCGCGCAGCAGGCGGAGCGGCCGATCCTCGGGGAACTTCTCAACCCCCGCCTCGGCTTCTGCCAACGCCTTCTCCGGTTGCCGGCTCAGGCGGAGGGTCTCCACCGTCAGCGCCGCACCGCGCGCTGCGTGCTCCTTGCCCAACGCCGCAACTTGCTTGAACGCCTCGAGGGCCTCCGCGAATTTTTCCTGCGAACGATAGAGCAGCCCCAGACGCTCCAGAAAAACTGCCCGGTTGCTGGCCTCCCCGACCGTGTATTGGCCTTCCGGCCTCTCCGCCCGCTTGATCAATCCCTGGAGAATCTGGATGGCCTTCTCTTCGTTACCCAGAAGGTCCTCCAGCACCACCTGCTGGTAGGGGACTTCGGGGCTGTCGGGCATCAGGTTCCGGGCGCGCTCCAGTTCCTGGCGAGCCTGCTCAAACCGCCCTTCCTGCCGGTCGAGTTGCGCCAGGCGAAGATAGGTGACGCCATCGTCCGGGTCTGCCTGGAGGATCTTCTGCAGTTCCGTCCGGGCCGCGGCCATCCTGCCGCCGCCCATCAGCGCTTCTGCGTAGGCGCGGCGAATCTCCCGGTTGTCCGCGTCCTGGGCCAGAGCCTTCTCATACATCGCCACGGCTTTGTCAAAATCGCGCGCCTGCATGTAGGCGAATGCCAGCATCGCTAGGAGCCCCGAGTCCATCTCGTCTTCGGGAATCTTCTTGAGCAGCTCAATCGCCTGATCGTAATCGCCGTGGTCAAAATAGAGCTGGGCCAAGCTGGCCCGCGCCCCCTTGGAATCAGTGTCGGCCTTGAGGACTTTCTTGAATGCTTCCTCCGCTTTGCCGCTCTGATTGCTCAGGCGGTATAGACGCCCCAGCACCAGGAAGTTCTCGGTCTCGCTGGGCAGCAGGCGGGCGAGCGCTTCGAAGTGCACAATGGCCTTGCCCAGACTCTCCTTGGCCACCTTGTCGGGCTGAGCCTCACCCAGGTTGCGCCAGTAGAGATTGGCGAGCAAGCGGTGCGCGTCGATTTGGTCGGGATTGATCTTGAGGACGGCTTCGGCGTCGCGGACCGCGTCGGCAATGCGGCCCATGCGCCAATACAATTCCGCCAGCTCGACGCGCAGGAACAGCGACTCGGGATCAGCCTTCATCGCCTGCTGGTATTCAGTGATCGCCCGCTCGACAAAGTCGCCGCGGTTGTTGATTCCCGCCAGTTCCCGGTATCGCCGGGCCAGCATGTAGTGGTAGTAGGCCCGCGCATGATCCGCCGCCGGCGCCGCTTCTGGCGTGCCCTCAGACGGAGCCGGCGGAGCAATACTCTGGGGAAACAGCCAGCCCGTCGCTACAAAGAGAAAAAGGCTGATAGCCGCCGCGATTCTCTTGCTCAATGTTCGCATCGTCCCTTTCTGTCCCGCTGATTTTCCTCAATAAATTATGGCATAGGGGTGGAGATGTGTCAAAGCAGCGAAACCCGTATCGGAAAGGTAAATCGCAACCTCCCCGTGGGGTCAAAGTGCCTGAGTGAGAGGCGAATGACTCACTTACGATGTCGGGGCCAGAGGCTCGCAGTTCAAGCTGATAGGCCCTCCCGAGACTAATGTGCCTCTTCGGTGTCTTTCCGCCTCGCGAGTCCCCAGCCCCGAGACCCTACTGCTGACATTTCACCGCGGCCTTGCCCAGGAACTCTGCGCTGTCGCCCAATTCCTCTTCGATGCGCAGCAACTGGTTGTACTTGGCGATGCGGTCGGAACGGCTGGCGGAGCCGGTCTTGATCTGCCCCGTGCCCAGGCCCACGGTGAAATCGGCGATGAAGGCGTCTTCGGTTTCCCCCGACCGATGAGAGACCACCGCGGTGTAGCCGTAGCGGCGTGCCAGCTCGATTGCCGCCACGGTTTCCGTTACGGTGCCGATCTGGTTCAGCTTGATCAGGATGGAGTTCGCCACGCCCTCTTCAATGCCGCGCGCGAGCCTTTCGGTGCTGGTGACGAACAGGTCGTCGCCCACCAACTGGATCTTGCCCCCCAGTTCCTTCGTCAGGATGCTCCAGCCTTCCCAGTCGTCCTGGGCCAAACCGTCCTCAATCGAGATGATGGGGTACTGCCGCACCCAGTCGGCGTAAAGCCGGACCATCTCCTCGGAAGATTTCCGGGATTTGTCCGACTTGAAGAAGACGTACTCACCGTCCTGGTACATCTCGCTCGGCGCCGGGTCGAGGGTCAGCGAGATGTCGTGGCCCGGTGAGTAGCCGGCTTTCTCGATAGCTTCCAGAATCAGTTCCACGGCCTCGACGTTCGATTTTAACGCCGGCGCAAATCCTCCCTCGTCACCCACGGAGGTGTTGTAGCCCCTATCCTTCAAGACCTTTTTCAGCGTATGGAAAGTCTCCACGCCCATGCGCAACGCCTGGGAAAAGTTCTCCGCACCCACGGGCATGATCATGAATTCCTGGAAGTCCACGGTGTTGTCAGCGTGCACGCCGCCGTTCAGGATGTTCATCATGGGCACAGGCAGACGGCGCGCCGAGAGTCCTCCCAGATAGCGATAGAGGGGCAGATGCGCCGAGCGTGCCGCGGCGCGGCACACCGCCATCGAGACGGCGAGGATGGCGTTGGCCCCCAGGTTGCCTTTGTTCGGCGTGCCATCCAGCTCGAGCATGCGGGCGTCGATCTGCGCCTGCTCGCTCGCGTCGCGTCCGCCCAGGTCCCGGGCGATGGCCGTGTTGATGTTCTCCACGGCCTGCAAGACGCCTTTGCCCAAGTAGCGGCGCTTGTCGCCGTCGCGCAACTCCAGCGCCTCGTGTTCCCCGGTCGAGGCCCCGGAGGGCACCGCCGCGCGGCCAAACGCTCCGTCGCGCAGATGCACGTCCGCCTCTACCGTGGGATTGCCCCGCGAATCCAAAATCTCACGTCCTACGATCAGATCAATTTCCGCCATAGAATCAATCCTCGAAGTGGTTTTGAGTCAAGAATTGTAACACAAGCGCATCACCTCAAGACGGCTCGAACCTTGCGTGGGGCATTTTGCTGGACAATGCAAGAGACTCATCCAGATGCTATCCGGGTGCCAGAGCTTCCTTCTCCGGCCGCGCCTGGATTGCGGCCAGCTCTGCGTCGATTCTCCGCAGGAACTGAAGGCGGGAGAGTTGCTGCTGTGTAACTAAAGAAATCTCCGCATCAGCGTTCTCGCGGATTGTCGCCGCGCGTTGCAGAGCTTGACGGACGGAAGCACGGGCGCGCTCGACGTGGCAATCCAGCGCGCGGAGGTAGTCCGTAACGCTCTGCTCCAGGCGATCTCCCAGGTCGGCCTTCAGCCTTCCAACATTGCGGTACAACTCCTCTTGTGCCGTTTGCCCCATCCGGTTGGCAAGGTAACGCACAAAGAGTCTTCCCGGCAGCAACAAAGGAAACTG